>WBZL01000146.1_pt1 | contig 74760 bp, 71 predicted proteins | sample 5204291 | NCBI WGS metagenome assembly WBZL01 (sample SAMN12344345, study PRJNA552823) | activated sludge metagenome | biome: Activated sludge suspended growth; feature: Nitrification reactor; material: Wastewater; isolation source: activated sludge from nitrification reactor of wastewater...
CCATTCGAGGGTGGCAATGCCTTCGCTGTCTACTGAGTAATTGATCATGTGCGTCTCAGACTCGTTCAATGATGGTGGCCGTGCCCATGCCGGCGCCGACGCACAGCGTGGCGAGGCCGGTGGCGAGATTGCGCCGCTCCATTTCGTCGAGCAGCGTGCCGAGGATCATGGCGCCGGTGGCGCCGAGCGGATGGCCCATGGCGATCGCGCCGCCGTTCACGTTGATCCTGTCGTGCGCAATCGACAGCACGTCCATGTAGCGCAGCACCACGGCGGCGAAGGCCTCGTTGAGTTCGTAGAGGTCGATGTCCTTCGCCGACATGCCGGCGCGCTTGAGCGCCTTTTCGCTGGCCGGCGCGGGGCCGGTCAGCATGATCGACGGCTCCGAGCCGATCGAGGCGAAGGCGCGGATGCGCGCGCGCGGCTTCAGCCCGAGCTTCTGCCCCATTTCCTTCGTGCCGAACAGCACGGCGGCGGCGCCGTCGACGATGCCCGAGCTGTTGCCGGCGTGATGCACGTGATTGACGCGCTCGACTTCCGGATAGCGCTGCAGGATCACCGAGTCGAAGCCATACAGTTCGCCCTGCTCGGCGAAGGCGGGCTTCAATTGCGCCAGCGATTCGAGCGTGGTCTCCGGACGCATGTATTCGTCGCGGTCGAGAATGGTCAGGCCGTTGATGTCCTTCACCGGCACGATGGACTTCTTGAACCAGCCCTTGTCCCAGGCCTGCTTGGCGCGGCGCTGGGATTCGGCGGCGTAGGCGTCGAGGTCGCCGCGCGAGTAGCCCCACTTGGTGGCGATGAGGTCGGCCGAGATGCCCTGCGGCACGAAGTAGGTCTTTGCCGCCACCTGCGGGTCGGTCGGCCAGGCGCCGCCGGAGGAGAACATCGGCACGCGCGACATCGATTCGACGCCGCCGCCGACGACGAGATCGGATTGCCCCGACATGATCTGCGCCGCCGCCTGGTTGCAGGCCTCCAGCCCGGAGGCGCAAAAGCGGCTGACGGTCACGCCGGAGGCGGTGAGCGCGTAGTCGGCATACAGCGCGGCGACGCGGGCGATGTCGGCGCCCTGTTCGGCCACCGGCTCGACGCAGCCGAGCACGACGTCGTCCACCAGCGAAGTGTCGAGCGCGTTGCGGTCGCGCAGGGCGCGCAGGGCGGTGGCGGCCAGCTCGATCGGCGTGACGCCGTGCAGCGCGCCGTCCTTGCGGCCCTTGCCGCGCGGCGTGCGCACGGCATCGTAGATATAGGCTTCGGTCATTGAGCGGTTTCCTTACAGTGTGCGGCTGATGATTTCCTTCATGATTTCGTTGGTGCCGCCGTAGATGCGCTGCACGCGGGCGTCGGCGAAGGCGCGCGCGATGGGGTATTCCCACATGTAGCCGTAGCCGCCGTGCAGTTGCAGGCAGGCGTCGACCACCTTGCACTGCAGGTCGGTGGTCCAGTACTTCGCCATGGCGGCATCGACGGCGTCGAGCTTGTTCTCCAGCAGCAGTTCCATGCAGCGGTCCACGAAAATGCGCGCGATCTGGATCTCGGTCTTCAACTCGGCCAGGGAGAAGCGCGTGTTCTGGAAGGCCATGATCTCCTGGCCGAAGGCCTTGCGCTCGTGCGCATAGGCGACGGTCCACGACAGCGCCGCCTCGGCGCCCGCCACTGCGCCGAGGGCGATCTGCATGCGCTCCCAGGGCAGTTCCTGCATGAGCTGCACGAAGCCGGTGCCTTCGTCGCCGAGCAGGTTGGCCGCCGGCACGCGCACGTTGTCGAAGAAAAGTTCGGCCGTGTCCTGCGCCTTCATGCCGAGCTTCTTCAGGCGCTTGCCCTTGGAGAAGCCTTCCATCGCGGTGTCCACGATGAACAGGCTGATGCCCTTGTAGCCCTTCGCCGCGTCGGTCTTGGCGACGACGATGACGAGGTCCGCGTTCCAGCCGTTGGTGATGAAGGTCTTCGAGCCGTTGAGCACCCAGTGCTCGCCGTCCCGCACTGCCGTGGTCTTGATGCCCTGCAGGTCGCTGCCGGCGGCCGGCTCGGTCATGGCGATGGCGCCGATCATCTCGCCGCTGGCCATCTTCGGCAGGTAGGCCTGCTTCAGGTGCTCGCTGCCGTAATGCAGGATGTAGGGGGCGACGATTTCCGAGTGCAGGCCGAAGCCGAAGCCGGAATCGCCGATGCGGTTCTGCTCCTCGATCAGCACCATGCTGTAGAGCTTGTCGGCGTCGGCGCCGCCGTACTGCTCCGGCATGGAGGGGCAGAGAAAGCCGGCAGCGCCGGCCTTTTTCCACACCTCGCGGTCCACGTAGCCCTGCTCCTCCCAGCGTTCGCGATGCGGCTGCACTTCGGTTTCCATGAAGCGCCGCACGGCGTCGCGGAAAAGCGTGTGTTCTTCCTTGAACAGGGTTCGTTCGAACATGGCGTGACCTCGGAATGGGAGGGTACTAGTGCCCGCGCTTGGGTTTAGGGTATTGCGACCAGCCGTGAAGGGTAGTAAAGTGATTCGACCCTGTCAAGCAAGCAATTGCTTTGTTGTTACACCACACTGTTTTACATGGAGAAATCGCCATGGACGCCCAGCATCCCCCACTGCTCGCCACGCATGAGGTCACCAACCAGGCCCAGGCGCTGGAAAACTACAATGCCTATTCCCGCAACATTGCCCTGCAGGAAGCCGTCGTCCGCGAAGGCGCCGGCTGGGCGCAGGACTGGCTGATCGCGCGCGGTGCCGAAGTCGGCAGCGCGGAATGGATCGAACTCGGCCGCCTCGCCAACGAAAATCCGCCCAAGCCGAAACTCTTCGACCGCTACGGCAACCGGCGCGACGAGGTCGAGTTCCACCCCTCCTGGCACGAATGCCTCGGTTGGCTGAAACGCCACGGCTGCGACACCGGGCCGTGGGCCGAGCCGAAGCCGGGCGCGCATGTCGCCCGCGCCGCCGCCTACGTCATGTTCGCCGAGATCGAGGACGGCTCGCTCTGTCCGACCACCATGACCTACGGCGCCGTGCCGGTGCTTCGCAACGTGCCGGAGATCGCGCGCGACTGGATGCCGCTCATGCTCTCGCGCGAGTACGATCGCCGTTTCATCCCCTCGGCGCAGAAGCGCGGCGTGCTGATCGGCATGGGGCTGACCGAGAAGCAGGGCGGCTCCGACGTGCGGGCCAACACCACGCGCGCCGAGCAACTGAGCGACGGCTCCTGGCGCATCGTCGGCCACAAGTGGTTTTTGTCCGCACCGATGTGCGACGCCTTCCTCGTCACGGCGCAGTCGCCGAAGGGTCTGTCCTGCTTCTTCGTGCCGCGCTGGACGCCGGACGGGCGGCTCAACGAGATCCGCATCCAGCGCTTCAAGGACAAGATGGGCGACCGCTCCAACGCCGGCACCGAGGCCGAGTTCTGGGGCTCGCAGGGCTGGCTCGTCGGCGAGGAGGGACGCGGCATCCCCACCGTGCTGGAGATGGGCGTGTATACCCGCCTCGATTGCGCCATCGGCTCGACCGGCATCATGCGCGCGGCGCTGTCGCAGGCGCTGCACCACACCGCGCAGCGCGCCGCCTTCGGCAAGCTGCTGCGGCAGCAGCCGCTGATGATGAACGTGCTGGCCGACATGGCGCTGGAGAGTGAAGCGGCTACCGCCCTGTCGTTGCGCCTGGCACGCGCCTTCGACGCGCAGGAGGATGAAGCGGAAGGCCTGCTGCGGCGCCTGCTCACGCCGGTGGCCAAGCTGTGGATCTGCAAGCGCTGCCCGACTTTTGTTGCGGAAGCCATGGAAGCGCACGGCGGCAACGGCTATGTCGAGGAAGGGCCGATGCCGCGCCTGTTTCGCCAGAGCCCCTTGAACTCCATCTGGGAGGGCTCCGGCAACGTCATGTGCCTCGACACGCTGCGCGCGCTTGCCAAGCATCCGAAGAGCGCGGAAGTGTTGGCTGCCGAAATCGCGCCGGCGCTCGGCAAGAATGCCGCTTTCGACCGCCACATCGCGCAACTGCAATCTGCGCTGCGCGACGCCGACGGCATCGAGGCGCGCGCGCGCCGGCTGACGCAGGACATCGCCCTGGCCATGCAGGCGGCGCTGCTGCTGCGCTTCGCGCCGGCGGCCGTGAGCGAGGCCTTCTGCGCCTCGCGCCTGGGCGGCGATTGGGGCCATGTGCTCGGTACGCTGGCGAAGAACACCGATTTCGAGGGCATCCTGCAACGCGCCTGGCCAGAGCAATAAGGCCCATGAAAACCGTCCGCATCGGCGCTGGCCTCGGCTTCTACGGCGATTCGTGGCGGCCGGTCGCGGCAAGCATCGAGCGTGGCGGCGTGCAGTACATCGGCTCGGACCACCTGGCCGAGCTGACGCTGGCGATCCTGCAGAAGGACCGCATGAAGGACCCGGCGGCGGGCTACACGCGCGACCTCGTGCCGATGCTGACCAGCCTGTGGCCGCTGGCGCAGCAGCACGGCGTGAAGTTCCTGCTCAACGCCGGCGGCCTGAATCCGGAGGGCGCGCGCGACGCCCTCGCCGCGGAATTCAACAAGCGCGAGTGGAAAGCGAAGGTCGCCACCGTCACCGGCGACGCGGTGATCGAGCGCATCGATGCCCTGCGCGCGGCGGGCGAGTCCCTCGACCACCTCGACACCGGCGCCTCCATCGACACGGTGCGCAGCCGCCTGCTCTTCGCCAACGCCTACCTCGGCGCGCAGCCGCTGGTGCGCGCGCTGGAAGCCGGCGCCGACATCGTGCTGACGGGCCGCGTCGCCGACGCCGCGCTGTTCCTCGCGCCGCTGATCCACGAATTCGGCTGGGCGGCGGACGATTGGAACCGGCTCGCGGCAGGCCTCACCGTCGGCCACCTGCTGGAGTGTTCCGGCCAGGGCAGCGGCGGCAATTTCAATTCCTATCTCGCCAACGGCTGGGAATCCATCCCGGACATGGCGCACATCGGCTATCCGATCGCGGAAGTCAGTGCCGACGGCACGGCGATCATCACCAAGGCGCCGGGCACCGGCGGACGGGTGGACTTCGACACCGTGCGCCAGCAACTGCTCTACGAAGTGCACAATCCGCATGCCTATTTCTCGCCCGACGTCGCGCTCGACATGGGCACGCTCAAGCTGGACGACCTCGGCGGCGACCGCGTGCGCGTCGGCGGCGCGACGGGCCGGCCCCGGCCGGAGAAGCTGAAGATCGTCGCCGGCTACGAAGACGGCTGGGCGGGCACGGCCACCATCGGCTACTCGTGGCCCGGCGCCATGAGGAAGGCACGCGTTACGGCGGCGATCATCGAGCGCCAGCTTGCGGAACAGAAACTCGCCTACGACGAGATCCACACCGAATACCTCGGTTACAACTCATTGCTCGGCGATCTTGCCGATGATTCGCGCATCGATGAGCTCAACGAGGTTTACCTGAAGATGTCGGTGCGTGCCAAGGAACGGCGACTGGCCGAGGCCTTCCCGCGCCAGTTCCCCTGGCTGGCCCTGTCCGGCCCGCCGACGGCGAGCGGCTTCTCCGGCATCGAGCCGGCGCGCCAGTTGCTCGGCCTGTGGCCGACGCTTGCCAATCGTGAGTTGATCGAACCCGAAGCAAAAGTCAGTCTCTGTGACACGGCGCCATGAAATGTGAACTTACAGGCATAGTTGCGGACCACGTTCCGCACTGCTTGACGCCCTCTCCCGCTGGCGGGAGAGGGATGGGGAGAGGGTGCCTCGGCTGCCAACCCCTCTCCCCCGCCCCTCACCCCGCAAGCGGGGCGAGGGGAGAAGGGCGGCCTGTCACCCGCAAGGAAGCCGGATGAACGTGAAGCGCAGACTCGCCGACATCGCCCACGCCCGCAGCGGCGACAAGGGGGATCGCTGCGACCTCGGCCTGTTCGCGCCCGATGCGGCGACCTTCGCGGTGCTGAAGCGGGAAGTGACAACGGACAGGCTGGCGCAACATTTCGCCGGCATGGCGGCGGGCCCCGTCGAGCTCTATCCCCTCGACAACCTGCTGGCGCTGAAGATCGTGCTGAATGGCGCGCTGCAGGGCGGCGCGGCGCGTTCCCTGCGCAGCGACAATCTGGGCAAATGCGCCGCCGCTGCGCTGCTGCGCATGGAAATCAATCTGTGAGCATGAGCGTCCGCATCGAAAAGCAGGACCGCGTCACCACGGTCATCCTCGACTGCCCGGAAAAGCGCAACGCGGTCGACGGGTCCACCGCCGCTGCGATGGCCGAGGCCTTCCGTGCCTTCGATGCCGACGCGGAATCGGATGTCGCCGTGCTGTGGGGCGCGGGCGGGCATTTCTGCGCCGGCGCCGACCTCGGCGCGTTTTCCGACGCGGCGCGGCGCAACAGCCTTTCCCCGGAGGGCGACGGGCCGATGGGGCCGACGCGCATGCTGCTGTCCAAGCCGGTCGTCGCCGCCGTATCGGGATACTGCGTCGCCGGCGGGCTGGAGCTGGCCTGCTGGTGCGATCTGCGCGTGGCGGAGCGGAGCGCGGTGTTCGGCGTGTTCTGCCGCCGCTTCGGCGTGCCGCTGATCGACGGCGGCACGGTGCGACTGCCGCGCCTCGTCGGCCAGTCGCGGGCGCTCGACATGATCCTCACAGGGCGTCCCGTGGCTGCAGATGAAGCGCTGGCGATGGGGCTGGCCAACCGCGTGGTCGCGGACGGCGAGGCGCGGCAGGCGGCCGAAGCGTTGGCGAAGGAATTGGCGGGTTATCCGCAAACCTGCATGCGGCATGACCGGCTGTCGGCGCAAGAGCAGTGGGGCATGACGCAGGACATGGCGATGGGCAACGAATTCAGGCATGGTCAGGCGACGCTGGCGAGCGGCGAATGGCTCGCCGGCGCTGAACGTTTCGGCAAGGGAGCAGGCAGGCATGGCAGTCGTTAGGACGAAAACAAAACCCCGGGCGTCGGCCGCCGACGAAGGCAACCGCCGGGCGGAACTGATCCGCGCGGCGGGCAAGCTGTTCGTCGAGAAAGGCTTCGACGCCACCACCATCCGCGACATCGCCGACGCCGTCGGCATGCGCTCGGGCAGCCCCTTCTACCACTTCAAGAGCAAGCAGGACATGCTCAAGTCGGTGATGATCGAGGGCCTGCAGGCCGCGCTGGCCGCGCAGCAGGAGGCGGTGGCCGGCGTGCGCGGCGCGGAGGCGCGCTTCCGCGCCCTGGTGAAGAGCCACCTGCGCATCATCCTCGAGGACCACACCGAGTTCCCGGTGCTGCTTTACGAATGGCGCGCGCTCACCGACGATTCGCGCGCCGAGGTGATCGCCGTGAAGGACCGCTACGAGGCGGTCTGGCAGTCGGCGCTGAAGGAGTTGAAGAAGGCCGGCCTGCTCAAGGATGACGGCCGCGTCACGCGCCTGCTGCTGTTCGGCGCCTTCAACTGGACGGTGCAATGGTACCGGCCGGACGGGGAATTCACGATCGACGACATCGCGGATCGCGCCGCCGACCTCTTTCTCTGTCCGCGGACGGAGGGGCGGCACTGATGGTCTTCGCCCTCTCACTGCTGCTGCCCATGCTGGCATTTTCGTTTTGGTTGTTCTGGCGGCTGTCGCCGCAACGGGACGGCGCCGCGCCGCCGCACCGCTTCGACTTCGCCGCCATTGCGCTGGCCCTGCTGCTCGGCGCGCTGGTCATCTGGTACGTGCGCAGCAACATGATGACGGGCAGCGACCGCGCCACCTGGCCGCTGGTCGCGGCCTTCTATCTGGCCGGCGTGATCCCGCTCTTCCTGGCCCTGGCCGGACTGGTCCGCCGGAAATGCTACGGTTCGAAAGAGGCGGACAAGCCGCTCGAACTTACCCGCGACCTCTCAAAAACGCGCTTCTGAAGAATCTCAGGTGCGCTTGCGCGGCCAGGCCATCAGCATGCGTATCAGCTCGACCTGGCGTCTTGCGCCGGTTTTGTCGAGGATGCCGCGCAATTGGGTGCGCACGGTATTCACGCTGACATCGAGGTGATCCGCGGCCTTCGGCAGCGTCGAATGCGCCAGCAGCGCGACCAGAAGACGGCTTTCGGCCCGCGACAGTTCGTGCGTGGCGGCAAAGTCGTCCACATTCAGATTCTCGCAAGCCGAGGGATCGTGGATCATCAGCGCCACGCTCGGCCGCCGGGCATCTTCCGGCTGTTCCCTGACTGCGGGCAGCGCCATGCGCATGACCCAGTAGCCGGGCTTGCCCGACAGCCGGGAAATGCGCAGCATGCTCTCCCGCAGACTGCTCGATTTCACCATTTTTTCCAGCGCAATGCGTTGCGCGGGTGCGGCCGCCAGCAGGCGGCCCGTCTCCAGCCACAAGCCGTCGCGCGCCTCGAGCAGATGCAGCGCCGGCCGGTTGGCGAAGACGATGCGGCCGGCGTCGTCCGCCAGCACCAGCGCCGGGGCGATGGTGTCGGCGGCCGCTTCCATGACGGAAAGCCGCTGTTCCATTTCCGCCAGCCGGAAGGCGATGCATGTCGCCTCGCGCAGGTGCGGAACGAGCGACCGCATCACCTCCTTGTCGGCCTCGCCGAAGACCGGGCGCGACAGCGAACGATAGACCGCCACATGGATGCGCGGGATGCCGGGCTCGCTGCCGTCGTGCAGCATGCCGCCGCAGACGTCGTGGATGTCCTGCGGATGGAGGAATTCGCGAAAGAAGATCGAATCGAGAAAGGCGCGGCGCGGCAGCAGATCGTCGCCTGTGATGACGTTGCCCGGCACGAACACGCCGCGCGCTTCGCCGACCTGCATCCAGATGTCGTGGGCGTGGTAGTGCTCGGCGTAGCGCTGCAGCCAGACAGGCTGCAGCTTGTGGGGGATCCATAGCCCGTGCAGTTCGGGCGTCGCCTGGTGCGAGAACATCAGCCCGCTGTCGCCGCCCAGCAGTTCGACGATGCCCGCGAAGGCCTCGGGCCAGCGGCCGGAATCGGATGCCGCCGCATACAGGGCGGGCAGCACCGCCGCGATACGTTCCGCGGCCGTGCCTGCCCGCGAGGCCATCCTGGACTCGGCGACTTTCATGTTGGCTTGTGTGTTGCGGCAGGCGAGCAACCCGCCAAACCCCGTCGGCATGCGCCGCACTCGGCAACTGCGGCTTGGCGCTACTCTATTGCGGCGCCGATGCCCGAGTCAATCGGACTGTCATGAAATCCAGGCCTCGAATGTTCATGCCTCAATCACGGCAACCTTCCAAGGCGGTCCGCGGGAGGCGAAGGGTTAATCCACTGAAGGGCTGACCGGCAGCGCACACGCGGCGCGATACTCCGCCGCCAGTCGCGCCGCCAGTTCGGCGGCCGGCGGTGCGTCGTGGATCGTCGCCACGCCGTGGCCGGCGCTCCAGGTGTCGCGCCAGGCCTTGGCCCCCGAGCCGAAATCCTCCTTGGCGTCCGTGCTGCCCAGCATGTCCTTCGTGTAGCCGGCCTGCTCCAGGCTGGGCCAGAGGAAGTTGGCATGGGTGCCGGTGATGGCCGGCGTGTAGACGATGTCCTTCGCCGTGCAGTCGAGGAGCATCTGCTTGTATTCTGCGGGCGCCATGGATTCCTGCGTGGCGATGAAGCGCGTGCCCATGTAGGCGAAGTCGGCGCCCATCACCTCCGCCGCGCGCACCGAGGCACCGTCGGAAATCGAGCCGCCCAGCACCAGCGCGCCGTCCCAGAATTCGCGGATCTCGCGCACCAGCGAGAAGGGGCTCTGTGTGCCGGCATGGCCGCCGGCGCCGCCGGCGACCGCAACGATGCCGTCGACGCCGGCGGCGATGGCCTTCTTCGCGTGGTAGGCGTGGATGACGTCGCTGAACACCACGCCGCCGTAGCCGTGCACGGCCTTCACCACCTCGCCGGGATGGCCGAGGCTGGTGATGACGAAGGGCACCTTGTGCTTCACCACCAGTTCGAAGTCCTGCGCCAGCCGCTTGTTCGAGTGGTGCAGGATCAGATTGACGCCATAGGGCGCGACCGGCGCCTTCGGGTTGGCGGCCATCGCCTCGCCGAGCTCGGCGTTGATCTGCGTCAGCCACTCGTCGAGCACCTCGATCGGGCGCGCATTCAGCGTGGGGAACGTACCGGAGATGCCGGCGCGGCAGCAGGCGATGACCAGGTGCGGGCCGGAGACGAGGAACATCGGCGCGGCGATGACGGGGGCCATCATGCGGCCCTGGAACAGTTTCGGGATGGCCATATCAGTTGCAGAAGTAGCGCTGGTTGATGTAATCGATGGCGGCCTCCGGCTTGAGGTAGCCCTTGAAGGCCCAGCCGGCGGCGAAGGCGGCGAGCGCGACGGCGAGAACGATCAGGACGAGCCGTGCGGTCTTCATCGCGCCGGTTGCGCCGACAGGCGCGCCATGGGCCGTTCGTCCACCGGCAGGTTGACCAGCGCCGCCAGCACCCCGAGCGCGATGGCGATCATCCAGACGATGTCGTAGGCGCCGGTCATGTCGAAGATCAGTCCGCCCAGCCACACGCCGAGGAAGCTGCCGAGCTGGTGGCTGAAGAAGACGAAGCCGGAGAGCATGGCGAGGTAGCGCACGCCGAAGATCTGCGCGACGAGGCCGTTGGTGAGCGGCACCGTGCCCAGCCAGAGCAGGCCCATCGCCGCGGCGAAGATCGCCACCGAGGCCGGCGTCAGCGGCGCCAGCAGGAAAATCACGATGACGATGCTGCGCGCGAAGTAGAGGCCGGCGAGCAGGTTCTTCTTGCTCCAGCGGCCACCGGCCAGGCCGAAGCCGTAAGTGCCGAAGATGTTGAAGAGCCCGATCAGCGCCAGCGCCAGCATGCCGACGTTGGCCGTGAGGCCCTTGTCGAGCACGTAGGACGGCAGGTGGGCGCCGATGAACACCACCTGGAAGCCGCAGACGAAATAGCCCAGCGTGAGCAGCCAGAAGGCGCGATGGCCGAAGGCCTCGCGCACGGCTTCGCCCGCCGACTGGGCCATGAGGTGATGCCCGCCCGCGCCCTTCCGCTCCGCCGCGCCCATGGCCAGCGGCATCATCAGTGCGGCCGCCGTGGCGAGGCCGACGAGGGCCATCAGCCAGCCGGCGTTGCTGATGATGAACTGGCCGGTGGGCACCAGCATGAACTGGCCGAAGGAGCCGGCCGCGCCGACGATGGCCAGCGCCATGGCGCGCTTCTCCGGTGCGATGGCGCGTCCGACCGCGCCGTAGATGACCGAAAAGGTGGTGGCGGACAGCCCCAGCCCGACCAGCACGCCGGCGGAGAGCATGAACATGAACGGCGTCGTCGACACCGCCATCAGGGCCACGCCCGCGGCGTAGAGCAGGCCGCCGCCGAAGACCACCCTGCCCGCGCCCCAGCGATCGGCGAGCCAGCCGGTCACCGGCCCGCCGGCGCCCCACACCAGGTTCTGGATGGCGATGGCGAAGGAGAAGGCCTCGCGGCTCCAGGCGAGATCCTGCGTCATCGGCTGCATGAACAGGCCGAAGGTGTGGCGGATGCCGAGCGAGAGGGAGACGACGATGCTGCCGCAGATCAGCAGCATGGTGGCCGTGCGGGGCGTCACCGGAGCGTTCATTGACGGGTACAATCGTTGCGTTATCAACAAGCACTATAACATCGGGCCCGCAGTGAAAATCCCCTGCTGGCGCCCGGGTTTAAACGATCGATCGATGAAACTCAACGACCCACAGCTCCTGAAGACGCAGGCCTATATCGACGGCGCCTGGCGTGGCGCCGATGGCGGCGCCACGTTTGCAGTGACCAATCCGGCCGGCGGCGAACATCTTGCCGACGTGCCCGACATGGGCGCGGCCGAGACGCGCCGCGCCATCGAGGCGGCGAATGCGGCCTGGCCGGCCTGGCGCGATCTGACGGCCAAGGAGCGCGCGGCGGTGCTGCGCCGCTGGTTCGATCTGATGCTGGCCCACGCCGGCGACCTGGCGCTGATCATGACCTCCGAGCAGGGCAAGCCGCTGGCCGAGGCCAAGGGCGAAGTGATCTACGCGGCGAGCTTCGTCGAGTGGTTCGCCGAGGAGGCGAAGCGCGTCTATGGCGAGACGATTCCCGCCACCCAGGCCGACAAGCGGCTGATCGTCGTCAAGCAGCCGATAGGCGTCAGCGCCGCCATCACGCCGTGGAATTTCCCGGCGGCGATGATCACGCGCAAGGTGGCGCCGGCGCTCGCCGCCGGCTGCACCGTGGTGGTCAAGCCGGCCGAGCAGACGCCGCTCAGCGCGCTGGCACTGGCGGAACTGGCGCAGCGCGCCGGCTTCCCGGCCGGCGTCTTCAACGTCGTCACGGGCAGCGCGGAGTCCGCGCCGAATATCGGCGGCGAGCTGACGGCCAACCCCATCGTGCGCAAGCTCTCCTTCACCGGCTCGACGGAAGTCGGGCGGCTGCTCATGGCGCAGTGCGCGCCGACCGTCAAGAAGGTCTCGCTGGAACTGGGCGGCAACGCGCCCTTCATCGTCTTCGACGACGCCGACCTCGACGCCGCGGTGGAAGGCGCGCTCGCCTCGAAGTACCGCAACACCGGCCAGACCTGCGTCTGCGCCAACCGCCTGCTGGTGCAGGCGGGCATCTACGACGCCTTCGCGGCGAAGCTGGCGGAGAAGGTGAAGCAGTTGAAGGTCGGCGCCGGCACCGAGTCGGATGTCGTGCAGGGGCCGCTGATCGACGCGCAGGCGCTGGCCAAGGTCGAGGCGCACATCGCCGACGCGCTGGCCAAGGGCGCCAAGGTACTGACGGGCGGCAAGCGTCATGCGCGCGGCGGCACCTTCTTCGAGCCGACGGTGATCGCCGACGTCACGCCGGAGATGCAGTGCGCGCGCGAGGAGACCTTCGGCCCGGTGGCGCCGCTGTTCCGCTTCACGGAGGAGGCCGATGCAATAGCCCTGGCCAACGCCACCGAGTTCGGCCTGGCGGCCTACTTCTTCTCGCGCGATGTGGCGCGCTGCTTCCGCGTTGGCGAGGCGCTCGAATACGGCATGGTCGGCATCAACACCGGCATCATGTCGAACGAGGTGGCGCCCTTCGGCGGCGTCAAGCAGTCGGGCATCGGCCGCGAGGGCTCGAAGTACGGCATCGAGGAGTACCTCGAAATGAAATACCTGTGCTTCGGCGGAATTGTGTAGGTCGGGCTTCAGCCCGACATCGGCCGCTGTCGGCCTGAAGGCCGACCTACGATAGGAGGAAGAATGAAGATCCGCGCCGCCATCCTCGACCAGATGGGCCGCCCCGGCCCCTATGCGCAGACGCGCCCCGTGTCCGTCGAGACCATCGAGCTGGACGGGCCCGGTCCGGGCGAGGTGCTGGTGAAGATCACCGCAGCCGGCCTGTGCCATTCCGACCTCTCCATCATCAACGGCGACCGCCCGCGCGTCATGCCGATGGTGCTCGGCCACGAGGCCGCCGGCATCGTCGAGGAGTGCGGATCGGGGGTCACGGACTTGCAGCGCGGCGACCATGTCGCGCTGGTCTTCGTGCCGAGCTGCGGCCACTGCGCGCCCTGCATGGAGGGCCGTCCTGCCCTGTGCGAGCCGGGTGCGGAAGCCAACGTCGCTGGCACGCTGCTCGGCGGCGGGCGCCGTCTGCACCGCCCGGACGGGGCATTGCTGAACCACCAGGTCGGCGTGTCCTGCTTTGCCGAGTACGCCGTCGTCGCGCGCGGCACGCTGGTGAAGGTGGACCCGGAACTGCCGGCGGACGTCGCCGCGGTGTTCGGCTGCGCCGTGCTGACGGGTGTCGGCGCGGTGATCAATGCGGCGCGCGTCCCGCTCGGCGCCACGGTGGCCATCATCGGCCTGGGCGGCGTGGGGCTGGCCGCGCTGCTCGGCGCGCATGCCGCCGGCGCGCGCCAGATCGTCGCCATCGACCGGCTCGACGACAAGCTCGAGCGCGCCTACGCGCTAGGCGCGACGCACGCCTTCAACGCGGACGATCCCGACCTCGTGGCGCAGGTCAAGGCGGCGACGAACGGGGGCGTCGAGTACGCCATCGAGGCGGCCAGCTCGGTGGCGGCGCTGGAGGTTGCCTACAAGATCACGCGGCGCGGCGGCACCACGGTGACCTGCAGCCTGCCGCATCCCGACCACCGTTTCAATCTGCAGGCGGTGAATCTCGTCGCGGAGGAAAGAACGCTGAAGGGCTGCTATCTCGGCTCGGCCGTGCCCTCGCGCGACATCCCGCACTACATCTCGCTCTACCACGCCGGCAAGCTGCCGGTGGACAAGCTGATCACCTCGCGAATCGCGCTCGACGACATCAACGCCGGTTTCGACCGGCTGGCGGCGGGCGAGGCGGTGCGCCAGGTGATCGTCTTCTGATGCCGGATTATCGGCAGTAGGTGTCGGCCTGCTTCTGCCAGTCGCCGATGAGGCGGCGGCGTTCCTCGTCTTCCATGAAGATGCGCTCGCCTTCCTTGTCCAGGCGATAGAGCGGGCGCTCCCGCTGCAATGAATCCAGGGCGTTGCGCGCGCGCTGGCACTGCTGGTCCGCCTCCTGGGTTTTTTTCTGTTGTTCCTGCTGCTTCTTTTCCTCCTGGAAGCGGCGCTCGTTCGACTCCTGCAACTGTTCCTGCCAGTTGCGGCCGCGCGGCGGTGCCTGCGTATTGTCGAGCGGCGGCTGAGGGCTTGCCCCGAGCTTTTTGGCGGCCTTGCCGACGGGCGGCGTGTCGGAGTAATGCACGACGCCTTTTTCGTCGACCCATTTGTAGAGGCCGCCCGAAGCAAAGGCGGCGTGCGCTGCGACCAGGCTGCAGACACACAGCAGGAAGGCAGGTCCGCGGCGCACGGATACCGCCTTACGCCTTGCGGTAGACCTCGGCGCCGGCCTGGACGAACTCGACGGCCTTCTGCTCCATGCCCTTCAGCAGTGCCTCGTCCTCGGAGACGCCCTGCGCCGCGGCGTAGTCGCGCACGTCCTGGGTGATTTTCATCGAGCAGAAGTGCGGGCCGCACATCGAGCAGAAATGCGCCAGCTTGGCGCCTTCCTGCGGCAGCGTCTCGTCGTGGAATTCGCGCGCCTTGTCCGGGTCGAGGCCGAGGTTGAACTGGTCGTCCCAGCGGAACTCGAAGCGCGCCTTCGACAGCGCGTTGTCGCGGATCTGCGCGCCGGGGTGGCCCTTGGCGAGGTCGGCGGCGTGGGCGGCGATCTTGTAGGCGATGATGCCGTCCTTGACGTCGTCCTTGTCGGGCAGGCCGAGGTGTTCCTTGGGCGTGACGTAGCAGAGCATGGCCGTGCCGTACCAGCCGATCATGGCGGCGCCGATGGCGCTGGTGATGTGGTCGTAGCCGGGGGCGATGTCGGTGACGAGCGGGCCGAGGGTGTAGAAGGGCGCCTCCTTGCAGTACTTCAGCTGCAGCTCCATGTTCTCCTTGATCAGATGCATGGGCACGTGGCCGGGGCCCTCGATGATCGTCTGCACCTCGTGCTTCCAGGCGATGTCGGTGAGTTCGCCGAGCGTCTTCAGCTCGCCGATCTGCGCCTCGTCGTTGGCGTCGTGGATCGAGCCGGGGCGCAGGCCGTCGCCGAGGCTGAAGCTGACGTCGTAGGCCTTCATGATCTCGCAGATGTCCTCGAAGTGCGTGTAGAGGAAATTCTCCTTGTGGTGGGCGAGGCACCACTTGGCGAGGATCGAGCCGCCGCGCGAGACGATGCCGGTCATGCGCTTGGCCGTCATGGGGATGTAGCGCAGCAGCACGCCGGCGTGGATGGTGAAGTAGTCGACGCCCTGCTCGGCCTGCTCGATGAGCGTGTCGCGGAAGATTTCCCAGGTGAGGTCCTCGGCGCGGCCGTCGACTTTCTCCAGCGCCTGGTAGATCGGCACCGTGCCGATCGGCACCGGGCTGTTGCGCACGATCCATTCGCGCGTTTCGTGGATGTTTTTTCCGGTGGACAGGTCCATCACCGTGTCGCCGCCCCAGCGGATCGACCAGGTCATCTTCTCGACTTCCTCCTGGATGCTGGAGCCGAGCGCCGAGTTGCCGATGTTGGCGTTGATCTTGACGAGGAAGTTGCGGCCGATGATCATCGGCTCGGCTTCCGGGTGGTTGATGTTGGCGGGAATCACTGCGCGGCCGCGCGCCACCTCGTCGCGGACGAACTCGGGCGTGATGACCTGCGGGATCGCTGCGCCGAAGGATTGGCCCGGGTGCTGGCGCAGGATCAACTCGGAGAGGTTCTCGCGCCGTTGATTTTCCCTTATCGCGATGAACTCCATCTCCGGCGTGACGATGCCGCGGCGGGCGTAGTGCATCTGCGAGACGTTCATGCCGGCCCTGGCGCGGCGCGGCCGCCGTTTCAGGTCGAAGCGCATCTCGGCGAGCAGCGGATCGGCCTCGCGCTCGCGGCCGTAGGCCGAGCTGAGCGCCGGCAGTTCCTCGCTGTCGCCGCGCTCCTCGATCCACTGCTGGCGCAACGGGGCGAGGCCCTTGCGGATGTCGATCTTCACCGTCGGGTCGGTGTAGGGGCCGGAGCAGTCGTAGACGCAGATCGGCGGGTTCGTTTCCGCGCCCATGCCTGCGGGGGTGTCGGACTGGCTGATCTCGCGCATCGGCACGCGGATGTCGGGGCGGCTGCCCGTGATGTAGACCTTGCGCGAATGCGGCAGGGGCTTGACGGCGGCTTCGTCCACGTGGGCGGAGGAAGCGACGAACTTCTCGTTGGCGTTCATGGTGATTCCTTCCAATGGGAATGCGGGAAGGAAGTCGGCTGGCTTCCCTACGACGGCATTACCCGTACAGGTTCAAAGGGTATGTTCTCAGCCGGTATAAACACGGCACCCCCAGTGCTGCCCAAACTACTGCAAACCGCGACGCGGCGCAAGGCTCGGATGCGCTGGCGCCAGCTTTCCCGGTGTGGCAGCGCCCGGGCCGCTGTGGTAGGTTTGCCGCAAAGCCGCACAGACGGGGGGGCCGTGTCGCTAACATTGATACTGTTGCTCGGCGCGCAGGCCGCGCTGCTGTTGTGGGGCATCGTTCTCTTCAACCGCCTGGTGGCGCGGCGCAACCATGCGCGGGAAGCCTGGAGCGGCATCGACGTGCAGTTGAAGCGCCGCCACGACCTCCTGCCCAAGCTGGTCGAGGCGGTGAAGGCCTACGCCGGCTACGAGCGCGAAGTCCTGCGCGAGAGCGTCGAAGCGCGCACCGGGGCACCCTCGTCGCAGCGCGCCGCCGCCGAGAATGCGCTCACCGGCCGCCTGCGCGAGCTGCTGGCGGTGGTCGAGGCCTATCCCGACCTCAAGGCCAGCCGCGGCTACCTCGACCTGCAGGCGCAGATCTCCGAAGCCGAGGAGCAGATCCAGTATGCGCGCCGCTATTTCAACGGTACGGTGCGCGAGCTGAACATCCTGATCGATTCCTTTCCGAGCAACCTGGTGGCGCGGCTGTTCGGCTACGTCCACATGGATTACTTCGAGATCGAGCTGGCCACGCAGCGCGACAGCCCCGCGCTGCCGTTCTCCTGAGAGGGAAATCATGTCGAGGCTGTTTTTCATCGCCGTCCTCTGGGCACTGACAATTGCTCCGGCATGCGCCGTCGGCGGCGAATTCATCCGCCACTTCGATTCGCGGATCGAGGTGAAGGCCGACGGTTCGATGGAGGTGACGGAGACCATCCGCGTCAACGCCGAGGGCACTTCAATCAAGCGCGGCATCTATCGCGACTTTCCGACCATCTACCGCGCCTGGTACGGCCGCCGCACCGTGCCTTTCGAGGTGCTGTCGGTCAAGCGCAACGGCCAGCCCGAGCCGTCGCACCAGGCATGGCGCGAGAACGGCACGCGCCTCTACATCGGCCGCAGCGACCGCAACGTCCCGCGCGGCGAGCATGTCTACGAGATCCGCTACCGCACGGACCGGCAGCTCGGCTTTTTCGCCGATCACGACGAGCTGTACTGGAACGTCACCGGCAACGGCTGGGAGTTCATGATCGAGCGCGTCACCGCCGCGGTCGCGCTGCCGCAGCGGCTGCCCGAGTCGTCGCTGAGCCTGGACGGCTACACCGGCCCGCAGGGCGCGCGGGGACAGGACTGGCGCGCCCGTGTCGACGAGGCGGGCCGCCCCCGCTTCGAGACCATCGTGCCGCTGGCGGCGCGGGAGGGATTCACCCTCGTCGTCGGCTGGCCGAAGGGGCTCGTCGTTGAACCGACGCGTGACCAGAAGCTGGCGCACTGGCTGCACGACAACAGCGAGGTCAAGGGCGGCCTGATCGGCGCGGTGCTGCTGCTCGTCTATTACCTCGTCGTCTGGCATCGCTACGGCCGCGACCCGGCCGGTCAGACGATCATTCCACGCTTCGCCCCGCCCAAGGACGTCTCGCCGGCGGACGCGCGCTTTCTGGCCCGCACGGGCTACGACGAGACGACCTTCGCCGCCGCACTCGTTGGCCTGGCCGTCAAGGGGCACCTGGTCATCCGCGAGGACGACGACCGCGATTTCACCCTGGAGCGACCGCGCGCCGCTTCCGGCCAGCCGCTGCTGAACGACGAGCAGGCGCTGCTCGACGCCCTCGGCCTTGCGCCCGGCAGCCAACTGGCCCTGCGATCGAGCGCCGCGCAGGAGGTCGACAAGGCGAAGAAAGCCCTCAAGGAGGCCCTGCGCAATGAGCACCTCAAGCGCCATTTCGTCACCAACGCCATCTACCTCGTGCCGGGGTTGATCGGCAGCGCCGCCGTGCTGGCCTGGGCCGGCTTCAGCGCCGCGCAGCCCGAGCCGGTCTTCTTCTTCATGATCCTCTGGCTGACCGGCTGGACCTTCGGCGTCTATGCCCTGCTCATGCAGGCGGGGAGCATCTGGCGCATGGTGCGACACGGCAAGTGGCTCATGATCGTGCCGGCGCTGTTCATGAGCGCCTTCGCCATTCCCTTCATCGGCGGCGAGATCTTCGGCCTCTATATCCTGGCCTCGCAAAGCTCGACCGTCATGGTCGCGCTGCTGTTCCTCATCGTCGGCATCAACTACGCCTTCTATCACTGGCTGAAGGCGCCGACCCTGGCCGGGCGCCGGCTGATGGAAGAAATCGCCGGATTCCGCATGTACCTCGAGGTGGCGGAGAAGGATGAGCTGCGCGTGCGGCGGGGGCCGGAACGCACGCTGGAGCTGTTCGAGAAATACCTGCCCTACGCCCTCGCGCTCGGCGTCGAGAACGCCTGGGCCGAGCAGTTCGCCGACATCCTGGCCGGCGTCAAGGCCGAAGGCGGCGGGACCGCGTCCATGCGCTGGTACAGCGGGCCGTCGCTTCACAGCCTCGGCAGCGGAGGCTTCGCCAGCGGACTGGCGGGTGGGCTTTCCGGCGCCATTGCGTCCGCGAGCGCGGCGTCGGGGGGCAGTTCGGGCGGCGGCGGGGGCGGCTCTTCCGGCGGCGGCGGGGGGGGCGGAGGCGGCGGGGGCTGGTAGGCATTTCAGCGGGCTTGACGGAAACGGAAGCCACGATTACATTACTGACCGGTCAGTTATTTAATTTCCGCCCATGGTCTGCCCGGTCACACGCTGGAAGCGCCGCAAGGAGGCGCGTCCGCAGGAACTTACCGCTGCTGCGCTGGAACTCTTCGTCGAGAAGGGCTTTACCGCCACGCGACTGGACGAGATCGCCGCCCGCGCCGGCGTCTCCAAGGGCACGCTCTACCTCTACTTCGAAAACAAGGAAGAACTCTTCAAAACCGTGATTCGCGAGGGCATGCTGCCCCTGCTGGCGGAGGGCGAGGAACTGGTCGCCAGCATGCCCGGGCCCGCCGGCGAGCTCTTCAAGGCCATCGTCATGCGCTGGTGGGAAATGGTCGGAGAGAATCCGATCGGCGGCATCCCCAAGCTGATCTTCGCCGAGGCGCGCAACTTTCCCGAGATCGCCCGCTTCTACGCGGAGGAAGTCATCGAGCGCGGCAAGCGGCTGATCGCCGCCGTCTTCCAGCGCGGCATCGACACGGGGGAGTTCCGTCCCTTCGATCCGCAGTCGCTCGTGCATATCGTGTTCGCGCCGCTGATGATGCGCGTGATCTGGAAGCACTCGCTCGACTGCTGCGGCGTGACCACCGTGCCGGTCGATGTCTATCTGCGCGAATACCTCGAACTGACCCTGCGCGGCCTGCGCCGCGATCCCGCATGAACAAGGAGAAAAAACCGTGCGCAGAGTTCTGCCGCTGCTAGCGCTCATCGCGTTATCCGCATCCGCCCAGCAAACGGCTCCGCCGCCCGTCGTCGGCGTCGGCAGCTATCGGCAGGTTGCCGTCCATCCGGAGCGCTTCGCGCCTGCCGCCGCGTTGAGCCTGAATGAAAGCCGCCTGTCGGCGGAAGTGTCTGCGACGGTGAAGGAGGTGGCCTTCGACGTCGGCCAGGTGGCGCCGAAGGGTGCCGTGCTGATCCGGCTCGAGACGCGTGATTACGAGCTGGCGCTGGCCAAGGCCCAGGCGGCGCTGGAATCCTCGATCGCCCGTGCCCGTCTGGCCGAGCAGCAGCTGAGTCGTTCGCGCGATCTGGCGCGGCAGAATTTCATCTCCGCCGAGGCGCTCTCGCAAAAGGAAACCGAACTGGCGGTGCATCAGGCCCAGGTGAAGCTCGACCAGGCGCAGTTGGCCCAGGCGCGCCGCCACCTCGACAAGTGCACCCTGCGCGCGCCCTTCCAGGCCATCGTGCGCAGCCGCCAGGCCCAGGTGGGCGAACTGGCCGCGCCGGGCACGCCGTTGATGACGCTGTCGGACGCCGCCCGCATCGAAGTGGCCGCCCAGGTGAGCCCGCACGACGCGGTCTCGTTGCAGAATGCCGGGGAGGTGCGGTTTGCCGGCTCGGGCGGTGAGCATGCCGTCAAGCTCCTGCGCATCTCGCCGGCGATCAGTCGCGAAGCGCGCACGGTCGAAGCGCGCCTGGCCTTTGCGGGCAAACCGTCCGCGCCCGGTGCCGACGGCCGCATCCTCTGGCGCGATCCGCAGCCTCATTTGCCCGCGGAACTGGTGTCCAAACGCGGCAACAGCCTGGGCGTTTTCGTTCTGGAAGGTAACTCGGTGCGCTTCCTGGCGCTGCCCGAGGCGCAGGAGGGCCGCCCGGCCGCCGCGCCGCTGCCGGCCGCTACGCGCATCGTGCTAGAGGGCCGGCACGGCCTTGCCGACGGCCAGGCCGTCCAGGTCGCCAAATGATCCGCCCGCGCGCGTCTTTCGTTCGCGCCGCCCGACGTGCGCGCGGAATGTCGCGGGGCGGTCCGGCGGAATCATGAAGTTCTTCGAAAGCCTCATCCGCAACCACCCGCTGGCGAACATCACGTTTGCCCTTGTGCTGGTGCTGGGCTTTGTCGCCTATACGACCATGCCGCGCGAGCGCGATCCGGAGATCAATTTCAACTGGGTGATCATCACCACCGCGCTGCCCGGCGCATCCGCCGAGGACGTGGAGAAGCGCGTCACGCAGCCGCTGGAGGACGCCATCAAGGGCGTGGCGGACACCAAGTTCATTGCCTCCAACAGCCGGGAGGGCATGGCGTCGATCCTGGTGCGCTTCCGCGACATCAACGAGCGCATCTTCGACAAGCGGGTGAACGACCTGCGCCGTGAAATCCAGAACCGCGCCGCCATCGAGCTGCCGCCCGAGGCCAAGGAACCGCGCATCATCGAGATCACCACCTCCAACGGCTTTCCCACGGCGATGGTGTTGGTCACGGGCGCAGCCAACGACGAGAACCTGCGCATGGCGGCGAAGGCGCTGCGGGACGACTTCGAGCGCATGCCGGGCGTGGATCGCGTCTACGCCAACGGCCTCAACGATCCCGAGCTGCGCGTCGAGTTCCTGCCTGCCGCGGCGCAGGCGCGCGGCGTCACCGCCGGCGACATCGCCGACAGCGTCGGCGCCTGGTTCCGCGACACTTTCGCCGGCAAGGCGCGGGCCGGCGACGACGAATGGCTGGTCCGGCTGATCGGCCAGGAGGTCGATCCGGCCTACCTGGCGCGGCTGTCCGTGGCGCCGGCCCTCAATCCGCGCGAGAAGGTGCCGCTCGACGCGCTGGCGACGGCGTCGCGCACGCGCGTCAAGCCGGACCGCCTGGCCGCCTCCGACGGCCGACCGGCGGTGGTGCTGTCCGTCACCAAGAAAAGCTACACCAACACGGTAGAACTGGTGGACCGGCTCAACCGCCATGTCGCGGAGCAGGCGCCGCTGCTTGCCCGGGCCGGCGTCGCGGCGGCGCTGATGGACGACCAGACCGTGGCGACGCGCGAGGCCATCGGCGTCATGGAGTCGAACGCCGTGCTGGGCCTGCTGGTGGTGATCGGCATCTGCTGGCTGTTCCTCGGCACCCGCATCGCCCTGCTGGTCGGGCTCGGCATCCCGTTCTCCCTGGCCGGCACCTTCGGCGTGCTGCACGCCATGGGCTACACGCTCAACATCTCGGTGCTGCTCGGCGTGGTGATCGCGCTGGGCATGCTGGTCGACGACGCCGTCGTCGTCGTCGAGGCCATCTTCTACCGCATCCAGCGTGGACAGGACTACTTCAGCGCCGCCGTCGATGCATTGCGCGAAGTCATCGCGCCGGTGACGTCCTCCGTGGCGACGACCATCTCGGCCTTCCTGCCGCTCATGCTGCTGCCGGGCATCGTCGGCAAGTTCATGTTCATCATCCCCTTCGTCGTCGCGCTGGCGCTCGCCATCAGCCTGATCGAGGCCTACTGGATGCTGCCGGCCCACGTCACCGTGCTGCGCCTCAATCTGGACAACCCCTCCCGCATGCAGCGCTGGCGGGCCCGCTTCACGCACACCCTGCGCGTGAAGTACGCGCGGCTGCTGATCCGGGTCATGCGCCGTCCGCGTTTCTTCCTGCTTCTGGCGGCGGGGATGCTGGCCGTGGCCATCGCAGCATTGGCGACGGGCGTCATCCGCGTGCAGTTCTTTGCCATGGACCCGCTGCGCATCTTCTACGTCAATGCCGACATGCCGGCCGGCGCGCCGCTCGAATCCACCCTGGCCAAGGTGCAGGCCGTGGAGGCGCGCGTGCGCGGCCACCTCAAGCCCGGCGAGGCGCGCGAGCTGGCCTCGGTGGCCGGCATCAAGTTCACCGATACCGAGCCGCTCTACGGCGACGCCTACGGCCAGGTCTTCGTCGCCCTCAATCCGCGCACGGAGGGTTCGCGCGACGTGCAGGCGATCATTGAAGCCATGCGCGCCGACGTGGAAGCGACGCCCGGGCCGGGGAAGGTGACGTTCACCCTGCTCTCCAACGGTCCGCCCCTGTCGAAGCCGGTGCGGGTGCGCGCGCGCGGCGACGACCAGCGCGCGCTGCGCGCGGCGGCGGACGACCTGCTGCGCATCGTCGCCGCCATTCCCGGCGCCAAGGACGTCGCCGACGACGAAGTGCCGGGCCGCCCCGAGCTGGTGCTGACCCTCGATCGCGAGGCGGTGCGCAATGCCGGGCTCGGCCCGGTCCAGGTGGCGCGGCTGGTGCGCCTGCACGTGGATGGCGAAATCGTCGCGCTGGCGCGCGACAAGGGCGAGAAGGTCGAGGTGCGCGTGCGGGCGAAGCGGGAGGCGACGGCCGACATCGCCGCGATTCTGTCCGATCCGGTGGCGCTGCCCGGCGGCGGCACCACCACCCTGGGCGCGCTGGTGCGCGAGGAGACCCGCACCGGGCCGGGCATCGTCAAGCGCTACAACCTCAGGCGCGCCATCACCGTCGAGGCGGACCTCGACAAGAAGCAGACCGACACGGTGCGCGCCAATCGCATCATCGCCGAGGAATGGAAGAAGGTGCAGGCCAGTCACCCCGGCGTGTCGCTCGATTTCTCCGGCGAGCTGGACGACATCCAGGAGAGCCTCGACGCCATGGCGGTGCTGTTCCTCGTCGGCGTCGGCCTCATCTACATGATTCTTGCTGCGCAGTTCCGCAGCTACTGGCAGCCGATGCTGATCCTCGTTACCGTGCCGCTGGCCTTCACCGGCGTGGCGCTCGGCCTGATCATCTCGCGCGACCCGCTGTCGTTGTACACCATGTACGGCGTCATCGCGCTGACCGGCATTGCGGTCAACTCGGCCATCGTGCTGATCGATGCCGCCAACGACCGCCTGAAGTCCGGCATGGGCGTGCTGCATGCGGCGGTGTATGCGGCGCGCCGCCGTGTCGTGCCGATCATCATCACCTCTGTCACCACCATCGGCGGCCTGTTCTCGCTGGCCTTCGGACTGGGCGGCAAATCGATGCTGTGGGGGCCGGTGGCCAGCGCCATCGTCTGGGGCCTCGGTTTCGCCACGGCGCTGACGCTGTTCGTCATCCCGCTGCTCTACTGGCTGTTCATGCGGCCGCGCACGCCGCGGCGCGGCCGCCTGTTGCAGCGCTTTTCCTTCGGAACGAAACCATGACACTCAAGGCATTGGGTTTGGCCGCCTGCGCGGCGCTTCTGGCTGCCGGCTGCGCAGAACCGGTGGAGCAGGTTCAGCCCCTGCGCACCGTCCGCGCCATGCAGGTCGACGCCGCCGCCGTGTCGGGGGGGCTGACTTTTCCCGGCGAGGTGCGCGCGCGCCACGAGAGCCGGCTGGCTTTTCGCCTCGGCGGCAAGATCGTCGAGCGGCGGGTCGATGTCGGCGCGGCGGTCAAGCGCGGCCAGGTGCTGGCGCGCCTCGATGCACAGGATGTGGCGCTGCAATCGGCGCAGGCGGAGGCGAACCGCGCGCTCGCCGAGGCGGAGGCGAAGCGCTACCGCGACCTGCGGGCGAAGAACTTCGTCAGCCAGGCCGTGCTGGATGCCAGGGAGACGGCCCTGAAGACGGCCGAGGCGCAGGCCGGCGTGGCGAGGAACCAGGCCGCCTATGCGACGCTGGTGGCCGATCGCGACGGCGTGGTGACGGCGATCGAGGCCGAGGCAGGCCAGGTGGTGTCCGCCGGCCAGACGGTGGTGCGCGTGGCCGGGGACAGCGAGAAGGAAATCGTCATCGCGGTGCCGGAGAGTGAAGTGGAGCAGGTGCGCGCCGCCGAGGGGTTCACCGTCAGCCTGAACAGCCTGCCCGGCCGCAGCTGGCAGGGCAGGCTGCGCGAACTCTCCCCGAGTGCCGATGCGGCGACGCGGACGTTTGCGGCACGCATTGCCGTGGCGGACGAGGACGACGCCATGCGCCTGGGCATGAGCGCCAGCGTGCTGGCGAAAGTCAGCCGCGGCGACACGGCGCTGCGCCTGCCGCTGTCCGCCTTCTTCACGCGCAACGACCAGGCGAACGTGTGGGTCGTCGACCCGGCGACGCTGACCGTGAGCCTGACGAAGGTCGAGACGGCGGGCGTCGTCGGCAACGACATGCGCGTGAAGGCCGGCCTGCAGCCCGGCATGTGGGTGGTCACCGCCGGCGCCAACCTGCTCGAGCAGGGGCAGAAGGTGCGCCTGCCGGAAAAGGCCAAATGAGCCAGGACGGCCGCTTCAACCTCACCGCTGCGGCGCTGCGCCACCGCGAGCTGACGCTGTTCTTCATCCTCGTCATCGCCATCTCCGGTTTCGCTTCCTACTTCAAGCTCGGCCAGCGCGAGGATCCCGACTTCACCTTCCGCGCCATGGTCGTGCGCACGATGTGGCCGGGCGCCACGGCGGAGCAGGTGGACAGGCAGGTGACCGAGCGCATCGAGAAGAAGCTGCAGGAGGTGCCCTTCTTCCGCCACACGCGCAGCTATTCCAAGTCGGGCGAGTCGCTCATCATCCTGGAACTGCACGACACGGCGCGCGGTCCGGCGGTGACCGATGCCTGGTACCAGGTGCGCAAGAAGCTCGGCGACATCCGCGGCACCCTGCCCGAGGGCGTCGTCGGGCCGTTCTACAACGACGAGTTCGGTGACGTCTTCGGCTCCATCTACGCTTTCACCGCCGACGGCTTCACCCATTCCGATCTGCGCGATTACGTCGACGCCGCGCGCCAGCGCCTGTTGAAGCTGAAGAACGTCGCCAAGGTCGACCTGATCGGCATTCAGGAAGACCGCATCTTCATCGAGCTGTCGCAGCTGAAGCTGGCGGCGCTGGGTCTCGACGCGCAGCAGATCGGCCAGGCGCTGGCGACGCAGAACATCGTGGCGGCGGCCGGTGCGGTGAACTCCGCGACGCACACGATTCCCCTGCGCGTCACCGGCGAGTTGAACTCGGTGGCCGCCGTCGCCGGGACGCGCGTGGCCGTCGCGGGCCGCAGCCTGCGCATCGGCGACATTGCGCGGGTCTACCGTGACTACATCGACCCGCCGATCTCCAAGATGTACTACCGCGGCCAGCAGGCCATCGGCCTGGCGGTGTCCATGGTCAAGGACGGCGACGTGCTCAAGCTGGGCGAGGATCTCGACCGCGAAATGGCGGCGATCCTGGCCGAACTGCCGATCGGCATCGAGTTCGCCCAGGTGTCCAACCAGCCGCGCATCGTCAAGACGGCGGTGGGCGACTTCATGCGCGTCTTCCTCGAGGCGCTGGCCATCGTGCTGGTGGTGAGCTTCCTCAGCCTGGGCCTGCGCACCGGTCTGGTGGTGGCCATCACCATTCCCTGGGTGGTGGCGGCGACCTTCCTCGGCATGCGCTACTTCGGCATCGATCTGCACCGCATCTCCACCGGGGCGCTCATCATCGCGCTCGGCCTGCTCGTCGACGACGCCATGATCGCCGTCGAGATGATGTCGCGCAAGATCGAGCAGGGCCTGGGCAAGCTCGCCGCCGCCGCCTTCGCCTGGCGCAGCACGGCCTTTCCCATGCTGACGGGCACGCTGATCACGGCGGCGGGCTTTCTGCCCATCGGCACGGCGAAATCCGCCACCGGCGAGTACACCTTCGCCATCTTCGCCGTGGTGAGCCTGGCCCTGCTGATTTCCTGGGTGGCGGCCGTCACCGTCACGCCCTTTCTCGGCAATTTGATCCTCAAGGGGCCGCTGCACGAGCATGCCATCGCCGGCCACGACGTCTTCAATACGCGTTTCTACAACCGCCTGCGCGGCGTCATCGAATGGTGCGTGGCGCACCGCAAGCTGACCATGCTGGCCACGCTGGGCCTGTTCGCGCTCGGCGTCGTCGGCATGGGCTTCACGGAGAAACAGTTTTTCCCCAACTCCAACCGCCAGGAAGTCCTGGTCGAGCTGTGGCTGCCGGAAGGCTCGAGCTTTGCCGCCACCGAGAAGGAGGCCAAGCGGCTGGAGGCGGCCATCGCCGGGGATGAGGACGTGGCCTCGTGGGTGACCTATGTCGGCAACGGCTCGCCGCGCTATTTCCTCTCGCTCGACCAGCAGCTGTTCCGCAGCAACTTCGCGCAGACGGTCATCCTCAGCAAGGATCTGGCCGGGCGCGAGCGCATCGTCGCGCGACTGCGCACAATTCTGGCGGAGGAATTCCCCGGCGTGCGCGCCCGCGCCAACCGCGTCGCGCTCGGGCCGCCCGTATCCTACCCGCTGCAGTTCCGCGTCAGCGGCACGGAAATTCAGAAGATCAAGGAAATCGCCAACGAGGTTGCCGACGCCATGCGCGCCTCGCCGCATACCATGGACGTCAACCACGAGTGGGGCGCGCGCGCGCCGATGCTTCGCGTCGACGTGGACCAGGACAAGGCGCGCGCGCTGGGCGTGAGCACCGCCAGCGTCTCGCGCGCCCTGCAGGGTGCCATCAGCGGCGCCACGGTGGCGCAGTTCCGCGAGAACGACCGCCTGATCGACATCGTGCTGCGCGCGCCCGAGAGCGAGCGCGACGCCATGGAACGCGTGCTGGCCGTGCAGGTGCCTACGGCTTCCGGACGCTATGTGCCGCTGACCCAGGTGGCGAGCGTGCGCGAGGCGTTCGAGGAACCCATCCTGTGGCGCCGCAGCCGCGAGCTGACCCTGACGGTGCGCGCCGACATCGTCGACGGCGTGCAAGCCCCCGACGTGGCGAATGCCATCGACAAGCAGCTGGCGCCGCTGCGCGCGAAGCTGCCGGTCGGCTATCGCGTCGACATCGGCGGCTCGCTGGAGGAGTCCGGCCGGGCGCAGGAATCCATCAACGCCGGCATGCCGATGATGCTGGCGGTGGTGCTGGCCATCCTCATGATCCAGCTGCAGAGCTTCGCGCGCACCTTCATGGTGCTGCTGACGGCGCCCTTGGGGCTCATCGGCGTGGCGCTGGCGCTGCTGGTCTTTCGTCAGCCCTTCGGCTTCGTCGCCATGCTCGGCACCATCGCCCTGGGCGGCATGATCATGCGCAACACCGTCATCCTGGTGGACCAGATCGAGCAGGACATCCGCGCCGGCGAGCCGCCCTGGGTGGCGATCCGCGAAGCCACCGTGCGGCGCTTCCGGCCGATCATGCTGACGGCCGCCGCCGCCATCCTCGCCATGATTCCGCTCACGCGCAACGTGCTGTGGGGGCCGATGGCCTTCGCCATCATGGGCGGCCTGCTGGTGGCCACCGTGCTGACGGTGCTCTTCGTGCCGGCGCTGTACGCGGCATGGTTCCGCGTGAAGCCGGCCGGAGAGGTCAACTAGGATAAAATCCCGGACTTCACGCTGGGGTGGCCAGCATTATTAGAATTTGCTAATATACGCATCCGGAGCAAGGACATGAACCTGGAACAAGCCCGTTACAACATGGTCGAGCAGCAGATCCGCACCTGGGAGGTGCTGGATCAGGAAGTGCTGGACCTGCTGATGACCGTCAAGCGCGAACAGTTCGTGCCGCCGGCCTGCCTCAAGCTGGCCTTCGCCGACACGGAGATTCCGCTCGGCCACGGCGCGGCGATGCTGTCGCCCGCCATCGAGGCGAAGATCCTGCAGGCGCTGCAGTTGCGCAAATCCGACAAGGTGCTGGAGATCGGCACGGGGTCGGGCTACATGGCGGCCTTGCTGGGCGCGCGCAGCGACCACGTCCATACGGTCGAGATCGAGCCCGAGCTTGCCGCCCGGGCGAGAGAGAACCTGCGGCGGCAATGCGCCGACAACGTCACGGTGGCCGACGGCGACGGCGCACTGGGCTGGCCGTCGCAGGCGCCCTACGACGCCATCGTCCTGTCCGGCTCCGTTGCACAGATTCCGGACGCATTGCTGCAGCAGCTCAAGGTCGGCGGCCGTCTGGTGGCGGTGGTGGGCGAGACACCCCTCATGCAGGCACGGCTCGTCACCTGCGTGGCCGAGGGGCGCTTCCAGAGCGTCAATCTTTTCGAAACCAGCATTCCGCGCCTGCGCAATGTGCCCGAGCGGGGAAAGTTTATTTTTTAGGAACCGGCATGGTGCAGATCACGGCAACTGAACTGAACGAGTGGCTGAAGGAAGAGGCGCGCCCCGATCCGCTGCTGCTCGATGTGCGCGAGCCCGACGAGTTCGCCGCCTATCGCATCGAGGGCTCCACGCTCATTCCCATGCGCGCGATTCCGGCGCGCATGCACGAGCTGGACCGCTCGTCCGAGGTGGTGATGATCTGCCGTTCCGGCGCGCGCAGTTACCATGCCGGGATGTTTCTCAAGCAGAACGGCTTCGAGCGCGTCTACAATCTGGCCGGCGGCGTGATTGCCTGGTCGCGCGACGTCGAGCGCGTTGCAGCATAATGGCCTTGGAGGCCCGCCAATGAAAAAATGCGCAATTCTGTTCTCACTTGCATTTGCCGCAGCGCCGGCATTTCCCGCCGACTTGCTGCAGGTTTATCGCGACGCGGTCGACTACGACGCCCAGTATGCCTCGGCGAAGGCTGCGCGCGATGCCGGGCTGGAAAAGCTGCCGCAGGGGCGCGCCGGCCTGCTTCCGGTGATCTCCGCCACGGCCAGCACGACGAAGAATGATGTCGATTTCCAGCGCCGCACCGCGGGTTCGCCTTCGGTGGATGCGCAGTACAACACCAACGGCTACCAGCTCACCCTGACGCAGCCCCTCTTCCGCTGGCAGAATTTCGTGCAGTACGACCAATCGAAGCTGCAGGTGACGCTGGCCGAGGCGCAGTTCGCGCAGGCCCGGCAGGATCTCATCCTGCGCGTGTCCCAGGCCTACTTCGACGTACTGCTGGCGCAGGACAGCCTGAACCTGGCGCAGGCGCAGAAGAAGGCGATCGGCGAGCAGCTCGAGGCGGCCAAGCGCAACTTCGAGGTGGGCACTTCCACCATCGTCGACACGCACGAGGCGCAGGCGCGCTTCGATCTCGTCACGGCGCAGGAACTCGCCGCGCAGAACGACCTGGAGATCAAGCGCCAGGCGCTGAACCAGGTCATCGGCAAGGTGCCGGAGCGGCTCAACGCGCTGCGCCCGCAGGTGCAATTGCAGCGGCCGCAGCCGGACGATATCGCCAAATGGGCGGAGAGCGCCGAGACGGGCAGCCCGCTCGTCGCCGTGCAGCAGGCGGCGTTCGAAATCGCCGAGAAGGAAATCGGCCGGCAGCGCGCCGGCCACTACCCGACGCTGGACCTGGTGGCGACGCGCGGCCGCAGTTCCGCCACCGGCGGCCTGGCGCTCGGCGTCCCTGCGCCCGGCAGCGACACCCACACCACAACGGTCGGCCTGCAGCTCAGCGTGCCCCTCTTTGCCGGCGGCGCGGTGATGTCGAGGGAACGCGAAGCCGTCGCCCTGCGCGAGAAGGCACGGGCCGATCTCGACACCACGCGGCGCAGCGCCGTCCTCGGCGCCCGCCAGGCTTATCTCGGCGTCACCAGCGGCATGGCCCAGGTGAAGGCCTTCGAACAGGCGCTGGTGTCCAACCAGTCGGCCCTCGATTCGAACAAGCTGGGCTACGAGGTCGGCGTGCGAATCAACATCGACGTGCTGAATGCCCAGCAGCAACTCTTTTCCACCCGCCGTGACCTCGCCAAGGCGCGCTACGACACCCTGCTGGCGCAGCTGAAGCTGAAGGCGGCGGCGGGCACGCTGGGCGAGGACGACGTCCAGGCCATCAACGCATTGCTCGAGAAATAAGCTCGAGCGTCTTCGCCGTCGCGCCACGGTGGCGCGCGGCGAATTCGATTCCCGCCTCGCCCATGGTTTTTTGCGCAGCCCCGTCGCGCAGCAGGGCGTCTGCGGTTTCCAGCAATTCCTCCGCTGAACCAATCTGCCGCGCCGCGCCGCAGGCCAGCGCCTGTTCGGCCGCCTGCGCAAAATTGAACGTCGAGCGTCCGATCAGCACCGGCTTGCCGACGGCGCAGGCCTCGATCAGGTTCTGGCAGCCGTAGTCGAGCAGGCTGCCGCCGATGAAGGCGACGTCGCAGGCGGCGTAGTAGGCGAACAGTTCCCCCATGCTGTCGCCGAGCAGCACCTGCGTCTGCGCGTTGATGGGCGTGTTTTCGCTGCGCCGCTGCAGGGTCAAGCCAATTCTGCCCGCCAGCGCGGCGACTTCCCTGAAGCGTTGCGGGTGGCGCGGCACGACGATCAGCAGCGCATCGCCCAGCGGATGCTTCGCCAGGGCCGCGAACAGCAGGGCCTCCTCGCCCTCGCGCGTGCTGGCGGCCAGCAGCACCGGGCGCGACCCGATCGCCCGGCGCAGTTCCCCGCCGCGTGCGATCTGCTCCGGCGGCGGCAGGATGTCGAACTTCACGCTGCCCAGCACTTCGACGTGCGGCGCGCCCAGCGCGCGCAGGCGCGCGGCATCGGCTTCCGTCTGGGCGGCGATGGCCGCCAGGCCCTGCAGCGCGCCGCGCGTCAGGTTCGGAAAGCGGGCATAGCGGCGCGCCGACTTTCCCGAAAGGCGGGCGTTCGCCAGCAGCAGGGGGATGCCCGCCTCCTTGCAGGCCGCCACCAGGTTCGGCCAGAGCTCGGTTTCCATGATGATGCCGACGGCGGGCCGGAAGTGCTTCAGGAAGCGTTGCACGGCAAACGGATAGTCGTAGGGCAGGTAGGCGCGCAGCACGCCGTCGCCCAGCAGGTCTGCGGAAGCCTGGCGCCCGGTCGGCGTCATGTGCGTGAGGAGGATGCGGTGCTGCGGATGGCGCGCCTTCAGGGCCGCCACCAGCGGCACCGCCGCGCGCGTCTCGCCGACCGAGACGGCGTGAAGCCAGATCAAACCCTCTCCCCCGACCCCTCTCCCGCTCGCAGGAGAGGGGGGGCCGGCCCCCTCTCCCCGCCGGGGAGAGGGTTGGGGTGAGGGGAAAAAGCCGAACCGCTCGCCGACATGCCGCAGGTATTCCGGCTGCTTCCGGCTGCGCAGGAGCAGGTGCAGGCCGACATACGGCAGCAGGAGCAGCAGCGCCAGGTTGTAGAGCAGGCGCGCCATCATTCCGTAGGTCGGGCTTCAGCCCGACAGCAGCGTTCAATCGCTGGCCAATGTCGGGCTGAAGCCCGACCTACATGGAGCGTATTCCGTTTCATGTCTGGAGCAGCTCCATGGCAGCGGCGATGGTCTCGTCGGCCGTCGGCGGTGCGCCGGCCGCGCCCAGGTTGACTGCCGTGGCGCCGGCATAGACCCCGGTCAATTCCGGTCTCGAGCCCGAGAACAGGCACAAAGTCAGCCGCCCCAGGGCGGCGGCAATGTGGCTGAGGCCGGTGTCGACGCCGACCACGATGCGCGCGCCGGCCAGCAGCTGCGTCAGCGCCGCGATGGCCATGGGCGGCGCGGCGACGGCGTTCGCCATGCCGGAGGCCAGGCGCGCGGCGCGTTCGCGCTCCTCGGCGCTGCCGCCGGGCAGCACGCAGGCCAGGCCGCGCGCATTGAGCGCAGCGGCGAGTGCCAGCCAGTCGCCCTCGGGCCACAGCTTGTCGGCGCGGCTGCTGGCAGTCAGCAATACGCAATAGGGCGCGGCCGGCAGCCAGGACGCGGCCAGCGGTGCGGCGGCAATGCCGTAATCGAGCGGCAGGTCCTGCTCGACGCCGAGCGCGGCCGCGGCCAGCCAGCGGTTGCGTTCCACCGCATGCAGGTTTTTCGGGATGACGTAGGTGTCGTCGTAGCAGCGCGCCGCCAGCGGCTCGCGCGCCACTTCGGCCGCGTAGCCGGCGCGGCGGCCCTGCGCGAGTCGCGCCATCAGCCCGCTCTTGATCAGGCCCTGCGTGTCGAGCACCAGGTCGTAGCTTTCAGTGTGCACCGCCGCCCTGAAAGCACGCAGTTCGCGCCAGGTGGCGGCGGACAGGAGGTTGCGGCGCCAGCGCCGTACCGCCACCGGGATCACCCTGCCGACGGCCGGATGCAGGCGCGGGATGTCGGCGAAACCTTCCTCCACCACCCAGTCGATGCGCGCCTGCGGAAAGCGCGCGCGGATGTCGCTCGCCACCGGGAGGTTGTGCACGACGTCGCCGAGGGAGGAGGTCTTGACGAGGAGGATCGAGCGCATTTGGATGCCGTGGCTGGCTTGTCGATTAGAATGTGCGCCAGAAAACGGAATTATAAGCCATGACTTTGCGGAAACCCGACGCATGAAAGTGCTCATCACCGGCGCTGCCGGATTCATAGGAATGCACGTCGCCCTGCGCCTGCTGGCGCGCGGCGACGAGGTCGTCGGCATCGACAACCTCAACGACTACTACGACGTCGGCCTGAAGGAGGCGCGCCTCGCGCAGTTGTCGTCCCTGCCGGGCTTCCGCTTCGTCCGCCTCGATATCGCCGACACCGCCGGCGTGGCCGAGCTGTTCAGCAAGGAACGCTACGAGGGCGTCATCAATCTGGCCGCCCAGGCCGGCGTGCGCTACTCGCTGATCAACCCGCATGCCTACGCCCAGACCAATCTGGTCGGCTTCGTCAATCTGCTCGAAGGCTGCCGCCACGGCGAGGTGAAGCATTTCGTCTATGCCAGCAGCTCCAGCGTATATGGCGGCAACACGAAGATGCCGTTCTCCGAGCACGACAGCGTCGACCATCCCGTCAGCCTCTATGCCGCCAGCAAAAAGTCGAACGAGCTGATGGCGCACACCTACGGCCACCTCTTCGGCCTGCCGACGACGGGCCTGCGTTTCTTCACCGTCTACGGCCCTTGGGGCCGGCCGGACATGGCCCTGTTCCTGTTCACCAAGGCCATCCTCGAAGGCCGGCCGATCGACGTCTTCAACCACGGCAGGATGCAGCGCGACTTCACCTACATCGACGACATCGCCGAGGGCGTGGTGCGCGTGCTCGACCGCCCGGCCGCGCCCGACCCGGCCTTTGTCAAGGATCGCCCGGACCCGGCCACCAGTTGGGCGCCCTACCGCGTCTACAACATCGGCAACCACCAGCCGGTCGAGCTGATGGCCTACATCGAGGCGCTCGAGGCGGCGCTTGGACGCAAGGCGGAGAAGCATTTCCTGCCCATCCAGGCGGGCGACGTGCCGGCCACCCATGCCGACACGGCCGAACTTCAGGTAGCCACCGGCTTCGCCCCCGCCACCCCGGTGGGCGAGGGCGTGCGCCGCTTCGTCGAGTGGTATCGCGGCTATTACAGGCTGTAGGCCGGGCTTCAGCCCGACATCAGCGCCCGAGTCGGCCTAAGCCCGACCATGGCGGTTGGAAATGTGACATCATTTCAATCATGCGATTGACACGAGCGCAAATCACGACCATTCGCGCCATCGTCCGCGAACAGGCGGGGGAGGAGGCTACCGTGCGGCTGTTCGGTTCTCGTCTTGATGATGCGGCCAGGGGGGGCGACGTGGATCTATTGGTCGAAGTGCCCCATTCGGTCGCGGATCCGGCGCCGCTTGCCGCTCGCATCGCCGGGCGGATCAGCCGCAGCATGGAGGGACGCAAGGTAGACGTGGTGCTGGCCGCACCCAATCTCCTGAGCCTTCCCATACACGACATCGCACGCCGCCAGGGGGTGCCGCTTTGATCGTAGATCGCCGCGCGGCGGAGCGGCTGCGCCAGCTGCTAGGAATTGTCGAACGGGAACTCTCCCGCCTTCAGTCCACAGACCGGAGATTGTTCAAGCAACCCTTTACCGCGGAGCGGGCGAGCAGTCTCAACGAGGATGAAGACCTGGCCGAACGAGTGGAGGCTTTCGTTTCCCGTTTCGGGCGCTTGCAGGACACCCTGGGAGACAAGGTCTTCCCGACCTACCTTGCGGCACAGGGGGAAAAAGCCGGCGCTTTCGGTGACAATCTGGACCGTGCCGAGCGGCTGGGCTTGGTTCAGGACGCCCAATCCTGGATCGACATGCGGCGGCTGCGCAATCAGATGGTGCACGAATACATCGAAGACCCGGTGGTTCTGGCCTCGGCACTTCAGGCCGGCCATGAGTTCGTGGGCCGGCTCGAACAAGCAGTGTCAGCGATACGGCAACTCTTGCCCGCCCAATAGTCGAGGCGGGCTGTAGGTCGGGCTTCTGGCCGACCTGCCACAGGCGCTTGCCCAACCCCATGATATCGTGCTAGATTCCAGTCCGTTCAATAATTGAACGGACACCCGTGACCCCTCGCGAAGCCGCCCATTACCGCGTCCTCCGCCTGATCGAGGAACAGCCCGAGATCAGCCAGCGCGAGCTTGCGCGCACCTTGGGCGTCAGCCTCGGCAAGACCCACTACCTGCTCAAGGCCCTGCTCGACAAGGGCCTCGTCAAGGCCAACAACTTCCGCCGCAGCGACAACAAGCTGGCCTACGCCTACCTGCTTACGCCGAGCGGCATCGCCGCCAAGCTGGAATTGACGCGCGCCTTTCTGCGGTTGAAGGAGGATGAATACCAGGCGGCACGCGAGGAAATCGCGCGATTGCGCAAGGAACTGGATGCGACAATCGCGCCGGCCGAACCCGACATGCCCGCAAGGAAAGCGGGATGAACGCAAGCGAAATCACTGTCGCCGTCGTCGGCCTGGGCTATGTCGGCCTGCCGCTGGCCGTCGCATTCGGCAAACAATTCCGCACGATCGGTTATGACCTTGCCGAGGAAAAAGTCGCCGCCTATCGCCGGCACATCGACCCCACCGGCGAAGTTCCCTCTGAGGACCTGCGCGCCGCCAGCGGGCTGGAGTGCACCACCGATCCGCGCCGTCTTGCGGGGTCTGACTTTGTCATCGTCGCCGTGCCGACGCCGGTCGATGCCGCGCGCAGGCCGGATATGCGCGCGCTCGTCAGTGCCGCAGAACTGGTTGGCAGCAACTTGAAGCCGGGTGCGACGGTTATCTTCGAATCGACGGTCTATCCTGGCGCCACCGAGGAGGTTTGCATTCCGGTGCTCGAGATGTCATCGGGCAAGAAATGGAAGGCCGACTTCCATGTCGGCTATTCCCCCGAGCGCATCAACCCGGGCGACCGCGAGCACACCCTGTCGCGGGTGGTGAAGGTCGTTGCCGGCGATACTCCCGAGACGCTCGAGCGGGTAGCCGCCCTCTATGGAGCGGTGGTCGAGGCCGGCGTGCACCGCACCTCGAGCATCATGGTGGCCGAGGCCGCCAAGGTCATCGAGAACACCCAGCGCGACCTCAACATCGCGCTCATGAACGAATTGGCCATCATCTTCGGCAAGCTCGGCATCGACACGAACGAGGTTCTCGAGGCCGCCGGCACCAAGTGGAACTTCCTGAAATTCAAGCCCGGCCTGGTCGGCGGCCACTGCATCGGCGTCGACCCCTACTACCTCACCTACAAGGCGGAGACGCTCGGCTATCACCCGCAGGTGATCCTCGCCGGCCGCCGCATCAACGACGGCATGGGCAAGTTCGTTGCCGATCAGGTGATCAAGCTGATGGCGCAATCGGGCCGCCCACTCGCCGGGGCCCGCGCCGTGGTACTGGGGCTGACTTTCAAGGAAAACTGCCCGGACCTGCGCAATTCGCGCGTGCCGGACATCGTCGGCGAACTGGCGAGCTACGGCATCGAGGTGGCCGTGCATGATCCGCTGGCCGATCCGGATGAAGCGCTGCGCGAATACGGCATCCGCCTGCTGGGGTGGAGCGAGCTGCCGCAGGCGGACGCCGTTATCGTCGCCGTTGCGCATGACGCCCTGCGCGCTATCGTCCCCGACCGCATCGCCGTCCTGCTCGGGCCGGGCGGGATCGTCGCCGACGTCAAGGCCTGCCTGGATGCGCCGGCCTTGCGCGCGGCCGGCCTGAAGGTGTGGCGGCTGTGAGGGAGACCATGCCGGCGAGGACGCGACATGGTTAGGCGCCTGCTGATCACCGGCGGCAGCGGCCTGCTTGCCCTCAACTGGGCTTGCGCGATGCGCGAGAACTGGGACGTGGTGCTCGGCACCCACCGCCATCGCGTCTCGCTGCGCGGTGCGACGGTGCTGCCCCTCGATCTCGGCGATGCAGACCGCCTGTCGCGCCAGCTTGCGGAGCTGAGCCCGGATCTCGTCGTGCACGCCGCCGGGCTGACCAGCGTCGACGCCTGCGAGGCGGATCCCGCCCTGGCGCGCCAGGTGAATGCCGAACTCGCCCGCAACGTTGCCGCCGCGGCCGCCGGGCGGAACATCCGCCTGGTGCACATCTCGACCGACCACCTGTTCGCCGGGACGCGCAGCGGATACCGCGAGGACGACGCGCCGGAGCCGCTCAACGAGTATGCGCGCAGCAAGCTGCTGGGGGAGGAGTGGGTGCGACAGGCCCATCCGCAGGCGCTTGTCCTGCGCACGAATTTCTTCGGCTGGGGCCATGCCGGCCGGCTGTCCTTCAGCGACTGGATACTGCAGTCGTTGCGTGCGGGCCGCGAGATCACGCTATTCGACGACGTGCATTTCTCGCCACTGCTTGCCGACGCGCTCGCCGTCGCGGCACACCGGCTGATCGCGCGACCCGTCGACGGCACCTTCAACCTCGGCGGCGACGAGCGCATCTCGAAATACGATTTCGGCGTTCGACTTGCACGGGCCTTCGATCTCCCAGAATCGCCCATCCAACGCGGCAGCGTAGGCGCTGCAAGGCTGCAGGCCCGCCGCCCGCGCGACATGTCGCTTGATAGCGGCCGGGCGAAGGCCCTGCTCGGCACTGGCACGGGCAGCCTCGAAGAGCATTTCCAGGCCTTGCGCCGGCAGGAGGAAGCTGGCCGGCGCGAAGAACTCATCCATGCGGTAACGGAGTAATCAATGGCATTCCTCGACGGCAAATCGGTATTGGTGACAGGGGCGACCGGCTCGTTCGGCAAGCGCTTCGTCAGGACGGTGCTCGATCAGCACAATCCGAAACGGCTGGTGATCTTCAGCAGGGACGAACTCAAGCAGTTCGAGATGCAGCAGTCCTACCGGGACGCCCGCCTGCGCTGGGTGCTCGGCGACGTGCGCGACAAGGAGCGCCTCTATCATGCGCTCGATGGCGTCGATGTCGTCGTGCACGCCGCCGCCATGAAGCAGGTGCCGGCCTCCGAGCACAACCCGATGGAAGCCATCCGCACCAACGTCATGGGCGCCGGCAATGTCATCAGCGCCTGCATCGACCAGGGCGTCGAGCGCGTCATCGCCCTGTCTACGGACAAGGCGGCGAATCCCGCCAACCTCTACGGCGCCACCAAGCTGTGCTCCGACAAGCTGTTCGTCGCCGCCAACGTTCTCGCCGAGCCGCAGCGCACGCGCTTCTCCGTGGTGCGCTACGGCAACGTGATCGGCTCGCGCGGCAGCGTCATCCCCTTCTTCATGCAGCGACGCGCCGCCGGCGTGCTGCCGATCACCGACCCGCGCATGACCCGCTTCTGGATCACGCTCGGCCAGGGCGTGCAGTTCGTCGTCGACTGCCTCGAGCGCATGCTCGGCGGCGAGGTGTTCGTGCCGAAGATCCCGAGCATGAACATCATGGACGTGGCGAAGGTCGTGGCGCCGGAATGCCGCACGGAAGTCATCGGCATCCGGCCGGGGGAGAAGCTGCACGAGATCATGATCACGCCGGACGACGCCTGGAATACCGCGGAATTCGACGACCGCTACGTCATCCAGCCGGCGACGGACTGGTGGGACCGCGCCGGCTACCTCGCCGCCACCGGCGGCAAGCCGGTCGTGGAAGGCTTCGCGTACAGCAGCGACAGCAACCCGGTCTGGATGCAGCCCGCCGAACTGCGCGCCCTGCTCGACAGCGAGCCGGTGGAGTTGTAATGGCCGGGATGGAATCGCGGCGGGCGGCAGTGATCGGCCTGGGCGGCATGGGCCGCCGCCAGATTCAGGCCGCGCGGCTGGCCGGCTTGCATGTCGCTGCGGTGTGCGATGTCGCGGAAGCCGCTTTCCCGGCCGCCGTCGACCTGTGCGGCGAAGCGCCGCGCACCTATTTGCGTTGGCAGGACCTGCTGGAGCGGGAGCGCGGCCTGGTCGATGTCGTCCTCATCGCCACCAACGGCCCGAGCCACCATGCCATTACCCTGGCGGCAGCTGCTGCCGGTTATCCGTACGTCCTGTGCGAGAAGCCGATGGCCACCAGCGGCCGCACGGCGCGCGAGATGGCGCAGGCCTGCGCCGCCAGCGGGACAAGGCTGGCGGTGAACCTGGCGCGGCGCTTCTACGAGCGCAGCATCCGCCTGAAGCAGCTGCTCGACGGCGGTGCCATCGGAGATCTGCATCACATCAACGTCTCGGTCGGTGCAGGCGGCCTCGGCTGCATCGGCACGCATTACTTCGACCTGGTGGCCTGGCTGGCCGGCGCGCACGCCGTCTGGGTCTTGGGCGAAGTGGACCGCGACCCGGCGCCCAACGTCCGCGGCGCGCAGTTCTCCGACCCGGGCGGCCGCGGCATGGTGGGCTACGCCAACGGCATGACGGCCTGCTACCAGCTCTCGGGCGAGGCGGCGATCACGCCGTACATGCAGATCGTCGGCACTCAGGGCGTCGTCAACCTCGACAACTGGACGCCGCCGCAGGGCGGCAAGGTCGAGGTATTCGCCCGCCCGGTGGCACAGCGCGATGTCGTCAAGACGCGCTTCGTCATGCCCGAGCGCGTGCCGTTCGAGGCCGGCGATGCCATGGATGTCGTGCTTGCCACGCGGAACTGCCTCGACGACCTGCTCGGGCAGCACCGCGAGGACACGGTGCGCGGCGGCATCGACGCCGTGGATGTCGTCATCGGTTTCCATCTGTCGTCCCGGCGCGGTGGCGCGCGGGTGGCGCTGCCGCTTGCCGGCGACGATCTCGAATTCGACGTGCCGATCACGTGAGGTGGAAATGAAGGATACGGTGCGCCTCGGCGTAGTCGGGGCCGGCAACATCGCGGTGAAGCATCTCGAGGCCCTGCAAGGCGTGGCCGGTGCGGACGTCGTCGGCATCGCTTCGCGCACCCGCAACAAGGCGGAGGCGCTGGCGGCGCGCTTTGCCATCCCCTGCGTCGCCGATGACCTCGAAGGCCTGCTGCGCGAAGCGCGGCCGGAAGGACTGCTCATCCTCGTTTCGGTGTCGAGCATCGGCGAGGTGACTCGCCAGGCCATGCAGACCGGCCTGCCGCTCTTTATCGAGAAACCGACCGGCTTGTCGCCGGAGGACAGCGCCGAACTGGCCCGGCTGGCAGGCGAGCTGAAGGTGCGCAGCATGGTCGGCTACAACCGCCGCTACTACTCGGTGTTCCATGAGGGCATCGAGGTGATCCGCCGGCACGGCCCTTTGCTGGGGCTGCTGATCGAGGGGCACGAGCGCATCGACGCCGTGCGCGCCGCCGGCCGGCAACCGGACGCCGTGCTTCATGGCTGGCTCTATGCCAACGCCACCCACACCATCGACCTGCTGCGCTTCTTCGGCGGCGAGGTGGACGAGATGCATTGCCTCGCCCATCGGCGCCGCGAACCGCTCGGCGACCAGTTCGCCGCCATCATGAATTTCGACTCGGGCGCACTCGGCGAGTATTCCGCGCACTGGCTTTCGCCCGGCGGCTGGCGTGTCGTGCTGAGCGGCCAGGGCGTCACCGTCGAATTCAAGCCGCTCGAGGCCGGCGTCTGGACCGATGCCAAGGGGCAGCGCCACGAGATCGCTCCCAGCGAGGCGGATCAGCGCTTCAAGCCCGGATTCCATGGCCAGATGGCGGCGTACTGTCGCCTCGTGCGCGGCGAGGACCCCGGCTGGCCGGCACAGGATCTGGCCGGCGCGCACCGCACCATGCAGCTTGCAGCGCGCATGACGGCCGCCGTGGCAGACCGGCCAGAAGGAGGCGGCAAGTGAAGGTGCTGTTCCTCATCACAGCGCGCGGCGGCTCCAAGGGTGTGCCGGGAAAGAACCTGCGCAAGATCGGCGGCATATCGCTGGTCGGCTACAAGGCGATCAGTGCACGCAGGAGCAGTCATTGCACCCGGCTGATCATCTCCACCGACAGCCCTGAGATCCAGGAGGATGCCCTCAGACACGGCGTCGAGGTGCCATTCACGCGGCCGGCCGAATTGGCGAGCGACACGGCCAAGAGCGGCCCTGTCATCCTGCATGCGATGGAATGGATAGAACGGGAAGGGCGCGAGCATTACGACGCCGTGATGCTGCTCGAACCTTCCTCGCCGTTCGCCCGCGCCGAGGATTACGACGCCGCGGTGGACCTGATGAAGCAGCGCAGCGCCAATGCCGTCGTCGGCGTGCGGGCGATGGAGGTCGCCAGCACGGTGGTCGGCCCGCTCGACGCGGAAGGCCGCCTGACGGCGATCGTCGACAAGATGCACGCCGCGCGTGCGCTGACCGGGCAGCGGCAGACGCTCGGCCAGGAAGTCACCATGAACGGCGCGCTGTATTTGTTCAGGTGGGACTACTTCAAGCAGCACCAATGGATCTACCAGGATCGCGAGGGCGTATACGGACATGTCATGGACCGTTTCCACTCCATCGAGATCGACGAGCCGGTGGACCTGGCCTGGGCGGAATTCCTGGTGGCGGGTGGGCATGTGCCGCTCGATCCCTGGCGGAATTGACAAGGAAGGAAAGACAATGGGAAGCGGGCAGGAACTCTACAAGAAGGCGCGCACGCTGATACCGGGGGGTACGCAACTGCTCTCCAAGCGGCCGGAGCTGTTCCTGCCCGACCTCTGGCCGGCTTACTATTCGCGCGCCAAGGGCGCCGACGTGTGGGATCTGGACGGCACCAAGTTCACCGATGTATCCAGCAGCGGCATCAGCTCCTGCGTGCTCGGCTTTGCGGATCCCGACATCGAGCGGGCGGTAATCGGCGCCGTCCAGGCCGGCGTCATGACCACGCTGAACTGCCCGGAGGAGATCGAACTGGCCGAACTGCTGATCGAGCTCCACCCCTGGGCCGAGATGGCCCGCTATGCCCGTTCGGGCGGCGAGATCATGGCGGTGGCGGCGCGCATCGCCCGCGCCGCCACCGGCCGCGACAAGATCGCTTTTTGCGGCTACCACGGCTGGCACGACTGGTACCTGGCCGCCAACCTGTCCGAAGACACGGCGCTCGACGGTCACCTGCTGCCCGGCCTGGAACCGGCCGGCGTGCCACGCGGACTGACCGGCACCATGCTGCCCTTCCGCTACAACCAGATCGAGGATCTGCGCGCCATCGTCGCAGCGCACGGTCGCGAGCTGGCGGCGATCGTGATGGAGCCTTCGCGCTCGGCCGGCCCGGCGCCGGGCTTCCTCGAGGAAGTGCGCCGCCTCGCCGACGAGACCGGCGCGGTACTGGTATTCGACGAGGTGACGTCGGGCTTCCGCCTCAACTGCGGCGGCATCCACATGACCTACGGTGTGGCGCCCGATCTGGCGGCTTTCGCCAAGGCGATGTCGAACGGTTATGCCATGGCGGCGCTGATCGGCCGTCGCACCGTCATGGAGGCGGCGCAGACCACCTTCATCAGCAGCACCTACTGGACTGAGAAGATCGGCCCGACGGCGGCGCTGGCCGCCATGCGAAAGTACCGGCGCGAATCGGTGCACACCCACCAGATCGCCGTCGGCACGACGGTGCGCGAGGGCTGGACACGCGCCGCCGAGCAGGCCGGGCTGCCGATCAAGATCAACGGCATTCTGCCGCTGCTGAATTTCTCGGTCGACCATCCCGATGCCACGGCACTGGCGACGCTTTTCTCGCAGGAGATGCTCGATCGCGGCTACCTGGCGGCACCCAAGTTTAACGCCACCTTCGCCCACACGCCGGCGATCGTCGAGCGCTATCTCGGCGACGTCGGCGAGGTGATGCCGGTCCTCGCCGAGGCCGTGCGGCGCGACGACATTCGCCAGCGCCTGCGCGGGCCGGTCAAGCATTCCGAGTTCCGGCGGCTGACATGACGGAAGATCCCGCATGAAGACCACACTATCGAACGACGCGCTGGCGACCTATCTGGGCAGGCAGTTGTCGAATTTCTTCCCGGACAGGGAAGTGGCTGCGGCCGAGTTGAAGCCGTTTGTGGATGCTGCATTGGAGCGGCTTGCGCTGTGCTTTGCCGGGATATCCGACAAGTATCTTCCGGTCGGCAGAGAGCAGCAGTTCAACCACCGGCACACCGACCATTACGCCATGTTTCTTTATCTGGTTGCCAACACGGCAAGGAAGATGCAGGGGAATATGGACCTGGCGGACAAGGCCTATGCGCTGAATAAGGCCCTGCATGCGATCGACGTCTACCACGAGGTGGAACTGCCGGAAGTGTTCTTCTTCCAGCATCCGCTCGGCACGGTGCTGGGGCGGGCGCAATACGGCAACTACTTCATGGTGTACCAGCGCTGCACCGTGGGTGCCAAGGACCAGGTCTACCCCAGGATTGGGGAGGGCGTGGTCATGTTCGGGGGCAGCGCGATCCTCGGCGACTGCACAATCGGCAGCAACGTATGGCTGTCGTCGGGGACCACCGTGCTCGGCCAGGATGTGCCAGACGATTCGGTCGTCTTCGGCCAGTCGCCGACCATCGCCGTCAAGCCGACGCAGCGGAACATCGTGCGCGACCTCTTCAACCATCCCTCGGGCAGACGCTGATGCGCTCGATTCACGATCTCGTTTCTTTGCATGGGCGTCGCGCCCTCGTCACGGGCGGTGCCGGGCATATCGGCCTGGCCACCGCGGAAGCCATGCTGGAGGCGGGCGCGCAAGTCGCGTTGCTCGACCTAGATGGGGCTGCCGTTGCCCGATGTGCGGAGGGGCTCAATGCACGCTGGCCCGGAATGGCGATGCCAATCCCCTGCGATCTTTCCGACGAGGCCGCTACCCGCGAAGCGGCGCGGCAGGCCATCGCCGCCATGGGCGGTCTCGACATCCTGGTGCATTCCGCCGCCTTCGTCGGCACGACGAAGACGCCGGGCTGGTCGGCGCCGTTCGCCGACCAGACTGTGGCGGCCTGGGATGCCGGCATGCGAGTCAACCTGACATCCGCCTTCATCCTCACTCAGGAGGCGCGCACGGCGCTGGCCGCCTCCGGTCACGGCTCGGTGATCTTCATCTCGTCGATCTACGGACTCGTCGGTTCGGATGCTGCGGTATACGAAGGCACTTCCATGAACGCAGACCGCGTGCTGGCCTACAGCGCCTCCAAGGGCGGGCTGCTGCAGCTCATGCGCCACCTGTCGACCCTGCTGGCCCCTGCCGTCCGCGTCAACGCCATCTCGCCCGGCGGCATCGAGCGCGGCCAGCCCGAGGCCTTCCGCCGCAACTACGCCGCGCGCACGCCGTTGAAGCGCATGGGCACCGAGGAGGACATGAAGGGCGCGGTGGCCTACCTGGCGAGCGACTTGTCCGCCTACGTCACGGGGCAGAACCTGGTGGTGGACGGAGGCTGGACGGCATGGTGAGCGGATTCCCCAATATGGCCGAGGTGGCGCGGGACCGCCTGGCGCGCTTTGCCGACAGGACCTTCCTCATCCTGCCCGACGGCGAGCGCCGCACCAGCTATGCCGAGTTCGGCGAGTTGATGCGTGCCGCCGCCGGATTGCTGGCCGAGTCCGGGCTGTCGGCCGGCGACCATGCCGTCATGGCGCTGAAGAACTCCCCGGAGAACATGGCACTGTTCCTCTCCGCGCTGGCCTCCGGCGTGCGGCTCCTGCTGATGGGGCCGGACTACAGCGCGAGCGAGCTGGAAGGCGCCATCGAAGGCCTGCCGGTGAGGATTGTTTTCGTAGACGCCGGCGCCAGTGTCGACGGGCGGCTGCCGGCCGGTGACCGGCTGGTTCCGGTAGCCGTGGCCGAGGGGTTTGCCGGCAGCGCCCGGCGCGATCCATTCGCTGCGTCGGCCGGGATTGCCGCGGACGATCCTGCCTACATCATGTGCTCCTCCGGTTCGACCGGCCGGCCCAAGCGCATCTGCACTTCCCACCGCAACATGCTGGCCGAACTCGAGGCGATGTTCCCGGCCTACGGGCTGGCCGACGCGGACCGCCATCTCTGCGTGCTGCCGCTGTTCCACGTCTCGGCGCTCTACCGCAACTTCCTCATGCCCTTCTGCCAGGGCGGCTCCGTCGTGCTCTGCGAAACCTTCGAGCAGGAACGCTTCTGGCCGCTGCTGTCCCGCCACGGCGTGAATTTCGTCCAGGTGGTGCCGAGCATCCTGGCCGTTCTCGCCGACCAGGAGGACGGTCCCGACGCGCAGGTGCGCCGGTCGCTGAAATACATCGGCACGGCGTCCGCGCCGCTCTCGCCGAAGCTGCTGGAGCGCTTCGAAGCGCGCTTCGGCATCCTCGTCGTGCAGGGCTTCGGGCTGACCGAGCTGACCTGCGGCATCACGCTGAACGAGACCGATCCGGCGCGGCGCAAGGTGGAGTCGGTGGGACGGCCGTTGGCGGTCAACGAGGTGCGCATCATGGACGAGGCAGGCCGTTTCCTGCCGGCGGGGGAGGAGGGCGAGGTGGTGGTGCGCGGCGACAACGTCATGCTCGGCTACCTCGGTCCAGACGGGCGTCCGGCGCCGCCGATGCAGGACGGCTGGTTCCACACCAGCGACCTCGGCCACCTGGATGCCGACGGCTTCGTCTACCTGACCGGGCGCAGCAGCGACATCATCAACCGCGGCGGCCACAAGATTTCGCCGGTGGAGGTCGAGAAGGTGCTGATGCAGCACCCGGCGGTGAAGGACGTCGTGGTGATTGGCCTGCCGCACGAGATGCTGGGCGAGGATGCCGTCGCCTGCGTCGTGAGAAGCACCGGCGCGGCGCTCGGCGGCAGCGAGCTGCTGCATTTTGCCCAGGAGCGGCTGCCCGCCTTCAAGGTGCCGACCTCTTTCCATTTTCTCGACAAGCTGCCGCGCACCGGCCCCGGCAAGATCAATCGCAGGGCGTTCGCAGCGGCGATGGCTTTGGAAATCGCGACAGAAGGCGCCGTCGCCCCGGCGCCGGCCAGTTTGCACCTGTCCGGGAAGGAACTGGCCCAGCGCGTGCGCGAGATCGTCGCCGAAGTTTTCAGCGTTCCCGTCGGCCAGGTCACGGACGAACTGGGGCCGCACAAGCTGCGCGCCTGGGATTCGCTCGGCCAGATCCGCCTCGTGCTGGCGCTGGAGGACGGTTTTTCCTTCCGCCACGATCCGCGCGAGGCGAACGCCGTGCGCAACGTCGGCGAGCTGATTTCCATGGTGGAACGCCATGTATCAGCCGGCGCCCTTGGATGAAGGGAGGGATAGGCATGGCATTGCAAGCATTCAGTATCGGAGGCCGACAAGTCGGCGAGGGCCAGCCGTGCCTGGTCATCGCCGAAGCCGGCGTGAACCACAACGGCAGTCTGGAGATAGCGCTGCGTCTGGTGGATGCGGCGGCCGAAGCCGGCGCCGACGTGGTCAAGTTCCAGACCTTCAAGGCGGAACGCGTGGTATCCCGCCGTGCCGCGAAGGCTGACTATCAGAAAGTCGGCGACAGCGACAGTCAGACAATGCTCGAGATGCTCAAGCGACTGGAGCTGTCCGACGACGACTTTCGCGCCATCGCCGAACATTCGCGCCGCCGCGGCATCATCTTCATGTCGAAGGGGCACCGCGAAGACATTGATTTTCTCGTTGAGCTTGGGGTGCCGGCGCTCAAGATCGATTCCGCCGCCGTGGTCTATTACTCCCTCTTGCGCAAGGCGGCGGGGCAGGGACTGCCGGTAATCCTGTCCACGGGCGGCAGCAAGCTTGGCGAGGTTGAGAAGGCCCTCGACATCCTGGCTGAGCACGGCGATCCCCCGGTCGCGCTGCTTCATTGCACGACGGCCTACCCGGCGCCGCCCGACCAGATCAACTTGCGCGCCATGCTGACCCTGCAGGCGGCATTCGGGCTACCGGTCGGCTTCTCCGATCATTCCGAAGGCATCGACATCCCGATTGCCGCCGCCGCGCTCGGCGCCTGCATCATCGAGAAGCACTTCACCCTCGACCGCGCGCTGCCCGGCCCCGACCACAAGGCCTCGCTGGAACCGCAGGAACTGCATCGAATGGTCGACGGGATACGCAGGGTGGAGCAGGCGCTCGGCGATCCGCGCAAGCGGCCGACAGAACTGGAGAGTCGCAACATGCAGTTGATGCGGCGCAGTCTCGTTGCCGAGCGCGACATCGAAGCAGGCGAGCGCCTGCAGGCCGACATGGTTGTCTTCAAGCGTCCGGGCTCCGGCCTGGGCGAGGATTTCCTCGACCTTGTCGTCGGCCGTGTCGCGGCCCGGCCCATCGCCGCCGGCGATCCCATCACCTGGGAGTGTGTCGGAGGGTTCGCCGGTGAGTAGGGCAAGGATCGTGGTGTTGGGCAGCGGCGCGCTGGCGCGCATGGTGGGCGGCATTCTCAAGGCCGATGCCGGCGTCGAACTGAGCGGTTTCACCGATGCGGACCCGGCCCGGCATGGCCAACTGCTCTGCGGAGCGCCCATTCTCGGTTCCGACGACGTGTTGCCGGACCTGAAGCGCCAGGGCGTGAGCCATGCCGTCGTTGCAGCCGGCGAGCCCAGGCTGCGCAGGCGCCTGGCCCTGCTGTTGCAGGAACTGGGGTTCGAGCTTGCGAACGCGATCCATCCGCACGCTTTCCTCGCGCCGGAAGTGCAGCTCGGTCGCGGCGTGATCGTATTGCCGGGCGCCGTTCTGGCGGACAACCCGGTCATCGGAGACAACGCCTTTGTCGGCCAGGCGGCCACGATTGCCCACGACAGCGTGATCGGACGTGACTGCCTGATCGGCGGGCGCGCGGCGATCAGCGGTGAAGTCAGCATCGGCGAGGCGACACTGATCGGCTGGGCTGCAGTCATCGGGCCGCGCCACAAAGTCGGAGCGAACGCGGTGATTGCCTCCGGCGCCAATGTCATGTCAGACATCCAGGATTTTGCGGTGGCAGCTGGCAATCCGGCCCGCGTCGTGCAGGTGCGGGAGGCGTCTTGACGAATCGGCGCTGCATCGCCGTCGCCACGGTCGGCCGCTCCGACTTCGGTCTGTACCAGCCCCTGCTCGAGCGCATCGCGGCCGACCCGGCGCTCGAACTTCGGCTGATGGTGTCGGGCGCGCATTTCGACCCGCGCTTCGGCCCGACCGTGCGTGAGGTCGAGGCGGCCGGCTATGGCTATGAGCCCGGTCTGGCGATGCATCCGGAAAGCGACGATGCCGCGGGTATCGCGCAGTCGCTCGGGCAGGGCGTGAAAGCCTTCGCGCAGGCCTTCGGCGCACGCCGGCCCGAACTGCTGGTGCTGCTCGGCGATCGCACCGAAATGCTGGCGCCGGCGCTGGCCGCCCTGCCCTTCAACATACCGCAGGCCCACCTCTATGGCGGCAAGGTCACGGAAGGGGCCATCGACGAGCGGGTGCGCCATGCACTGACCAAGATGAGCCATTTGCACTTCGTTTCCTGCCAGGCTTATGCCGAGCGTGTCCTGCAGATGGGCGAGGAATCTTGGCGGGTGTTCAACTTCGGCTCGCCCGGGCTGGATCGCATCCACGGCCGGCCGCGCGCATCGCGCGAGGCGCTCTGCAAGGAAGTGGAGCTCGATCCGGCGCAGCCCTTCCTGCTCGTCACCTTCCACCCCGTCACGCTCGAGCCAGGCGAGCAAGACAGCCAGGTTGCCGCGTTGCTGCGGGCACTGGAGCAATCCGGCCTGGCCGTCGTCGCCACCTATCCCAATGCCGATGCCGGCGGGCTGCGCATCGCCGCGGCCCTGGAGACGTTCGCGCAGACGCACCCGCGGCGCGTGCGGTTGCTGCGCAATGCCGGCTCTCGGCTGTACGCCGACCTGATGGCCCATGCCGTCGCCATGGTTGGCAATTCCTCCAGCGGCATCGGGGAGGCGCCCTCGTTCGAATTGCCGGTAGTGAACATCGGCAGCCGTCAGGACGGTGCCATCAGGGCGGCCAATGTGATCGATGTCGGCTATTCGGCTGAAGAGGTTCAAGCGGGCATCCGGCGCGCTACCGACAGCGCGTTCCGCGCCGGCCTGCGCGGCCTGCGCAACCCCTATGGAGACGGCAACGCGAGCGCGCGCATCGCGGCGACCCTGCGCGACCTTCCGCTCGACGATCGCCTCCTGCGCAAGAAATTTGTCGACCATCCGCTTCATGACTGATGACGGCATGCGGTATTTCTTCGTTGAACGGCTGACGGTGTTGACTTGGCTTACGACAGTATGGCCGCACATCCGGCGCACCTCGGCAAGTTCGGGGACGATCTGGTATGTCGATGGCGACGCCATCTCACTGCGCCTTGCGCATGCCATGGTTTCGCGTGTGGGACTGAAGCTGGAACGATGGACCTTCGATGCCTCAAAGATGTTCGACGAGGAAGGCACATTGATCTGGATGCGCACGCACTATGGCGAAATGCAGAAGGCGTTGTCCCATGTTGTGCGGCAGCCCGCATTCGACCGATTTCTGGACGATGATAGGCATTCGGCAGCCCTGAAGACTTGGGCTGTCAAGCAGGCATTTCCGGGAGATACGGGCGCCGCCGGCCCTGGCCTTTGGCGTGCGTTGTATTTGGTGCAAGTCAGTTTGTGGTTCGCTCGCCGGGATGGTGTTGCGGCAGACAAGGTAGTGTTGTTTCTGCGGCGCTGGCCGTGGATCGAGGGGCTGCGGGAGTATGCGCTCGAGTGTGGGTTGGCTTCTGTCGTTCCTGTTGGACGCGAACTGCGAACGCGTAGCGCCTTGCGCCGCCTTCTTGCGCGCGATCTCCTGTTCCTGAAGGAGGGCGTGGAACGGTGGTTCGGAAGGAACGATACCGGGAGTGTGGCAGCTGAAAGGCGGAGCAAGCCTCGTCTCGCGCTCCAGTACTATGGCCATTTCAATCTCGACCACCCTGATCTCTACTCGGACTTTTTCTTTTGGCAGCAGTCCGACTTCCCCGGCGAACGATTGCTTGCGTTATTCGGCATCCCGCGGGATCCGCTCGATCGCGTGCGCTTGGAAGCCCTGGCACGGCATGGGATGCATGGCCTGGCCACGCGCCACGGAGCTGCCCGTGACGGGGCGCCAGTCGATTCTGCTCCGGCACTGCTGACCAACACGGTCGAGGCTGGTCGGGTGATGGCGGATGCCCTGCGCTCGCTCGAGGTCGGCTGGCTGGATGCCGAGCAGACTGTTTTTCGGGCGCAGAAGCGTTACTGGAAGGGCCTTTTTTCGAGGCAAAACGTAAAGGTGTTTGTCACCTGGTTCAAGTACAACTCTGAACACTGCGCTATCGGCGATGCGCTACGTGAACTGGGTGGCGCACTGGCGCTCTACCAGCGCTCCTACGAGGGGGATCCGACACCCAAGACCTTGCTCGCAACAGACATCTACTTCGGTTTTTCCCGTGCGGGCATTGATGTCGAAGCGCAGGCGGGCTCGAAAATCGAGTATTTCGTGACGACCGGCTACATTGGCGACCACCGCTTTCCGCTCGTGCGCGCCGAGGCGCAGCGGGTGCGCGACGACCTGCGCCGCAACGGCGCTGAATATGTCGTGGCCTACTTTGACGAGGGATCGTATACGGATGCACGCTGGGGTGTCGATGTCGGAAGGTTGCGCGAACACTATGCATTCCTTCTAGAAGCGTTGCTGCGAGAACAAGGTGCTGGCCTTGTTCTCAAGCCCAAGGTTCCCGGCACGCTGAGAACTCGTCTGGGGCCGGTTGCCACCCTGCTCGACCAAGCACTCGCCACGGGCCGCTGCCATCTCTATGATGAAGGCGTTTTGCAGGGTGCAGTGACCCCGGCCCAGGCTGCGCTTTCGGCTGACCTGGCGATTCATGGCTCATTGGTCTCCGGTACCGCAGCCTGTGAAGCCGCCCTGGCGGGCGTGCCAACTGTATTGCTGAACGATGACGGATGGAAAGCCAGCCCGCTTCTTCGTCTCGGTCCTGGGCGGGGCGTCTTCGATGACTGGGAAGCCTTGTGGCATACTTGGCGGGAGAGCCGCGCCCAACCCGGGGCAGTCCCTGGCTTCGCCGACTGGTCACCCATTCTGGATGAACTGGATCCGTTTCGCGACGGGCGAGCCGCCGAGCGCATGGGCACGTATCTCAAGTGGTTGATAGAGGGTTTTTCCGCCGGGCATTCGAGGGATGCGGTACTGGCCGAGGCCGCGGAGCGTTACTGTTCGGCGTGGGGAGAGGACAAAGTGGCAACCGTGCGCCCCGCACTGCGACGCACCGCCTGAAACGATATGCGATGAAGAAAATTTCCGATCTTTTTGTGCCGATTACGGCCACTTTGCGCGACGTGCTCATGCGAAGCGAGAAAACGCGCCGCGGCATAGTGCTGGTGATCGACGACCAGGAGCGTTTGCTGGGCGTAGTGACCGATGGAGACATCAGGCGCGCATTCCTATCAGGCACGGATCAAGCACTTCCGGTACGGACAATGCTTGAGGCCAAGGCTGGCGGACCACAGCCGATCACGGCGCCAGCCGGTTCAAGCCATGGCCAACTGGTCGCGTTACTACGCGAAACGGGGGTCAGCCATGTTCCGCTGGTCGACGGCGAGCGCAAGGTGGTCGGCCTGGTCTGCCTGGACGACCTGCTAGAAGAAGATGAGACGACACTCCAGGCGGTGGTGATGGCGGGTGGCCGCGGCACGCGCCTGCATCCCCTGACGGAAGACATGCCCAAGCCGATGCTTCCGGTCGGCGACCGCCCACTCATGGAAAGGATCATCCGCCAGCTCTCCGAGACGGGCATCCACCAAGTCAGCGTGACGACACATTTTCGCGCCGAGAAGATTTCCGAGCATTTTGGCGACGGCCGAGGCTTCGGCGTCAACATGAACTACATTGCCGAGGATCGCCAGCTTGGGACCGCCGGCGGACTGGCGTTGATGCCAGAGCCCGAGTCGACTCTGCTGGTCGTGAACGGCGACATCCTCACCGAGATGGATTTTCGCGTCATGCAGTCGTTCCATCGGGAACACTGTGCGGCATTGACCATCGCCGTGCGGCAGTACGAGGTACATGTACCCTACGGCGTGGTCGAGTCGGAGGGCGTTCATGTCAGCCGTTTGGTCGAGAAGCCGGTGCACAAGTTCTTTGTCAATGCCGGCATTTATCTGCTCGAGCCGGAAGTGCATAGGCTTATTCCCAAGGATATCCATTTCGACATGACGGACCTGATCCGGGAAGCGATGGAGCGGGGCATGACGGTCGTCAGCTTCCCCATCTGGGAATACTGGCGCGACATCGGACAACATCAGGATTACGTGCAGGCTCAGGCCGACGTGAAGAACGGGACACTCTCAAGATGAACTGGAACGGCAAGCGCGTACTCGTTACAGGCGCCGGTGGATTCATTGGCAGCCATCTCGCCGAGCGTCTGGCCGAGCTCGGCGCCCATACCCGCGCGATGGTGAGGTACACCTCCGACGGCAACTGGGGTTGGCTCGATAACTCGCCGCGCAAGGACGACATGGAGGTGATGCTTGGCGACATCCGTGATCGCGATTCCGTGCGCGAGGCGATGCGCGACGTCGATCAGGTCTTCCACTTGGCGGCGCTGATCGCCATACCCTATTCCTATCATGCCCCAGATTCCTATGTTCAAACGAACGTTGTCGGCACGCTGAATGTGCTGCAGGCCGCGCGCGATTCTGGAATCGAGAGGGTTGTGCACACATCAACGAGCGAAGTTTACGGCACGGCGAATTATGTGCCAATTGATGAGAATCATCCGCTTCAGGGCCAATCGCCCTACTCAGCGACAAAAATCGCCGCCGATAAGATGGCTGAGGCCTATTATCTTTCCTTCGGACTTCCAGTCACGACCGTCCGCCCGTTCAATACCTATGGACCCCGCCAATCGGCGCGCGCCATTATCCCGACTGTAATCACGCAGTGTCTTGCAGGCAACGTAGTCCGTCTTGGGAATCTCGATCCGACGCGAGACTTGAACTTTGTCAGTGATACGGTTGATGGATTCCTGCGCATTGCCGCCAGTCAGCAGACGGTTGGCAAGGCGATCAACCTGGGCAGTGGCAGGGAAATAAGCATAGGCGAACTCGCCATGCTGATTGCTCGTCAGATCGGAAGGGAAATAACGATCGAGTGTGAGGGTCAGCGCATCAGACCCAAGGGCAGTGAGGTGGAGCGCCTTCTGGCAGATACCAAATTGGCCCGGGACCTCGCGGACTGGGCACCCACCATTGCGCTTGAGGATGGACTCGGGCTTACGATCGAGTGGGTGCGTGCAAACGCAAACCGCTTCCGGGTAGGATCATATGTGATTTAACGTACCGTTTTTTAGAGATACGTTACGCAATATTGCGCAGCATTAGCTTGGAGGTCTAAGTTTGAGCAGTCCGTTATGGACGGGTATTTACGCCGGCTTTGAGGAGGTTCCATCCTCACTGAATGCCTACGACGGAGAAGAGTGGCAGCATGCCATCATGGCGCGGATCGAGAGATGGCATTCAGCTGTGGCGCAAGCATTGCCTTTGCCGCCCGTCCCGGAACGGGGCACCTTGCTTGCCGCCCTGATCGCGGGCATGGGATTGTCGCGCTGCCGTGTTCTTGACATTGGCGGCGGCGGCGCCACGACACTGCTGCAAGTCAAAGGCAGCCTGTCGGAGGTTTCCCTGGACTGGACTGTAGTAGAGCGTGAAGCTGTTTGTGCTGCCGCATCCAGCGTTGTGCTCGAGTCCGGTCTGCAATTCACTACTTCGATCCCGACTGAATCGTCGGCAGACATCGTATATATGGGCAGTTCCTTGCAATACTTCGATGACTGGCAGGGTGTACTTTACAGAGCAGCCAGTGCCGCAACGCGTTTCGTATTGCTTGAGGATGTGCCTGCGGTTTCCTGCGCTTCCTTTGCGTCAGCACAGCGCTACTACAGCGGGTCAATTCCAACGTGGTTCATTTCACATGACGAACTCATGTCGCAAGCCTATCGCAGCGGTTTGAAATGCGTTTTGCGCGATCGATTCAGGGCAAGCATTCTTGGGGATTGGAACGGCTATCCGATGGATAACTTTCCGGAAACGCATAGGGTCGGTCTGGCGTCGACCTTTCTCTTCAAGGTGGCCGCTTAGAATACGAACATATACGAATAATGGCCCTGTCCGAAAGGGGGCTATGCCTGCCAGGCAGCGATCGCGCGTACTTGCGCGGCTGTGAAGACAGGGAGTCTTCTTGTCAAACCGCCCAAGACCCGCGCGAGCAGATCAGGCCTTGGCTTGAGGCGGAAGCTTCTCAAGAAATAATCCTTCTGCATTTCCAGAATGGTGTCAGTAGGGCAATCAAGTAGTTCGCCCAGCCGGCGCGACATGGATATCAGGTCGGACCTGTAGCGCTCGTCGAAGAAAACCTGTTCTGTATGCCTGCCAGACTTGGCCGATATTTCCTGAGAGGTCGATGACAGCGGGTTGAGTAGCCGGAGATAGTGACGTTGCCTGACATGGTGATAGCCGGATAGGAGTGCTAGATCGCTGTGAAACATCTCAACCAGGTAGAAATTAGAGAATCCGATGTCACGAATTTCATTCCAGATCCTTTGGTAGCTTTCAGTGCGGAAGATGGAATACCAGAAGTAGCGGTAATCGCTCTTGTTGCGCCTGACCGCCTCCAGACCGCTAGTCGCATGAAGATGTGCAGGGTCGTGCACGATCATGGGGTAACTAAATCGTTCGGTTTGTCCCCTCCAACCGCAGGCGCCTGCAATCGGGCCGCCGGCGCAGGCAGAACCGGGATCTAGTTCCAACGCTGCAATGCACTGTCGGATACCGGTTGTCAGCAGCAGGTCGTCGTTATCGCACATCATGGTGTACTTCGTGCGTATCTTCCCGACCGCGTCGCAAATCTTTTCGGCATACTGGGCAACGGAAGCATCTGTGGGATAGCGACAGTATTGCAAACCGGATGGGGCCAGCGACCCAAAGATTTCCGCATTGCTGTCGTCTGGACTTCCGTCAGCGACGATGTAATCGTAGTAGTCGGCCAGATTGTTCTTCAGCCAGGTTCGAGTGTAGTGTGCCCTGCCGTAGAGCGGTAGAACAATGGTCAGGTCGTTGGCCATTCGGTAGGCATCCCGCCTGAAGCCATATCACCGACTCTTCGCGATTGCCGCGAAGAGCTTCAGCTCCTTCTCGATCGCATGCTCGAGATCCCCGCTCGGCGAGAAGCCGGTTTCCCCGAACCTGGTGTTGCTGACCTCATAACTGAGTTGGTTCATGATCTGATTATCCACGAACTGTATCGAAAGGTCTGGGATGAATTTCTGGATAGCTTCTACGACCTGCCTGACCGTGGCGTTGAATGTCAGAACATTGTAAACGCGGCCATCAAAAAGATCTTTCCGGATGATGTGTTCTATGGCGCGGCAGGCATCTCCCAGTTCCAGATAAGGCCGCATCTGCTCATAGGCCGTGCGCCAGACGGTTATTGGTTGTCCAAGCGAGGCCTGCCAGCAGAACTTATTGACCGCAGTGTGGAATCGGATACCGGGAGAAACGCCAAAGATTGTGCCGAATCGGAAGACTGAGGCTTTTAGCCCTCTCTGCTTGACCAATCGTTGGACCAATGCTTCCTCCTTGAGCTTGGTCGTTGCGTAAGGGCTCTGCGGCTTCAGTTCGTCCGCAGTGCAGTCTTCATCCACCTGTTCATTCTGTGTGCCGTAGACACTGGTGGACGACAGCGTGATCAATCGAGTGTCGAATTTGGCGCAGGCTTCTGCAATTAGCTGTGTGGCTGAATAATTGTTTGCCTCGACCAGTTCGGCCTTGTCGAAACTGCCAGCAGCATCGGTGATGGCAGCCAAGTGAACCACTACATGGGCACCTGCCAACACTGGTGACAGATCCATTGTAGTCATGTCACCCTCAATGAACGTGTAATGCCCGGATTCTGGAAGTTCGAATAGCGAGCAGTATCGCTGGGTCGACATGTTGTCGATCATTATGATCGAGGCCTCTGGAAAGGCGGCAGGCAATTCGCGGACTAGACGGGACCCTATGTGCCCCAATGCACCGGTGACGACGATTTTCATGAACGTTTAACCCAACTCTAGCGGTTCGAGCGTGTTATGCAATGGCCAGCAAATAGCCGCCTGGGTGGCAAGAATAAAGAAGACGGTTGTCAATTTCCAGATCCACCATGAAGCGTTTGTTCTCAGCAAGAAACGCCTTTGCCGCAGTTGCAGGGCTGTTGCCGGGACCCCACGGCCTTGCACCATGTGCCTGCCCCGGCAATTTTTCTATGATGGTATCACCGCAGATCAGATAATGCCCCTTGCCAACAAGAGGTGCAAAGACGCGCAACTCGTTGAGGACGTGCTCGTGGGTATGGTTTGAATCGAGTACGACCAGAACATTGGTCGAGCCCTGCAGGATATTCTGAATCCGGGTCAGCGTTTCCGCGGATGTGCTGCTCCCCTCGATAAGTTCCATGCGTTGCGACAGGAGAGAGTGCTGGCTGAGTCGTGTTCGCAAATCGGGCGGAATGAAAATATCGACCCCGATGACTTTCTTGCCACCCAGAATTTCTAGCATCGTGGCCTCGAACAGCATGCCGCCGCCCCATGCAACCCCGACCTCAATGACATACTCTGGGCGCGTCCGCCAGATGATGTCCTGGATCGCCATGACATCTTGTGGGAGATTCAGGATTGGCTCCCCGAACCATGTGGCCTGATGGATCCAACGATGTTTGTCTGCCTGGACTAGAACATCGAGTGCGTCACGTTGCAAAGCATCATCCGCACCCATGGCACGTGCGGCATCACGATTCAGCTCGAAGAACTGATCCCTGGATATTATTTCCTTCTTGTCGCCTTGAGTCATTTGCTTGCCTGTCTTGTCAAATTCGAGTTACCGATGCAATGAATTCCTCGCGGACACGAATGTAATCGTCTTTCTCGTACCCCCGATCGCAAAGGACCATCAATACTGAATGGTCCTCAAGATACTGCTGCGTTGCCCAGATCCCTGGAGGTATCAGGAGTCCCGTGCCCATGTTGTCCAGCGTGAAATCTGTCACTGCAATGCCGTTATCGCAGCTGACAAGGATGGCACCCGCCAAACAGACGAGCAATTGGGAGCATCGCTTATGGGCATGATCGCCGCGAACGTCGTTTGCCCTTGCGGCAACCGTGAACACGCGCTTGATATCGAAAGGGACAGCCTTGCCACTTTCGTACACGCAGAGCACGCCGTTAGGGTCAACATGCTTGGGTAAGGTAACCAGGGAGGCAAGCTTCATTGTTCCGGAGATACTGGAGTTCATTGCCGGGTCAGCTTCGGGATGTGAGGTGGCATTGGTAGGCTGCACGCAGTCCGGCATCGAGATCGAAAATAGGCTTCCAGCCTGTAGCCTCGCCATAAGCAGAGGCATCAATTATTGCATTTCGAAACTCGATAGCTGTAAGTTTTACCGGCGGATCCACATGGGTGATCTTGGCTTTGGTGCCGGATGCCTCTGCCGCAAGGTCGACAACCTTGCAGAAAGCGTCCTTCAATGCAATGCCTTGGCCACTGCCGATGCAGAAATGATTGCCATTAAGCCGCTCTCGCGCTGTTGGGGCCAAAATGATAGCCGAGACCACGTCGTCTATAAATACATAATCCCTCAGGTAGTTGCCGTCACCGAAGATTGTGATGTCATCTCCCTTTATTGCTGCCCTGAATACCTTGTCGAGTATGCCGCGGTCAGCGCTTTGGCCTTCACGGCTGTAGCCGTAAACATTTGCAAGTCTCAGCGAACAACCTTCAAGCCAACCTTCGGCGACGAACTGCTTGAGATACAGTTCGGCGGTGAGCTTGCTGATATCGTAAAAAGTAGCCGGGTGATCGCAGTGCTTCTCATTGACAGGGAGGCTCTCTGTGATCCCGACTTGCGTTGCAGTGCCTACGAATACCACAAACGGGCGTAGCGTTTGCTTCTTCAGGTGGACGAGAAGGTTGAGAAATCCAAACGCATTGGTCTCAAGATCTAACTTTGGATTATCTCTTGCCGCATAGGTGCTGGTTTGGCCGGCAAGGTGAAACACCACATCAAATTCCGGTAGTTTGTCTAAAGCGTTTTTCGGGTTGCACAGATCGAACTTCACCCAGGTGATATCCGGAGACATCTCACCGATGTTGGTCTTGCCCTGTGCATATATGGTCCAAGGTTCCTGCTTTGCGCGTCGGAGTAGCGCAGTGCCGATCATTCCGGTAGCACCAGTGATAAGTATGTTATTCACGCCGCTTGCCCGTTGCCCCGTGCATAAAGCGCGTTGTGGTAATAGGGAAACACGTCCAGTGGAGCCTCGGCGATAACGCGGAAATGCGCAGATGGCCGGTAAGCATCAATGTGACGCGTACGTGCAACTTCCAACTCCAAGTTGCAGAAGATATCGATGATTTCCCTCGAACGGCCCAGCTGGAATATTTCGTTTGTTTCTGCTTCCGGACCGCTTGGCAGGCCAATGGATTCAGGTCGATACTTGCCGATGGCATTCTTGGAGTAGAAGTAACGGGCATGGCTTGCGACGTTGTCCATATAGAAGTCTATGACTTCCGGCTTCATCTCCTGGAAGCTGTCGATATTGATGACTATGTCCGCAGAACTGCAATTCAGCGCGTTGGTGTCGGCAATCCCCAGGGCGTTGACGAAATTGAGCTTGGCGAACTCGCGATCGTCGAGCACCGCCTTCAGATAGAGTGAGCTAAGCTTAAGGACATTGGGCAGGTCGATGATCGTGTATGTCTCCACCGTGCTGCAAAGCTTGAGCAAGGCATGCGCTGTCCGTCCAAACCCGGCGCCGATCTCGACGATTTGTCTTACCTCAGCTAGATTGATATTTTCGGCCAGAAAGCTGAACTCCTCGACCGAGAAGAAGTGGTCGAGGTTGACATCGACGGACATCCCACGTCGCACAACACGAATAGTGACAGGGTTGCCTAGCAGCGTATTGCCGAGTTGCTGGTAGTACTCAAAGAACAAATCAGGTTTTGCTTTGCACTGGTTATACAGCAGGAATTTGAAGAAACGCATCGTGCCATCGAATGGATCCCATGCGGCAAGCCGGTTGTTAGCCTTACCTGGTTCTCGGAAATTGCACAGGAAATCGTCCCCGACATTGTGAAATAGCTCCTGCGAGAGATTCTTCCAGAGTTGAGATGATTCCATTTTTATCCTCAGCGAGTAGCCATCAGCTCTTTACAAACATGGCCGAATCCCTAAGGCGGGGGTGCGCGGCATCACGATCCGAAATGATTGGGTGAGATACTGGCCAGGCAATCGCGATGTCAGGGTCACTCCATAGAAGCCCGGTCTCATCTTGGGAATCGTACGGTCTGGAAACCTTGTAATGCAAATCGGCTACTTCTGACAGGACACAGAATCCGTGAGCAAAGCCCGCTGACATGTAAATCTGGCGAGGGCCGTTATCTCCGAGTTCCGTTCCCAACCACTGGCCGAAGGTAGGAGAGTCCGGCCGGATATCCACGACTACGTCAAAGATCTGTCCATGCATAACCGTCAGCAATTGGGCTTGTGGTTGCCGACTCCTGAAATGCAGACCTCTTAGCACACCCCTGTGCGAGCGCGAGTGATTATCCTGGACGAAATGATCCGGAACACCATTTTCTCTATAGCGTGTGGTCTCATAACATTCCAGAAAAAAACCTCGGTGGTCACTGTAAACCGTTGGTTCTATGACAAGGATCCCGTCGAGGTGGCATCTAGTTGTTTTCACAGCCAGCAAACCATCCGTTAAGATTGACCGATGCTGGCTTCAATGCATTCTGCCACGCGAATGAGGTCTTCGTTCGGGAACTCCGGATATAGCGGCAGTGACATCACTTCGTTCGCCAGCGCTTCGGTTACCTTCATCTGCAATGCCGTTTTTATACGGTGAGCGTATGCCGCCTGATGATGCACGGGAACCGGATAGTGGATACCTGGAAAGATGTTGTGCTGATTGAGAGCTGCAACCAACGTGGAGCGTTGCTCGGTAGTCACGACGTAGAGGTGGTAAACATGCTCGGCACCTTCTCTTGTCTGCGGTAATTGCAAGGGGAATGCGCGCAGGAGTTTGTCGTAGTGTGCGGCCAAGCCGCGGCGCTTCGCGTTGTCACTGTCAAGGTGGCGCAGTTTCACCCGCAGGATGGCCGCCTGCAGTTCATCGAGGCGTGAATTACGACCTGGGATCTCGCTGATATAGCGCTCTCGCCAGCCGTACTCCCGTAGCATCCTTATGCTTGTCGCCAATTGCGGGTCGTTGGTAGTTACCAGGCCGCCATCACCGACGGCACCTAGATTTTTGGTTGGGTAACAGCTGAAGCAGCCTATATGGCCGATGCTTCCCAGACGCTTGCCTCGCCAGCAAGAACCATGGGCTTGGGATACGTCCTCGACTAGAGCGAGCCGGTGCTTGCTACAGAAGGCCCCGATGGCATCCAGATCGGCCGGCTGTCCGTAAAGATGCACTGCAATCACTGCGCGTGTCCGAGTGGTCAGCACCTCTTCCAGTTGGTCGGGATCAAGGGTGTAGTAACCGGGGACGACGTCGACAAGCACCGGCGTTGCGCCAGCCGCTTCAATGGCGGCTACGGTGGCAACTGCAGTGTGAGAAACTGTGATTACCTCATCGCCACGCCCCAAGCCGAGCGCCCTCAGAGAAAGCTCAATGGCGTCCGTGCCGTTCGCGACGCCGATAGCACTGGCAGTGCCGATATAGGAAGCGAACTCTTGCTCGAACGCCTCGACTTCGGGGCCGAGAATGTAGCGATTGCCCGACAGAACCCGCCGGATAGCAGCCTCGATTTCAGCTTGGTGGCTGCGGAATTGTGCCGCCGGATTGGCGCAGTAAATCATCCCAACACCCGTACCTCTGGCACATGTACGATCCAGCGACCGCCTTTCTCGACATAAGCCCTCTCCTTGGCCATGATTTCCTCGGCGTGGTTCCAGGCAAAGAGCATGGCGTAGTCAGGCGGCGAAGCCATGAAAAAATCGTATGGCTTGATGGGAATATGCATGCCGGGACTGAACTTGCCTTGCTTGATCGGCGTGGTGTCGGAGATGTAGTCGATGAGATCTGTTCCGATGCCGCAGTAATTGAGGATGGTGGTGCTCTTCGATGTTGCGCCATAACCGGCGATCCGCTTGCCTTCGGCTTTGATTCCAGTCAGCAGTTTAATGAGCTCAGTGCGCGATTGCTCGACCTGCTGCGAAAATTTCCTGAAAGTAGCCATGCGATTAAGGCCGATGGACTTCTCCTTTTCAAGTAGTCGGTTTACCGAGTCCTTGACCGGATAGGCGCCAGCATGTGCGATCACATACCGCATTGACCCGCCATGGGTCTTCTGAGCCTGCACATCGATGAGCTCCATTCCTTGCTGTCGAAAGAGATACTGGACTGAATGTGCTGAGAATAGAAAAACGTGCTCATCGTAAATCTGATCGTAGGACGTCTTCTCGACCACGTCCCCTAGGTAGGGATCCTCGAATATGGCCACTCCCGTGGGCTTGAGCAACTTGCTGATACCCGATGCCACATCGACGATGGTTGGGATGTGGCACATGACGTTGGCAGCTAGGAATGCGTCAGCCTGGCCATCCTTGGAAACGATGTCCATGGCCAGTTGGTGGCAGAAAAACTCGGAAATGGTGCGGACGCCGTGGCTGTTGGCCACTTCCGCGACGTTCCTAGATGGCTCAATGCCAAGATGTCGAATGCCTGCATTGGCGAAGTTTCTCAACATGATCCCATCGTTGCAGCCCAATTCGACGACGAACGGATCATTTTTCGACAAGACGCCCATTCCCATTACTTGCCGGGCAAAATCGCCAAAATGATATTGCATGTGCTGCGATGTGCTCGAGTAAAAGGCATACTGCTCATGGAACATCTGTTCCGGTGAAGGTTGTTCTATGAGCTGCAGCATCATGCTTGTTTCGCAGAAGCCGACAGCCATTGGATAATGAAATTCTCCTGGGAATTGTTCTGGCCGGAGGAAGCCATTCCCCAGCGGTTGCAGACCAAAGTCCACCGCTATTTCCAAGGGCTGCCCAGAAACTCTGCATTTCGAAGTATTCATGTCGTGAAGCCTTCCGTCTCTGCCACGATTGATGGCAAGTCGGTAAAAATGCGAGATTTTACATCATATTAGTGACTCGCCCTCCTTGGAGAGCGGCCGAAGGGACGGGCGCTTGTTAGGTGATTCCGCCCAACTCAGGCACCTTGCCGAACAGGTCCGCATAACTGCCAACAGTAACCACGACGCCATCACGCATCACAATTACCCGATCGCAATAAGCAAGCGAAGACGGCCGGTGACTGACCATGAGGATGGTCTTATTGCCTGCCAGTCCCCGCACGGTTTCAATCACTTCCGCCTCAGTGGCGCTATCGAGCGCTGAGGTGGCCTCGTCAAAGACCAGAACTTCCGGGTCGTCATAGAGCGCCCGGGCAATTGCCAGGCGCTGGCGTTCGCCGCCTGATAGCTTCGCACCATGTTCGCCCACGGGCGCATCTAGGCCGTCTGGCAGGCTGCGGATGCGGCCCTCGAGCCGTGCTTCATGAAGAGAGCGCCACACGCGAGTGTCGTCGATCGCGGAGTCATGAATGCCAAAGGCAACGTTTCGTCTCACCGAGTCGTCGAGCAGGAAAAACTGCTGTGATACTAATCCTGCGAGGCCTCGCCAACACGTACTGACGGAAGCCGAAGCATCGCCCTCAATGCTGATGACCCCCTCCTGTGGCACCAGTAGGCCGAGTAAAAGATCCGTTAGTGTTGTCTTGCCGGATCCTGAACGCCCCACCAGTCCGATGAGTTCGCCATGGCGGATTGACAAGTTGATGCCACGTAGCGCCCAGTCCTCTGAGCCGGGATAGCGATACGAGACCATGTTCAGGTCGATTTTCAGTATTCGACTTTTATGGCCGCCTGCCGATACGGTGGTCGTTGTGGGCTTTGCGGCAGACGAGTTTCTCTCGCTGTTTCTGAGATGAGCTGCAACAATGCGTACCGAGGGGGCATTGAAGCGCAGACTGTTTAGCGCCGAGAGCACTCGAGTTGCAGAAGGCATGATCCGAAACAGCGCCAGACCGAACAAGGTCAGCGCCGGCACTATTTCTCTCATTGCTTGTTCGGTTGCGAGGCCGAAGATCACCGCGCCGAGCAGTGCGGACACGGCAATCGTCTCGACTAGCAATCGTGGCAGAAGGCCGGCCCAGGAGAAGGCGGCTGTCGCGCCGGCATAGGATCGGCTCGATTCAGTGAAACCGCGGACAAAATGAGTTTCGCGGCCGAGCACCTTGATTTCCTTGAATGCCCCTAAGGATTGGCTGGCCGACTTGTACATGGCTGAGCCGGAACGTATGCGTTCCTCGCGATGAGCAGCCATGCGCCTTCGCATGAACGATTCGAAGAAATAGCCGGCGCTGGCAACGATCAGAAGGGCGATCCCGGTGGCAAGCGGGCTGATCATGAACAGCAGCAACACCAGGCAGAAAATGACGCAACCTTCCGTTGCAAGCTGCATCAGCGAGGCAAGAAAACCCACGGTCGCACGACCGGTTTCCACGGTGATAATGCGCAATCTCTCGGCCGAATTCTCGGCCAGTCGCTCCGAAAAGGGCAGGGCTAGAAAGGCAGCGAGTAGGTCGGCGCCGATGCGTGCCTCGGTTCCGGTGGAGAAATACGCTTGAAGCCGGTAAAGCCAGGCTAGGAACAGGTTCTTGGCGGCGTAGAAAGTCAGTAATAGAACTGCACCGAGGAGTACAAAGCGTTCGACACTATAGGCGCCGGATAATCCGAAGAGCATGGCCAGCCTGGTGTCGGTTTCCGCCAGGGAAGGCTCCATGAGCAATGCCATGAGCGGGAAGACTGCGCCGACGCCGACGGTCTCAGCCAGCGCACCAGCAAGGACGAGCCCTCCTATTAACACGGCCTTCCGACGCTCTTTCAGAGTCAGGAGGTCGGCCAGTTCGCGCAAAAGCCCGGCCATGCTGCTTTAGATGACGATGGTCTTGAGGGTGGTCATCGACTCGACGGCGTATTTCACGCCCTCGCGGCCGATGCCGGAATCCTTGACGCCGCCGAAGGGCAGGTGCTCGGCGCGGAAACCCGGCCCCTTGTTGATCTTCACCGCGCCGGCCTTGAGGCGGCGGGCGGCCGCCATGGCCTTGGTGAGATCGTTGGTGAAAATCCCCGACTGAAGGCCGAAGGGCGTGTCGTTGGCGACGCGGATGGCCTCCTCGAAATCGGCCACCCGGATCAGCGGCGCGATGGGGCCGAAGGTTTCGTCGGCTACCACCGGCATGTCGGGCGTGACGTTGTCCAGAATGGTTGGCCAGTAGAGCGCGCCTTGGCGCTTGTTGCCGAGCACGAGCCTGGCGCCCGCCGTAATGGAACGGCTGACTTTGTCCTCGATTTCGGCGGCGGTTGCCGCATCGATGAGGGGGCCGACGTCGGTTGCCGGGTCGAGCTGGTCGCCGACCTTGAGCTTCGCCGTTTCTTCCGCGAAGCGCGCCAGGAAACGGTCGGCTATCCCCTCCTCGATGATGATGCGCTTGATTGAGGTGCAGCGTTCGCCGTTGTTGCCGAAGGCGCCGTCCACCGCGACGGGAATGCATTTGTCGAGGTCCGCATCGTTTAGCACGATCAGCGGATCGTTGCCGCCCAGTTCCATGCAGACGGATTGCAGGCCGGCCTTGGCGCAAATGGCCTTGCCGACCGGGATGCTGCCGGTGAAGGTGATCTTGCGCACGCGCGGATCGGTGATGAGCGCGTCTGATATCTCGCGGGCATCGCCGGTGATCACCTGCAGCATGCGCGGCGGGAGGCCTGCCTCGATGAACAGTTCGGCCATCTTCAGGGCGGTCAGCGGCGTGCTGCTCGCCGGCTTGACGACGACTGCATTGTTTGCGGCGATGGCCGGGCCGACCTTGTGCGCCAGCAGGTTGAGCGGGTAGTTGAAGGGTCCGATGGCGACGACCACGCCGAGGGGTTCGCGGATGACAATGCCGAGGCTGGACGGCATGCCGGCGGAGGCATCCACCGCGACGGTTTCACCGGTGATGCGCTTGGCCTCCTCGGCAGAGAAAAGGAAGGTCTGCAGCGAGCGCTTGATCTCGATATGGGCGTCGCGCAGGGTCTTGCCCGATTCCAGGCTGATGGTCCGCGCCAGTTCGTCGGCGCGCCGCTGGATTCCGTCGTAGACCTTGCGCAGGATCTCGAAGCGCTCCCAGGCGGTCAGGCCGAAGTCGTAGCCGTGGGCAAAGGCGATGGCCTCCGTTACCAATTCGGCGGAGGCTTTTGGCACCGTGCCGATGAGCGCACCGTCGTAGGGATTGCGCACCTCGATGACGCGTTCACCATCCTGCCATTGCCCGAGTGCCCAGAATTTCATTGGCTGATGCTCCGCATGAACCGCTCCTTGATCTCGATGGGACCGAGCGGAATGATCTTAACGTCCTCGGGCATTCCCGTTTCAGTGCGGATGACGATGAGGTGGGGGCCTTCCTTGCTGGCCAGGGCGGCCGCGACGGCACGGGCGATTTCCGTCTCGTCGTTGATGACTGCGACATGCTCGATGCCGGCAGCCCGCCCGATGGCATCGATGCGCAGGCGGTCCGCGGTGAAGGAGGGCTGGAAGCCGGTCGAGCCGTTGGCGGAGTTGTCGATGACGATCTGCACCAGGTTGCGCGGCCGGGTATGGCCGATGGTGGCGAAGCCGCCCAGGTTCATGGTCACTGCCGCGTCGCCGTCGATGGCGATCACCTTGCGCGACTGGGACAGGGCCAGGCCGTGTGCAATGCTGGAGGCGAGCCCCATCGAACCCAGCATGTAGAAATTCTGCGGCCGGTCGGCCAACTGGAACAGTTCCTGGCTGGGATGGCCGATGTTGCAGACCAGCGGCTGGTCGGTCACCGCCTTCATGATTTCCCGCAGCGCTTCGTAGCGTCTCATGTGCTTGCCCCTATTGCGCATCCCAGTAGCTGAATGGCAGCAGGAGGGCTACCGAACGACCCTCGCGCCGAGCCTGCTCGATGGCCGGTATTACCCGCTCCAGCTCCGCCTGACCGGGCACCTCTACGCAGGCGACGTTCGCCACGCGCAGCAGATCGACGATGGCGCCCCCCATCATTCTCTGCGCCTCGATGGGTTCTCCCGGGCTGCCGCGATGACTGACCACGAACACCACCGGCACCTTGTAGTAGTTCAGCAGGGAGAGCACGGCGTTCACGCTGTTGCCGAAGCCCGAGTTCTGCATGACGACGGCGGGTCGGCGCCCGGCCAGATGTGCGCCGCAGGCCAGCCCCATGCCTTCCTCCTCGCGCGAGACGGGGGTGTAGACGATCGATGCGTCCGCAGCGAGGCGGTCGATCAGTTCCCCGAGCAGTTTGCAGGGGACGGAAACGAAAAAATCGAGCCCCGTGAATTTCAAGGTTTCGTAGAGGCGATCGGTCGGGGTCATGGAGGTATGGTAGTGCATCAATGGCGGGTCGCGCCATCGTAACGGCGCAGGATGCGTGAAATGCGTTCTGATGAGATCGGTTCCGGCTTGCCGATCGCCGCCAGGACGGAGCCGATGTCCCCCGGCTTGACGCGCAGCGTCGGTTGGGCGCGGCACACCTTGCCCTCCGTATACTGGATCTCGCGCCCGCCCCCGGTGATGTGCAGCAGGATGCTGCCGGAGGGGCTTACGCGTCCGGCTTCCACCGCCTGGCACAGCGCCTGAACCGCCACCGCCGCCGCCGGGCCGATGTCGATGCCCTCCAGTGAGCGGAACATGCGGGCGCCGTGGAAGAGCTGCTCGTTGGAGACTTCCCAGGCGGCGCCATTCGATTCGGCCAGCACATCGCGGATGCCGCCGGCCGGAGCGAAAGGCGGCTTGCGGTTGGTCAGCACGCCTGCGGTTACCGCCGCAACTTGCCGGTGTGCTTCCTCCGCTGGAGTGGGAACAAGATCCTTGCGGCCTTCTTTCCAGGCTTTGAATATTGGCGCGAAGGGTGCGTTCTGCGCCATGTGTATCTGAGTCACGGTGTCGCCGAAGCGGCCGTCGCCGAGCAGGAGTTGCACGGCTTCCCAGGCTGCAATCGCACCCGAGGCACTGCCCACCGCCTGGAAATAATGATCGAACAGGCGCTGCGTGCCCTGGGCCGGATGGGCGACCGCATTGAGCATGACGGCGCTCATGCCGCCGCGCCTCCCGGCATTGAGCACGCCGCCGTCGCGCAGCAACTCGCAGCGGTCCGCGATTTCGTCGGCGAGCAGGATGGCGTCGGTGTAGTCGCCCTCCACCGCGACGATGGTGGGATGCGTCTCGAAGGGCAGCAGCAGGTTGCCCAGGCCACTCTCCGGAACGAACAGGTAGAGCGGCAGGCCAAGCACGTGGGTGTGGTAGTTGTAGCTATTCGCCGTGTTGCCGGCCGAGGCGATGATGAAAGGCGGGGCTTCCCGGCCGATAAAAGACTGCAGGAAAAACGGAATGCTCGCCTGCACCTCGAATTCCTTGAATGTGCGCGTGACCAGATTCAGCTTGCGTTCCGGCCAGTAGCCGCTGAAGGCGATATGCAGGTTTTCCAGGCCAAGCCGCTTGGCGAGGCCCGTGCTTCGGTAGCAGAAGGGCTCGCCCAGATGGGCAGGCGCCGGGTCGATGTAATAGGGGCCAGTCGGCAGCCAGTCGGCAAACTTGAATATCCCCGGCAACTCCATGCGAACGTGGATTTGCTTGCGCTCGAAGACCGGGCGCAGCAGGGCCGGCCCGTGGTTCCCGCCGACCTCGCCGTCGCAGCGCAGGCGGAAGCCAGCGCCGCCGTCGTACTGCCTGCCGCAGTGGGTGCACCTGAGAAGGAAGCTGGCCATGGAGGGACTGATCCTGTAGATTTGCCGCTGATTTGGCTGCGGCGCCAGTCGGCAAAAGCGGCATTATAAATCCTGTCACCATATTGAGTGAGTTTTGCGGCTAAGCCGGCCGCCGGGCAGGCACAGCATGACGAAAATACGCGAGGAAATCAGGGACTGGTGGGTGGCCCTGCTCGGCTGCATTCCGGGCCGGATCGGGCGCCTGCTGCGGCGCATCCACTACCGCGCCGTGCTGGCCGGCAGCGGCCCCGTGCTGTCGATCGGCGAGCATGTCGAGATCGGTTGTCCCGGCCGCATCGCATTGGGCAGCGAGATCTACCTAGTGCCCGGCGCAGTGCTGCGCGCGTGCGGCGGGGGCAGCCTGCGCATGGGTAGCCGCATCACCATTAACGGCAATGCACGAATCGTTGCGGACTTCGGCAGCATCGAGATGGGCAGCGGGATCATGATCGGGCCGAACGTCGTCATCCGCGCCAGCAACCACGGCACGGCGCGCCACGATATTCCCATCTGGGAGCAGGGTCAGACCGGCGGACACATCGTCGTCGGCGACGATGTATGGATTGGCGCCAATGCCGTGATCGTCGCCGGAGTCACGGTAGGCTCACATGTTGTAGTTGCTGCCGGCGCGGTGGTGACGCACGACGTGCCGGACTACGCAGTCGTGGCCGGTGTGCCGGCCAAGGTGATCTCGGATCGCCGCGAGCGGAACGATATGCCACAGACGACCGCTGTCTGAACGCCGTCCCTATTCCTGACGGGCGACAACCGCTCTCAGCCACTGCCTGTCGCCGCCATAGCTCGACATTCCATAGCGCTCGATCTGCTTTTCGTCGAAGTCCGGTGTTGCCAGGGCGATGCCGGTCTTGACCAGTTCCTTCAGCGGACGCAGGGCGTCCGGCTTCGGGTGGACGTGTGCGACATAGAGCTTGGCGGCCTCCTTGCCGACGGTACAGACGTCTAGCACTTTCCCGTGGCGGCCCAGCAGGTCTCCCAGGCTGTTTGCATTAAAGAAAAGCAGGTGCGATTCGAACAGCGCCTTGTAGCGGTAGTCGCGGTGCGGCACCTCGACGAAGAGGAGCCCGCCCGGGCGAAGGCGCTGCATCAGGCCGTCGACGAAGTCGTGCGGCCGGTCCATGTGCTCGAGCACGTGGGTCAGCGCCAGCAGGTCGAACTTGCGCTCTGCCGGCAGGTCCTCCAGCCGCCGGAAGGCGCCTGTGTCGCCGAAACGGCGGCGCAGGCCTTCGAGCTGCTCGCGATCCGTTTCCACTGCGACATAGTCGTGGGCGAAGCCGCGCCGCGCCAGTCCATCGTGGAACAGGCCAAGGCCGGCGCCGACGTCGAGCACGGCGGGTCTCGCGTCGAGGATGCCGAAGCGCCTCAGGTAGTCCACGCGGGACAAGGACTGGGCCAGGTAGTAGCGGCGGGTGCTGGGCGTCGATACGGCGACTTCGCCGTCCCAGTAGTGGTCGTAGTAATCGGCCAGTTCGGCCGGGCTCGGCTGGGGCTGGGCGAACACCAACTCGCAGCGCCCGCAGCACGCCAGGCTCATGCGGCGGAAGATTTCGTGGTTGCCGATGTAGGGGCCGATCGCGGCGGCCTCGCCTTGGCCGCAGTTCGGGCAGTTCATCGCCCCGGCGCGGCGTAGCGGGGCAGCAGCGGATCGCCCTGCATCATGTCCACGACGCAGGCGAGGTCCTCTGGCGTGTCGACGCTCGCGGTGCGGGCATCGGTCATCACCATGCGCACCTTCTCGCCATGCTCCAGGATGCGCATCATGTCCACGGATTCGATGATCTCGAGCGGAGTCGGCTTCAGGGCGTTGAAGCGCAACAGATAGTCGCGGCGGAAGGGGATGATGCAGACCTGCTTGAGCATCGGCACGTCCGTGACGCCCTTTTTGCGCGACGGGACGGGCTCGCGCGAAAAGTAGAGGGCGTCGCCCTTGAGGTCGACCACCACCTTGACCTCGTTGGGGTCCTCGAAATCCTCGAGGCTGTCGATGTGCGCCATGAGGTTGACGACGTTCACCGTGGAGTCGGCCGTCATCGGAGCGATGGCCTCGTCGATCATTTCCGGCAGGGTCATCGGCTCGTCGCCCTGGATCATGACGACGATGTCGGTGCGGCGGCCGGTTGCCTCCTCGATTTTCAGCATGGCTTCGGCAGTGCGGTCGGTGGCACGCTCGTGGGTGTCGGCGGTCATGATGCACTGGGCGCCGATGCTCTCGGCGTACTGGCGCACCGCCTCGTCGCAGGTGGCAATGTACACCTCGTCGAGGGTCTTGCTCATCTTGCAGCGGAACCAGACGTGGCCGATCATCGGGATGCCGTGGATCGGGGCCAGCGGCTTGCCCGGGAAACGGCTCGAGGCCATGCGGGCGGGAATGATGCCGATTGCGTTCATTGATTCGCAATTCCCATGGTTGGATTTCCTTCGCTCGAATGCATAGAAAAGTATTGGGTTGAGACCCGTACCCGGCTACCGGCCGGTCTGCCCAAGCAGTTCAGTGACCTGGCGCTTCAATTCAGGCAGGTCACCCCGCAAGGTTTTCCAGACCAGCTCCAGATCAACCGAAAAATAGCCGTGTGAGACGCGATTCCGCATCAGGTAGATGTCCTCCCACGGGATTTCGGGGTGCTTTGCGGCAGTGTCGGAGTGATGGCGTTCAACATTGCGCGCCGCTTCTCCGATGATCTCGACATTACGCAGCACCGCATCCTGCGCCATTGGATTTTGCATGAATGTCGCCGAGTCCATGCCTGCGGTATACATCTCGATTCGAGAGATTGCCTGCAGGATATGGCCGAGATATTCGCTTAATCGTCTCGTTTCCTTGTTCATTCACAAGGGCTCCGCTTCAGCCAGCACGAGATCCCTGAATGAGTCCGGAAGCGCCTTGGGCGTAAGCACATCGACCGGGACGCCGAGGAGTTTCTGCAGCCGGTTCTGAATGCGGGCGATATCCATCAGGGTTGTTTCGGGAGTCGGGTCGACCAGTAAATCCAGGTCGCTGTCGTCCTTGTCTTCGCCATGTAGAACGGAGCCGAAAACGCGAGGATTGCGAGTGCGGCATATTTCGACGATCTGCCGGATGTCCTCGCGATGGGAGCTTAGAGCTTCAGAGGGTTTCATTGGGTTTTTCCGCAGAATGGCAGGCGGCTATTCTGGCATGCCTTGCCGGCACTCGGCGAGGCCGTTGCGGCAGATCGTGTCGAGCATTCGGGTGTCGAGGCTGTAGGCGAGGAAACGGAAGCCGCGCGCGACGTGCTCGCGCACCTGCGCGGCGTCGGGTTCGACGACATGCAGTCCGCCCGGCTTGGCCTTGGCGATGCCGGTCGTGCGTATTCGTTCGATGGCCTGCTTCAAACGGGGATCGTCGAATTCCCCGGGAATACCCATCGAGGCGGACAGGTCGTAGGGTCCGATGATGTAGCCGTCGACCCCGGGCGTGTCGAGGATCGCCTCCAGATCCTCCACCGCGGCGATGTGCTCGACCTGGACGATGACCACGGCTTCCTTGTCCAGCCATGCACGATAGTCGGCGAAAGCCGTCCCGTAGCCCTGGGCGCGTGCCAGACCGACGCCGCGGCTGCCCCTCGGCGGGTAGTAGACCGAGGCGACGGCGCGCGCGGCGTCCGCACGTGAATTCACCATGGGCACGATGACGCCGTGGGCGCCGGCATCCATGACGCGCTTGATCAGGTCGGCATTGTTGCTGGTCAGGCGCACGAGCGGCGCCACGCCATGCAGGGCGATGACGCGGATCAGTTCCTCGGCTTCGCGAATGGTGATGACGCTGTGCTCGAGGTCCACCGCCAGCCAGTCGAAGCCGGCGCGCGACATGATTTCGGCGATGGCCGGGTGCGCCAGCGTGATCCAGGAGCCGATGGTGAGGTGGTTGCCGGAGAGCTTCTGCTTGAGAGAGGGGGCGGCCATCTGGTGGGCGGGCAATCGGAAATGTCAGGCGGGAATTGTAGGGCAATTGGACCCCTGGCGGAACTGGGTATTCCCTGCGCCAGCGGTTAGAATATGCACTTTTCGCGGGATTGACCAATGGAATCGCCGCGCTGGCATGTGTGTCGTTCGGCGGCCGAAGTGCAAGAGCGGGCGGCGGCATGGATCGGGGTGGCGGCCAGGGAGGCCATTGCAGCGCACGGTGCATTCCACGTGGTCCTGGCCGGTGGCGGGACGCCGCGGGCCGTGTATGAGGGGTTGCGCGACCTGGGCACCGACTGGCGCGCCTGGCAGGTCTGGTTCGGCGACGAGCGCTGCTTGGCGGCAGACGATCCGTGCCGCAATAGCCGGATGGCCGGGGCGGCCTTGCTGGATAACGTGCCGATCCCGCGCGAGCGGATACACGTCATCCAGGGTGAGTTGGGCGCGGAGCAGGCCGCGGCGGAGTATCGGACGGCCATTGCCGGAGCGCCGGAATTCGATCTGGTACTGCTGGGGCTCGGGGAGGACGGGCATGCCGCAAGCTTGTTTCCCGGCAATGAATGGGGCGAAGCGCCGTGTGCGCCGGACGTTCTGGCAGTTCAGGCCGCGCCGAAGCCGCCCCCGCAGCGCGTCAGCCTCAGCGCGCAGCGTCTCAGTAGAACCCGCTGCGCACTGTTCCTGGTGACGGGATCAGGCAAGCGCGATGCGGTGAGTGCGTGGCGTGCGGGGCATGGGCTACCCGCCGCATCGATATGCCCGCTGGCCGGCGTGGACGTACTGGTGGAAAACACTTGTTTTGAGGGTAGATGAATCGTGCAGAAAGTACTGATCACCACTTCGTCTTTCAACGTCGCCGCAGCCGAATCCCTTGCGCGGTTGAGCCAGGCCGGCTATGAAATCGTGACGAATCCCCATGGCAGGAAATTGACCGAGGGCGAAGTTGCAGCCTTGCTGGGCGACGATGTGGTCGGCATGGTGGCCGGCACGGAGCCGTTGACGCGCCGCGTCCTGGCCGGCGCGCGGGGGCTGAAAGTCGTCGCCCGCTGCGGCATCGGCCTCGACAGCGTGGACCTGGCCGCAGCGCGGGAACTTGGCATCGAGGTCACCAACACTCCGGATGCGCCGAGCGCCGCAGTCGCGGAACTGACTCTCGGCCTGATCCTTGACCAGCTGCGCAGGATCAGCCAGGCCGACCGGCAGATCCGTGCCGGACAATGGAAGCCGCTGATGGGCGGCCTGCTGGCGGCGCGGACGGTGGGCATCGTCGGCTACGGCCGCATCGGGCGTCGCGTGGCGCGGCTGGCGCAGGCCTTCGGCGCCCGCGTGCTGGCAACCGACGCCGCCGGCGTCGAGCCCGACGGAATCGCCGCGCCGAGTGAACTGGAGCCGTTGCTGGCGGCGGCGGACATCGTCACGCTGCACATGCCCGCGCAGAAGGGGGCCGGACACTTCCTCGGCGCGGAGCGGATCGGCCTGATGAAGCCCGGCGCGGTGTTGGTGAATACGGCGCGGGGCGATCTCGTTGACGAGGAGGCGCTGGCGCAGGCTATCCGCGACGGCCGCCTCGGGGGCGCAGCGCTCGACACCTACGAGAAGGAACCGTACGCCGGACCGCTTGCCGAACTGCAGCAGGTGGTGCTGACCGCGCACATGGGATCCTATGCCGAGGAGTCGCGCGGCATCATGGAGCGAGAGGCTGCCGGCAATCTTTTCAAGGGGCTCGCCGCGCGCGGGCTGGTGGCCGGGAGGGCGGCATGACGACAGACAGCAGGGTTGTGGTCTATGGCGGCAGCGGGTTCCTCGGCAGCCATGTCGCGGATGCGCTTGCCGACGCCGGCTACCGTGTGCGCATTTTCGACCGGGTCGACTCGCCGTACCGTCGCTCGGGCCAGGAGATGGTGGTCGGCGACATCCTGGACCGCGAGGCCGTCGCCCGCGCGGCTGAGGGCTGCGATTTCGTCTACAATTTTGCCGGCATCGCAGATATCGACGAGGCAAAGGACCGGCCGCTCGACACGGCCAACGCCAATATCGTCGGCAACCTGCACGCCCTCGAGGCGGCGCGTGCCGCGGGAGCGAGGCGCTTCGTCTTCGCCAGCACGGTCTACGTCTATTCCGAATCCGGTTCGTTCTACCGCGCCAGCAAGCAGGCGGCGGAGCGTTTCGTCGAGGCTTATTTCGAGCGCTACGGCCTGTCGTTCTCGGTGCTGCGCTACGGATCCCTTTACGGCCGTCGCGCCGATAGCCGCAATGGCATCTACCGCCTGCTCAAGCAGGCGCTCGAACAGCGTGCCATAGCCTATCAGGGAAGCGCCGAGGCGATGCGCGAATACATCCACGTTCGGGACGCCGCGCGCCTGAGCGTGCGGATCCTCGCCGACGAGTACGCCAACCGTCACTTGATCCTCACCGGCCAGGAGCGCATGCCGGTGAAGAACCTGATGCGCATGGTCTCGGAAATGATTCCTGGCGGCGTCGAAATGTCTTTCGGCGGCAAGCAGGACGAAGGGCACTATGTCATGACGCCCTACGCCTTCCATCCGAAAGTCGGTCACAAGCTGGTGGCGAACGACTACGTCGACCTGGGCCAGGGGCTGCTCGACTGCCTGGCCGAGTTGCACGAGCGCGGCGCCAGCGGCGCCCATGCCGAGGGCGACTGGCTGGTTGCGGACCGCCCGTCGAAGGTATGAGCAAATTGCGCTTCGACGCGATCGTTTTCGACTTCGACGGTGTGCTGGCCGAGTCGGTGGATGTCAAGACGCGCGCATTCGCTGCGCTCTACGAGCAGTATGGCGCCGATGTCGTCAGGCAGGTCGTCGACTGGCACCTCGCTCATGGCGGCGTCTCGCGCTACGAGAAGTTCCGCCACTTCCATCAAGCCTTCCTCGGCCGCGCGCTGGCGCCGCCGGAGGAGGTCGAATTGGGCAGACGCTTCTCCGCTCTGGTGGAGGAGTCGGTGATCGCCTCAGCCTGGGTGCCAGGCGCCCGCGAATTCCTCGACGGCTGGCATGCGCGCTTGCCGTTGTTCGTCGCCTCAGGTACGCCGGAGGAGGAGCTGGTCCGCATCGTCGAACGCCGCGGCATGGCGCGGAAGCGCG
>WBZL01000147.1_pt1 | contig 74516 bp, 61 predicted proteins | sample 5204291 | NCBI WGS metagenome assembly WBZL01 (sample SAMN12344345, study PRJNA552823) | activated sludge metagenome | biome: Activated sludge suspended growth; feature: Nitrification reactor; material: Wastewater; isolation source: activated sludge from nitrification reactor of wastewater...
TGGGCTGAGGACGGGTGTCGGGCGTCGGGGTGTAGTTTGGGGTGGGGGAGGTGGTGAGGAGGGGCAGAGGAGAGGAGGCGACAAGCGGTGAAGGGGTGGGAGAGATGGTGACGCGGGGCAGAGGAGAGGTGGCGATAAGGGGTGAAGGAGTGGGGGAAGAGGTGAAAAGGGGCAGAGGAGAAGGCGTGAAGAGGGGAGTAGAGGAGGTATCTGGGGAGGTGCAGGCCGCGAGGGCCAGGAAAATGAAAAGCACCCAAAGAAAACGCGTTTTTAGCATCATGAAATTACTTCCCTGTCGCATCTACCGCTTTCAAATCATTCCACAGCACATCCAACACCTGCAACCCGGTGATCGAACGGACTTCCCAGGCGGCGCGGGTCAGGTAATTGCCCTCGGGGCGGGCGTCGTCAATGCCGTGGTTGGGCAGGTCCTGAATCGCGGCCCAAAAATTCCAGAGGGGAACATCATATTCCAGGGCAACTTTGGCGATGACTTCGTTGATACTCCAATCGCCCTCGGCATTGTCCCCTTTGGTCGAAAGCACAGGGACCGCGCCGTGTGCGATGACAAAATCCAGAATGTCTCGCAGGTATTGTTCGTGTTTTTCCGGCTCGCCGTAATTGGTCCCCAGGTTGATGAACACGATGATGGGCTGTTGCAGGCGGAACTCACATTCCAGCGGCGTCTCTCCGGCGGTACAGGTCTTCAAATCCGCCCACAGCGGGGAAAAGACCGAGGCCGCACTCATTCCGTTCGCCACCGCACCACTCCGATGCCCAAACGATCCCTGAAATTGGGTGAGGGTGGGCAGGAGGTGGGTGTAATCGTACGGGGGCCAAAACTCCGGGCGTTGGTCGTAGCTTCCCATAAAAACGAGGGGCACACTTTGACAATCGCCAATGGTCGAATAATTGGAGGGATCATTGCCCAGTTCAAGCCCTTTTACATAAAGGGCGTGGAGACTTTCCGGGAGGGTGGGGATGACCGGCCAACTGCGCCACTCGGCGGCGGTGAGCGGGGGGAGGGCGGTTGGCGTGGGCGCGGAATTATCCCGGGGCGGAAGGGTGGGGATGTTGAGCGGGGTGGAGGTGACCTCGGGCGCGGGACCCTCTTCGGGTGGGAGGGGCGTCGCCGTTTGCGCGGGGGGGATGATCTCGGACGGGATCACCGTTGAGGTGGGGTCCCCGTTGCCGATCAGCGCCGTTTCCCCAGGCAGAGGGGCGGGGCCGGTCATGATCACCACCAAAAGGGCGGCGAGGAGGAAAATAAACAGGATTTGGATACGGTTCATGGTTGTTGCGTCAAAATGACTTCACCGATCTGCCGAGCGAGTTGTTCGGACCCAGCGGGAGTCAGGTGAATGGCGGTGTTGGTGAATTCGGAGTTGGGGATTGTATTCCAAAGATCGAGGAACTGCCACCCATGTTCGGCGGCTTGTTCTGCAAACAGCGTACGGTACTGGTCATACGCCCACCGTGGGTAGTAAAAATTGTAGCGGATGTCGCTATTGGCCCCCGCGCTGACAAACATCGGCTCGTTGACGAGCAGGATGGGGACATCCCCGGCCATTTCCATGCCCGCGGCGAGGGTGTCAAAGGCGAGCAGGTCGAGGGTGAGTGGGTTGGGAAGGTCGTAGAAGGTGGCGTCGGGGTCAAGGTCTTCGGCGCGGAGGTCGTAGGTTTCGGGGTAATACTGGTCGAGGCCAGTCGCCGCCCACAAGACGCCGTACAGTTGCAGGCGGAGCAGGTCCGCGAGCGGGCGGCGTTGCCCGAGCAGGGTGCGGTCGAAGAAAGAAGGGAGAGGAGGAGAAGAGGTGAAAAGGGGAGAAGGAGAGAGGTTGCGGAGGGCGTCGGGGTTGTTTTCAACGAGAGGGGAGGCGAGTTGTTTGTTGTGCGGGAAGGCTTCGAGGGTGGTGAGCCAGACGATCAGATCGGGGTCGTAGGTGAGGGCGTGCTGGAGGATGAGCAGGTCTTTGGTGAGGCTGAGGGTGGGGTAGCCGAGGTTGTAGGCGCGGATGGTTTTGCCGTCGCGGGTCAGGTGGGCGGCGTTGAGATAGGCGTCGAGGGTTTGATCGGGCGTGAGGAGGAAGCCCCACACGGACGAGTCCCCGATCAGAAGCACGCGGTATTCGTCGGCGGGTTTGGGGGGGCCAGCGATTTTGTGGGAGGCGAACATCGCGTCGAGGTTGAACAGGCTGACGTTGTACGAGAGCGCAGGCTGATCGCCATAAGGGAGCCGCGGGCGTCCGGGGAAGAGGGTGTTGTAGAGGGTGAGGCGTCCGAGCGCGGCGGGGGGGATGAATGCGAAGAGGAAGTTGATCGCGAGGAAGAGGATCAGGGTTTTGAGGAGAAGGCGGGGGAGGGAGATTTTATCCATCACTCAAAGGGCGGCGTGTGCATATACTCGCAAATCCCCTCCATCTCCGGCGAAACCCACAAGTCGAACAGCCAAAGGCCGGTGATGCTGTTCACAGGGCAGGGGGTTTTATCCGTCGTTTCCAGGAGTTCATTCACCTCGGCTAAAGTGGATTCGTCCAGATCGCGCGAGACGACGATCAAAGCCCAGGGGGAATGGATGAGTTCGTTATTTAACGTCTCGGGGGTATAGGCCTGGGTGAGTTGTTCCGGGCGATAGGGAAGGTTATACACGTCGAGCAGGTTTCTTAGCGAATTGACAAACTCATTAATCTGGCTCACGAGAATAATGGAGACGCGCGGATCGTTTTGGGGAGTGAAAAGTACCTGCGCCGCTTTCAGATAATACACCTGCAATGTTTGGTACTGGCCCATGTTTTGATACGAAATCGGATAAGCCTGCCAGAGATTCATCCCAAAAATTGCCACGAACACGAGGGTCACTCCGGCTTTGCGAACTTTTTCCGACACCCCTAATTTTTTCAACCATGCCCCCACCCAGGCCAGCCCCAACGCCGTGATCACCGCCAGCCAGGGCAGGAGAAAAAACGCGCGCGTCGGGGAGGGGGTGACCTGGCTGGACGTGATCACCAGCGCGACGAGTATATAGGCAAACGTCAACGCAACAACCCGCAAAAAACTGCGCTCAAACAACGCCCACACCAGGGCTGTCAGCCCCAACAGGAAAAACACACCCGACAGGGGATCAATCAGGCTAGAGGCAACAAAATGCGTTTCGCTAGACAAATAAAGTGGGCTGACGAGATGGTGGATGATCGCATCCCCATAGAATTTGTTCGCAGAGCCATAAGCCTGAAGGGTGTTCACGCCCTCGGAAAAAGCGGTCACATCGATGAAGATGTCCCAATACCCTTTTTGCCAAAAAAGCGGAAAAATGAATACCCCCAACGTCAGCCCCGAAACGGCCCAACGCATAAACGTCTGAAGGTAAGCTTTCTTCGGCCAATCATACAGGAGGAAAAAGAGCCACGGCAAAGGCAACGCGATCAACGCTCCTGTAAACGTGTAAAAACACGAAACCTGCGCCAGCCCCACCGCCACAAACGCCACCCACCGTTTCGACTGAACCGCCCACCCACTCGCCCACAACACCAAACTGACCGCGAGCAACCCCTGAAGATTGTTATACCCAATCTTGCCAAACGAAAAAAGATAATGCGACCCGGCCAACAGCAACACACTCCAAAGCGCAAGTTTGGGCGAGAGGAAACGCCGCCAAAAGTCATAGAAAAAGAACAACGAAAGCGCACTCAGATAAAGATTGCTAAACCGCCAGCTAAAATTCGTGGGTCCCAGGAGCGCCATAAAAATGGCTTGAAGCACCGTCGCAAAAAAAGGATGCGTGCCATAGACATACGTCCCCTGAAACCAATAGATCCTCGCTTCGCTCCAGGTCTTCGAAATCCACAAAGCGTTATCGTAAAACGCAAACTCATCCCCCACCACCGAAAACCACCACGCATTAATAAACCACGGAAAAAGCCCCAACGCCAACAAAAACACCCAAAAAACCGGGCTAATCTGCTTCCGAAAACGAATCAGATTCACAAACGCCAGCCCCAACGTCACTCCCGTGAACCAGAGCGGAATTTGATGCGTGTACAGACTCACCTGCACTCCCACCCACGCCCCCTGCGCCAGAAAAAGACTCAGCCAAAAATCCCCCTGTGCGCTTACCCCCGCCCACCAATCATGCAAAGGCATCTCCCTCACTCCCCAGATCATCAAAAAAAGAAGACAAACCAACGCATACCCCACCACCGACAGAGGTCCTCCCATGAACATCGGCAGGGAAACCAGCAGAAACAACACCAAACACCCCCCCGCCATCATCCACGCCACCTGCCGCTGTTTCCGCGGCACCTCCGCCTCGGGCACCTTCTCCTCCCGCGCCCCCTCCCCCCCGTCTAAAAACTCCCGCGTGGAACGTCTCATCACCAGACTCAGTCCGAGCAAAGCCGCCAAACACCCAAAAATAATCAAAAAATAATCGGGAAACGGCAACACCCGCCCAAACCCCCACGCGTGCCACGTCTGATACACCTTGAGATTCTCAACCGGCCAGGTAACCCAGCGATCCTGCATCACCAACCACGTCGGCACCCACGCCATCATCACCCCCAGCCCCAGCCCCACCCACTGGAAAACTGCCCACACCTTTGACCTGTTCACCATCTTCTCCATTTAACCTCCTAACAATTTCGTAAAAAACGCCCACGCCACCCTGGGTTGACCCAACGCGAACCACACCCAGCCCAACGTGACAAAATGAAACGTCAGCAGAGTCCCTGCCCCGCCAAAGACCCTCTTCAGCCGGGGGGACCCCTCCCATTGCGCGTACCGTGCTCGAAACGCCTCGTTCCACCGATTATGCACAAACAGCCCCACCCCGTGCCACGCCCCCCACACCAAAAAATTCCACGTCACCCCATGCCACAGCCCGATCAAGATCATCGTCGTCACCTGCGTCAGAAAAATCACCGCCGGAATGGGCACTTTCCGCCCCCAGAGCGCCCGCCCCCGGAGCGCCCGCGTCAACGGGTTGAAATAATAGGCCCGGAACCACTGCGCCAGCGTCATGTGCCAGCTATTCCAAAACGCCGTCAGGTTCGGCTTCCCATACGGTGCGTCAAAATTCTCAGGCAATTTCACCCCCGCCAACCTCCCGATCCCAATCGCCAGATCGGTATATCCTGAAAAATCAAAATAAATCCGCAACGCATACGCATACAACAGACCCCACGCCCACCCGGATGAAAGCACCTGCCCGGCATTTGTCTCACTGAGCGCGATCAACGCCAACCCATCTGCCAACACAAATTTTTTGAACACCCCGACCGCGATCCGCGTCCCCGCCGGAAGCAGGTTCTCCCCCCCTCGCGCGGGGGCACGCACATCCCCCACAAACCGCTGAACCCGATCAATCGGCCCAGCCGTGTATGCAGGGAAAAAAGTTGCGTACAGCACAAACTCATCCAACGCCAACTGGGGCACTCGCCCCGTCGCGGCATCCCGCAACACATGCACCAACCGGAACGCCAGATACGAAAACCCCAACCACCGCAGATCGAACGGCGTCGCCAAATCCACGTTCTGCCCTGACAGGGCACGGACCCCGGCGCTTGCGGCCTGCGCCAACGCGGGAGTTTTCAACACGATCAAGATCACAATCAACAGCACACTGATCCCGTTTACCACCCAGACCGTTTTCCCCTTCCCCAACGCCCACCCGATCCCCACCACCCCGCCGAGGGCCGCGATCACGATCGCGATCTGCGGCGGGCGCGTGGGCGTGAGACAACACACAGGCTCCACATACCGAAGCACCGCCACGAACATCACCGTTCCCAACAAGATCAAAATACTTCCCCAACCCGTTTTTCCCCCCTCCACTGGAGGCCCCTCCGTCGGAGGCCCCTCCGCCGGAGGTCCCCCGCGCACACTCGCCCACACCCAAACGGTCAACGCCAGCGCCGCCGTTGGCAACCAAAAATCCAAATACCGGAGCGGCATCGAAGGCTGGAGCCAATACATCGCGAGCACACTCCCCGCCATCAGCACCCATCGCCGGACCTGGGCATGAGGCAGAACCCCAGCCAGCAAAGCAAATAGTGCGAAGATCAGAATTTGGACGAGAGACATGGGGTAAATCAGTTTCTATGCGTTCCTTGCATTCGGGCGGTGTTCCTGATGGTGTTCAAGTTCCTTTCAGCAGAGCACAGATTCAGGCTGTAGTGACGATTTCAATCGTTTGTCGCTCCTCACGACTGAAGTCGTCACTACAAAATTGTGCTCAGGTTCCTTTAGGTTTCGCAGGGATTCCTCGCTACACTCGGAATGACATATCGTCCTTGAACTCCTAATCAGGCGGAATCAAAACCCCTGATAAATCCAGGTGGGGGCCTGATCCGCAGTCAGAATCAAAACGGCGATCACGATCAAACACAACCCCACCACAAACACATTTTCACGCGAGAAGATTTTTCTGAAATTCATCCTTCATCCTTCCGATGTACTCATCGGCACATCCTTCATCCTACCGTCCACACACCCGCATCTCCCCATCTTCTTCCTTCACTTTAAAAGGCGTGGTGTCCAGCGGGAAGTTGCGGTCCTCTGCGCCGTAGGTGGCGACGATTTCGCCGGTGCAGGTGACGAGGGTGTACACCCCTTCGGTGCCGGTGGCCTGACAGGCCATGTTTTCGACGCGGGTTTCCACCCCGACGAAGGCGTCTAGTTCGAGCTGGGCGGATTCTTCCCAGGCGGCACACGACGTGGCGATCATTTGGTCAGCGTTTTTGTCCCCAAGGGCTTGCACGTAGGTTTCGACTGCCGTCACCGCCGCATCGTTCATGTCGGTGGAACAGGCCGCGAGGAGAAAGAGCAGAGAAAAGGAGAGAAAATAAAAGGAGAAGCGGAGAAAAGGAGAAAAGGAGAAGGTTTTTGGGGTGGACATGTTTACTCCGTATTGGGTTGGATGACAGCCCAGTATAAAGCGTCGAGCACTTGCAGGGCCGTTAAGTTGCGAATCGTCATCCCGAGGTCGAGATAGTCACTGGCGAATTGTGCAGGGTGGGCGTAACTGACCGAGGGGTGAACCCCGTCTTCGCCGATGCCCTGGTTGGGGAGGCCCGCCAGCGTGAGGTGGTAATCCCAGAGGGGAATTTCATACTCCTGTGCGAGGGCGGTGATGATCCCGTTCAGTTCGGCGACTTCCTGGCGCATGTTCACCTGTTTGTATTCCGGGATGGTGCTGAGGACGGGGATCACGCCCATTTGGATGGAGATGTCAATGACCCCGCGCAGGTCTTGTTCAAAATTCTGCGGGGGGGTGGGGATGACATCGTTGGTCCCGAGCATGATGAGGGCTATCGCCGGGCGGGTCAGGCGATATTCGCAGATGAGCGGCAATTCGTCCGGCTGGCAAACCTGGGAGTTCGTGTTTTCGGTGCTTAACACGGATGAGACGCGCCAGCCGTTTTTTGCGACGAGGGACTCGTTGGCAAAGGGATTGCCTGTGCGGGCGACGCCGGTCAGAAAATAGTCCAGGGTGGTTTGGAGATAGGCATAGTCGCCGAGGGTGTAGTAACCCTGGCTGAACGGGACGAGAAAGGCGTTGGTGACGGTGATGCTATCCCCCACTTTCGAGAATACGTTGGGGTGGTTGCCCAAGCGTTGTCCGGCCTCAAAGATTTCTACCGAGCGACGACGGATGCCGGTGATGTAGGCGTAGGGGCTGAGTTCGATGTCCGTGAAATTGGAAAGCGGATTGAGGGGGAGGATGGATTTTTCTTCGGTGGGGGTCGGGGTGGGGCTTTCTGCGTTGGAGGGGGCTTCCTGGGTGGGGGGAGCGCTCTCCGTAGCTTCGCCAACGGGCAGGGTGACGACCGGGGGCTGATCGGCAGGGCGCTGAGGGGGGCCATTGATCAGATCAAGGGCAAACGGGAGGTACAAAAAAAGAGCCAGGGCGATGAGCAGACTTGTACAGCCGCACCCGGCTCCGAGAATCCATTTTTGCCAGACTTTGAGGCGCATGAGGGGCGATTATAATTCAACGTCTTAGGATGGGGAGAAAAATGTCATAAGGAAATGTATTGAAACAGTTCATGATCGTCCAACTGTCTCCATCGTCATCGCTGGCAAGCAAACACCCATCATGGCTCCACAAAATCTGACCAGAGTTGCCCAGGTGCGGGGCGAGGGCATCCCCTTGAACGGAGGTGATCTGCGACCAATTATCGCCGCCATTCGTGCTTCGGAAAAGTCCAGCGGCACAACGCAGATAGAGCGTGTTGTTTTTTATAGGATGCGCCATCAACTGGACACACGCGAGGGGTGGGGAGGCGGCCCAGGGAATCCAGGTGATCCCCCCGTCGGGGCTGGTCTGGCCGGATGAGAAATCGTAGGTGACCCCGTAAATGCGGTTGGCATCCACCGCATCGAGGGCGATGAGGTCTACAGGGAAAGTCAGTGGATCATTGTTTCCAAACCGAAGCCACCACTGGCCGCCGCCAAAAGTAGAATCGATTTCAAAAAACCCATCCGCCTCGTTGACCGGAGAAGGGACAATCTGGTTGATGCTTTCGTATCCGACGGATGAATAAAACAGAGTCCAACTTACGCCTCCATCGGTACTTTCATAAAATTCGGCATTTAAGTATGGGCCACCCTCACAGCCGGGGAAACATGGCGTTGACCACACCAATGACCAATACATGTGTTGAGGATTTTTAGGGGAGAAGGCATAAACAACACTCGAGGAGTTTAAAAACCCACTGGCCCAGGTCTGTCCCCAATCCCCTGAACGAAATAAAGATAACTCTAAAGACCACGGAGCAGGAGGATAAGCAGAAAATAGACGGACGGGGTTCTGGGGATCATCTCGCGGGACAATCCCAATCGGATAATAGGATAGCGCATTTTCGGCGAGAGGTTGCCATGTTTGACCGCCATTCATGGTGTATTGAGGGAGGATGGGTATGTTTGAGGATGAATCAGTTTGGGAAACGAGGATGACGTTGGGAAGCCCAGCGGTGGTAAAGATGGTTGGAATTATCTTGGGTAGTTGTCGTCCCGCTTCGCATATCGCATTGGGGACTACTCCGGTTATCGTAGACATGGAGGTCGTGTCGGTGACAATCAGCGTGACAGGCTCGCTGGTTGGCAGAAGGGTATTGGAAATGACGTGTGTATCCGTGATTGTGGGTGTGCTTGCCCCGAGCCAACCACAAGGAGAGACATTGCCTTCATCATCCAACTTCAAAATAGCGGCATTTGTATTTGCGGCACTGCTCGTCTGGGGATAGCGTCCAACTGCCAGCAAATCTCCCTCGTTGGTCGTCATGACATCGTTGAGTTGAAACCCTTCGTAGGTTTTTTGCCAGAGAACATTGCCACTGGCATCCAGCTTCAGGAGCATACTACTGCTCTGGTTATAATCCTGTTGAACTAATGTGATAAACCCCTCATCACTGGTTTGAATCACTCTGATCACCTCATCGCCAAAATTATCTGAGGTGTTTAAAGCCTTTTGCCATACGATTGTCCCGTCAGAAGTGAGCCTCGCTTCCCAAAGTGCAACCCCTCCCCCTTCAAAAAAGAACCCACTCACAATAAACCCCCCATCATTGATTTGTTGGGCCGTCGTCAGCCCGATATCCCAGAAATTTTTCTGCCAAAGCATCTCCCCATTTGGGGCGAAGCGCACGAGATACCCACCTACCACAATAAACCCCCCATCACTGGTTTCCTGGATCGCGTCCAGGCTTCCGAGATTGGGGAGTATTTTTTGCCAGACCATCGTGCCATCGGCCTGAAGCCTCATAAGCCATTGGGAGAAACTCAGCGTTGAATATCCTCCTACCATTAGCTCACCATTTTGGGCAAGCTGAGCGGCGGTAGGCCGAGCATCGGTGGCGCAACACGTTTTTTGCCAGACAAAATCACCGGTCGAAGTCAGTCTGAGAATCCAGATATTCCAATACCCGTACGTTAGAAACGAAGCGGTTTCTCCTACGATAAAAAAGCCCCCATCGTCCGTTTGACCGATGTAAAGCGGCGTATCCTCCCCGCCTCCTCCATAGGTTTTCTGCCAGTTAATACTGCCATCTTGATTGAAATTAAGAACCCAAATATCACCCTCGCCTGCCCCGAATGAATGAGTAGTTCCTGCGACAATAAAACCGCCATCAATTGTTTCTGCGATAGAGACGAACTCGTCATTGGATGTACCCCCAAAACTCGCGATCCACTGATCCCCCACATCTGCGAGGTTTGCCTCATCCTCGCCTAGCATAATTGATTCTTCGACAGGTAGATAGGCATGCCCGCGAATCACGACCGCCAACATAACAAAAACGTCGACACAGAGAACGAACAACGCCTTTTTCATCTTTATACCTCTTTGTTTGATTTGCCTGAAAGGGTGAACCATTCATTCTTGGAAGGGAGGTTTCCAGGTTAGTATCCACTTAACGAAATAAGCGCGGAAAAGATACGGCTATATCAATAAACATATCTTTTAGAGTTTTTCAGCCCCCGTCTTACCTATTCGATGGTCTATTCAGTCAAACTTATTTGCGTTCTGCGTTCTACGTTCCCGCCCCTACTCCCGAAACTTCACCACCGTCACCCCATCTCCCCCTTCGCCATCCAACCCGGTTTCAAACTTACTGACATTTGAACTTTTCCGCAACGTCTCCCGCACCGCGTCGCGCAGTTTGCCCGTCCCTTTCCCGTGGATGATACGGATAAACGGCGCTTGGGCGAGATACGCCCGATCCAGATAATCCGCCAACTTTTCGAGTGCTTCTTCGACTCGCATTCCCCGTAAATCCAATTCGATGCCGGGAATGGCCTGGGATTTGACAACTGTTTTTCCTTCATTTTCCGTTTCCGGGGCAGGTGTCTGTTTCCGGCGTTTTTTCGGCTCCCCAGCTTTTTCCCCACCCTCGCCCATTTCCGCGGGGTCGCTGTTCCCGCGCACCAACTCACTCAGGCGGGTGCGGACGCGCATCATCCCGATCTGCACCTCAGCTTCCTCCTCGCTCAGGCTTGTCACCACCCCTTGCGCCCCCAACGACCGGAGCCGAACCTTGTCCCCCAACCGGATCGGGCCAGGCGTCGCGAACAGGGCGGCTGTCGCAGGCGTAGTGGCGGCGTGGAAATCGCTCGCCACGGGCAGGCGTTCAATGGGCGTAGAAATTTCGTCTTCCAGCTTTTCCACTTCCTGCGCGACCTCTTCCACCACTTCCAAAGGCTGGCGCGCCCGCGCCAACTGGCGGCGAAGCTCGCGGACTTCATCTTCCACCTCTTCCAGCCGCGCGGCGGCCTGACGGCGGGCCTTTTCCAGAATGTTGCGGCGTTCATCTTCCAGCGCATCCAGGCGTTTAGAGAGTTCGTCGCGCAGTTTGACCACGTCGGCGCGGGCGCGGTCTGCGTCCGCGCGGGTTTTGCGGATCAGATCGCGTTGTTGGTGGATTTCGGCGAGCAGGTCGGCGGTTTGCAGTTCTTGCTGGGGGAGCCCTTCGCGCGCGGCGGCGATGATCTTTTCGGGCAGGCCGAGCCGTTGGGCAATCGTGAGCGCGTTGGAGACCCCGGGCAGACCGATGATCAGCCGATAGGTGGGGCGCAGGGATTCGACATCGAATTCCACGCTGGCGTTGACGACGCCGGAACGCTGAAGGGCATAGGTTTTTAGTTCGGGGTAATGGGTGGCGACAAAAGTGGTGATGCCCCGGTTGAGCAGGTTCGTCAGGATCGAGCTGGCGAGCGCCGCGCCCTCTTGGGGATCGGTGCCGCTTCCCAATTCGTCAAACAACACAAGCGATTGGGGGTCGGCTTCCTCTAAAATACGGATGATATTGGTGATGTGCCCGGAGAAGGTGGACAGGGATTGTTCGATAGATTGTTCGTCACCAATATCGGCGAAGATGTTTTCAAAGACGGTGATCTCCGAACCGGGATCGACGGGGATGTGTAACCCGGATTGGGCCATGAGAGCGAGCAGGCCGACGGTTTTCAGGCTGACGGTTTTGCCGCCCGTATTGGGGCCGGTGATGATGAGGGCGTAGGTGTTTGCGTCGAGGAGTACATCAATGGGGACAACGGTATCGGGGTTGAGGAGGGGGTGGCGTGCGCCTTCGAGGCGGATGACACTGCCGGGGTGGTGGCCTTGGTTTGCATCCGTACCCGCACCCTTCGACTTCGCAAAGCCTCCGCTCAGGGTGCTATCAGATGAGTGAGAGGGGGAGCCTCCGCTCAGGGTGCTATCAGATGAGTGAGAGGGGGAGCCTCCGCTCAGGGTGCTATCAGATGAGTGAGAGGGGAGGCCTCCGCTCAGGATGCTACCATCGGATGCTATCGGGGGCGTGCTTTGATCGGGTTTCGGTGCCCCCGCGGGGTTCCGGGAGCCTCGGCGCGGGGGTACGGCGCCCAGCAGGGGGAACGGATGCAGACGGGGTTCGGCGCCCGCGAGGTCCTCGGCATATTTCCCCTTCGCAAACGCCAGATCAAGATCGGCGACGGTTTCGACAAGCCAGGTCAGTTCTTCGGCGTGGGCGGCGATTTTGTAACAAAGTTCGGCGAGAATGCGGTGTTCTTCGTCGCGCTCGTCGAGTTGGAGTTGGCGGTATTCGTTGTTGAGGTCCACGACGCCGATGGGTTCCACGAAGAGGGTGGCCCCGGAGGAGGATTGGTCGTGGACGATGGATTTGACTTTGCCTTTGAAGTCGGCGCGGAGGGGGATGACGTAACGACCATCGCGGGTGGTGATGAGGTTGTCTTGCAGGTAGGGCGAGACGTTTGGGTCGTTGAGCATCCTCTGCATCCGGGAGAGGAGGCGGTCGTGGACGATGCGAAGTTCGCGGCGGATGGTGGCGAGGCGCGGGGAGGCGTTGTCGTGGATGTCACCGCGCTCGGAGATGACTTTGGTGATGGCGTCAATGAGGCCGTGGGGTTGCGGAAGGCGGCTGGCGATTTCCGTGAGGACGGGGAATTGGTCTTGGGTGCGTTCAAAGAGACGGGCTAGTTCGCGGGCGGCGATCAGGGTGTTTTTGACATCCATGATGTCGGGGATGGGGAGGACGATGCCGCGCGCGGCGGCTTCGGCGTGTTGGCGGATGTCATGTGCGCCGCCGATGGTGGTGTTGGGGCGGGTTTCGAGCAGGCGGCGGGCCTCGGTGGTTTCGGCTTGCCAGCGGCGGGCGACTTCGAGGTCGGTGGTGGGGTGCAAGGCCCGCGCGAGATTTTCCGAGCCGCTGAAGGCACAGCGTTCGGCCAGGCGGGCGAGGACTTTATGGTATTCGAGGGTAGAAAGAGTTTTATCGTCCAAAATTGAAAGCGTGAGGAGCTGGGCTTTCAGCTCTTTGGGGGTTGGAGCCGAAAGCGGAAGGTTGAAAGAAACACTTGTTAAAGTGTGGGCAGTGTACCACAAGAGCGGGGAGGCTTTGCCGGAATTAATGGGATAGGACCCCTGAATTTAAGCGTGGCCTGAGAAGATTAAATGACTGCTTGATTGAGTGCTCAAAATCTTGTACAATCTATGTATCATAAACCGCTTTCCCTTATGCAACCTGCATGGGTCCCAACATTACTCATCTATTTTAGCAAGGAGGCTCCCTATGGACGTAATCAAAGTCGCAGGAAATTCTCGAACTTCCGCAGTCGCAGGCGCAATTGCAGGGGTGTTTCGTGAACACCAATATGCAGAAGTGCAGGCAATAGGGGCAGGGGCGGTTAATCAAGCCATCAAAGCCCTTGTTCTCGCAACTAAATATTTAGAAAAGGATGGCTATCATATTGCATTTGTTCCCTGTTTTTCTGATGTAGAAATTGATGGTAAGGTACGTACGGCGGTTAAGATGAGTGTGGAGGGGCATGTGCCCAACCCGGCACGGATTTCGAACGAACCTATGGAATAATGGGCAACGGGTAAAGTCGAAAATTTGCCAATGCAGGTGAACAAATCTGGCCACGTAACAACGTGGCCAGATTTGTTTTGTGATCACGCTCAGATCATGTGGAGACTCCCCGAAAAGGATGGGGGAGATGTACATCCCTCCCATCCTTTTCGGAAACTCCTGTGTCTTTGAGTACCTGAAAGAGGGATGTTTATCCTACACTTTCTCATGTGATTTTCTGCCAGAGTTTGAATTCTCAAATTAAAATTCAGAAAATCACATATATCTATGAAATGTATGCAGGAGGACCCATTGAACGACGAAACGTTGCCCATGCCCGATTCTGACGATCTTGATTTTCTCACTGAATCTGTCATCATAAAATATCCTCGTTTAACGGAAGAGGTGAGAAAGCTCAATCGCCAGATTCGGGAAGTTTACGATGCCTTTTTAGAAGGCTGGATTTTTGGACTTGAACTACGCGATTTTGAAACCCGTCGTCATGCCCATCGGGTGACCGAAATGTCCGTGGAAATGGCCGAAGCGATGGGGATTGATGAATCGGACATCATGTACCTGCGCTGGGGCGCGTTGTTGCACGATATTGGAAAGATTGGCGTACCCGATAACATTTTGCTCAAACCAGGGCCATTGACGCCCGAAGAATGGAAAATCATGCGCCAACATACCACGTATGCCTTTGAGATGCTCTCCCGCGTGAGCTTTCTAGGCCCGGCGATTGAAATCCCCTATTATCACCACGAAAAGTGGGATGGCTCAGGCTACCCGAACGGGTTAAAAGGCGAACAGATTCCGCTCTCCGCCCGTATTTTCGCCGTCGTGGATGTGTGGGACGCACTGAATTCTAAACGCCCGTACCGAGAAGAAAGTTGGTCGAAAGAAAAAATCATCGAATATATTCGGGCGCAGTCGGGCAAACATTTTGACCCAAAGGTCGTTGAAATGTTTCTGCGGCATATAGAAAAACGTTTCCCTTGACAGACCTTTCTTTTTACAGATAATTACCTCCAATTGAATACCCCTCCCCCAAAGGCTGTGAACGAGGAAAGTCCTCCAGCAGAAATTGTCAGAGACGCGGTGGCCCAGGCTGAAACCTCCGCCCAATCGAACCTGGACAAAGTTCCCTCCGGAGCCGGGATGTGAATGGAAGCTCAATCGCGAATTGTGAATCGTCAATTATTAATGGTTAATAGCATATCCTTTCATCAATAATTCACAATTTAGCATTCACGATTGACAATTCCTACTAGCTCCCCTCGTCCTCCCGACGTTACCGGGAAAGCCAATCGCCTACAACGCAAGCTTGTTGCGCCTCCCTGCCGTTGGCCCCAAGTGGATCGCCTCACGCGATCAACAAGGGTGGTACCGCGAGACCCCGCGTGAATTGTTCAAACCAATTCCGCCCCTCCCGTCCCTTGAACCGGATGGGATTTTTTGTTTAAATTTCACGAATCACATTTCACGGAGATTATATGCTTGACCAACTTGAAGCCCTCCAATCCACCGCCCTCGCCGCCCTCGCCGCGGTCGCTGACGACGACGCCCTCGAAACCTGGCGCGTCACCCACCTCGGCAAAAAATCCGCCATCCAGGGTGTCTTCGATGGGATGAAAACCCTCACCAAAGAAGAACGCCCCATCATCGGCAAAGCCGCCAACGAAGCGCGCCAGGCCCTCCAGATCGCCTTCGACGAAAAAGCCGCCGCCCTCAAAGCCGCCGCCCTTCAGCGTGCCCTGCAAAGCGAACGCCTCGACGTGACCCTGCCCGGACGCCCCCTCTCAATGGGGAGTATCCACCCCGTCACCCAAACCATGCGGCGCATCTTCGCCATTTATGCCGAAATGGGCTTCCAGGTGTACCGCTCCCGCGATGTGGAAACGGACGAATACAACTTCCAACTCCTCAACTTCCCGCCCAACCACCCCGCGCGAGAAATGCAGGACTCCTTCTACGTGCAGACGGATACCGACCGGGGTGATAACCCGATCCTCCTCCGCACCCACACCAGCCCCGGTCAGATTCACGCCATGCGCGAATACTCCGGTTACGCGGGGGGCGACACCCTGCCCGAGAATCCCCCCCCCGTCCGCATCATCCTCCCTGGCATGTGCTACCGGTTCGAGCAAATCACCACCCGCTCGAACATCCAATTCACCCAGGTGGAAGGCTTAGCCGTCGGTAAAAACATCACCTTCGGCGATCTCAAGGGTACCCTCTCCGACTTCGCCCGGCGGATGTTCGGGCAACAGGTTCGCACCCGCTTTCGGGCCAACCACTTCCCGTTCACCGAACCCAGCGCGGAAATGGACATCGAATGTTTCGTCTGTGGGGGCGTGGGCTGTCCGGTTTGCAAACGTACCGGGTGGCTGGAAATCCTCGGTTCCGGGATGGTTCACCCCGTCGTCCTCCGCAATGGCGGGTACGACCCCAATATTTACACCGGGTTTGCCTTTGGCATGGGGCCGGAACGCATCACCATGCTCCGCCACAAAATTGAAGACATCCGCTATTTCTGGTCGAATGATTTGCGGTTTTTGGAACAATTCTAACCTCACGAAGCATATGTCACGTCTCAAACCCCTTGATGCGTGAATCGTGAACCTGACACCTCGCACCTGACACTGGAGTTCTCATGAAAGTCCCTCTCTCCTGGATTAAAGATTACGTTGACATTACCCTTCCGATCAACGACCTCGCGTACCAACTCACCGTGGCCGGGCTGGAAGTCGAAGCCATTCACTTCGTCGGCCTTCCCCTGCCGAAAAACGACAAACTACAATACAAAGTCTCCGGCTTTGAATGGGAGCGTGACAAAATCGTCGTCGCGGCGATTTCCGAAGTCATGCCCCACCCCAACGCGGATCGCCTCACCCTCTGTACCCTCGACGACGGCGAACAGATTCACACCGTCCTGACAGGGGCACCGAACCTGTTCGATTACAAGGGTGTCGGACCGCTCGACCCGCCCCTCAAAGTCGCCTACGCCCGCGAAGGCGCGCAACTCTACGACGGACACCAACCCGGCAATGTCCTCACGCGCCTCAAACGCACCAAAATCCGTGGCGTCGATTCCTACTCGATGGTCTGCTCGGAAAAAGAACTCGGCATCTCAGACGAACACGAAGGCATCATCTTCCTCCCCGCCGACGCCCCGACCGGGATGCCCCTCGCCGACTACATGGGCGACGCTGTCCTCGACATCGCCATCACCCCGAACATCGCCCGCGACGCCAATGTTCTCGGCATTGCCCGTGAAATCGCGGCCATTACGAATAGTGAATTACGAATTCCTAAATACGAATTACCCATCACCCATCACGAATCACCGATCACTGGCCGTGTCTCCGTCACCATCCCGAACCCCACCATCAACCCCCGCTTCGTCCTCGGCCTGATCGAAAACGTCGAAATCCGCCCCAGCCCGGACTGGGTTCAGCGCCGCCTCCGCCTCGCCGGACAGCGCCCGATCAACAACATCGTAGACGTGACGAACTACGTCATGCTCGACATTGGCCAGCCCTTGCACGCGTTCGATTATGATGTTTTGGTTAAACGCGCTCAGGATCATGCGGAACGTAGCACCCTGAGCGGAGCATCCTCCTCTGACTCAATTGATAGCACCCTGAGCGGAGGCTCCGCGAAGTCGAAGGGGGCGGGTCAAGCCCCCCACCTCCACACCCGCCTCGCCCAAAAAGGCGAAAAACTCAAAACCCTCGACGACGTGGAACGCACCCTCGACGACTTCACTGTCCTCGTGTGTGACGACGCCGGCTCCCTTGCCCTCGCGGGCGTCATGGGCGGCCTCGAATCCGAAGTCACCGCCGAAACCAAAACCGTCCTCCTCGAAGGCGCGGCGTGGAACATGATCAACACCCGGCGCACCGTCATGTCCCAAAAACTCGCCTCGGAAGCCTCCTATCGGTTCTCGCGCGGCGTCCACCCCGCAATGGCCGAACGCGGCGTCGTGCGCGGCCTCGAACTCATGCGCGCGTGGAGCGGCGGTACGGTCGCGTCCGGTCTCGTGGACAACTACCCCCTCCCCCCCGTGGATTCCGTTGTCGAGATTACCCCCGCCGATGTCAAACGCTGGCTCGGCCTCGATCTCCCCGCCGAACAAATCGTCCGCATCCTCGAATCCCTCGAATTCCACTGTACACTGAACACTGAAAACGGCATACTGATCACGGTTCAGACTCCCGATCACCGCCTCGACATCGGCACCGGCGTCATTGGGCAGGCGGATTTGATGGAAGAAATCGCCCGCATCTACGGTTATCAAAATATCCCCGAAACCCGACTGGCGGACGCCCTCCCGCCCCAACGGGGCAACCCCACCCTGGAAATTGACGAACGCGTCCGGGACCTCCTGGCCCGCGCGGGGGTGCGGGAAGTGATCACCTACCGCGTCACCACCCCCGAAGCGGAAGCGCGCCGTCTGATCCCCGAATCCGCCCCATCCGACAAGCCTTACGTGCGTCTCGCCAACGTCATCAACCAGGAACGCACCGTCATGCGCCAAAGTTTGCTCGCCAGTGTATTGGAAATCGTCGAACGGAATACCCGCATTCGGGAACGGATCGCCGTGTTCGAGATCGGTGACATCTTCCTGGCGTCGGAGGGGGGCGCAACGGGCATGGATGCGTTACCGGACGAGTTACCCCGCGCGATCATTGCCCTGACCGGGCCGCGGACTCCGGTCGGATGGCAGAATGCTGATCCGACCCCGATGGATTTCTACGATTTGAAAGGGGTGGTGGAAACCCTGCTCGATGGGTTACACGTTGTTGTGAAGTACGAACCTGCCTCTCACCCCAGTTTGCACCCCGGAAAGACCGCCCACCTCCTCGCAGGCGACCGCCGTTTGGGCGTAATGGGGGAACTTCACCCCGAAGTCGTCGCCCAATACGATCTCCCCGCCACCCCCGTCCTGGTCGCCGAACTCAACCTGGACGTGCTGTACGAACTTGTCCCGACCCGGTACGAAACCGTTGCCGTGCCGTTGTACCCGCCTGTCGTGGAAGATCTCGCGCTGGTGATGAATGACGATGTGCCCGCCGCCCAGGTGGAATTCCTGATCCGTCAAACGGGTGGGAACACGGTCACGGATGTCTCGCTGTTCGACGTGTACCGGGGCGAAAAACTCGGGGCGGGTCGCAAAAGTCTGGCCTATCACCTCACCTATCAGGCTCCGGACAAAACTCTGACCGATAAAGATGTCGCGAAAGTCCGTTACCGGATCGTGCAACGGTTGGAGCGCGAACTTGGCGCACAATTGCGAAGTTAGTATGCTGGCTTTGTGTTTGTTTTGAGATTGGAGTTTGTATCGTTTTGGCAGTATACTTACCGCGTCCCCATTTTTTCGTGCAAGTGATTTGCGTAGGAACAAGATACCCTCTTGTTCAATGTGTTTGAGGAGGCTCTCTGATGGATAAAAAGACGACCAGTATTGTTGCTACCGTAGTTGCCGCATTTTTGTGCGGGTGCCCCGGTTTGTTTTCGATTTGTTGGGGTGGGATGTTCGCGATCATTTCTTTCATCCCTGGTGCAGAGATTGATGTGATGGGCAGTAGCGATCCGACTTCGGCGTTGTACACGGGCATTGGCGCGTTGTGCGGGGGCGTGCTGTTGGTGTTGATCCCGGTCGCGGTGGGCTTTTTCACCCTACGGAAGAAGCCGGAAGCGCCTTCGGATATAAGTTCGATGTAGTCTTTTCTTTAATAGGTAATCATTTGAGCCGGGAAAACCCGGCTCAAGTGATTTAATGGGCAAATGAATTTGTAACTGCTCAGGCTTAGAGAGGAAACTCCCCGAAAAAAAGGGTGAAAGGGGGATGTACATCCCCCTTTCACCCTTTTTTTCGGGCTAACTTTTTCCCTGGCTGAGTAGTTAGATGAATTTTTTTGAATAAGCCGAAAAGAGCTTGATAATGGGTTCTTATCTTGCAGGGTTCACCTTAAAAATATTAAAAATTAATGGGTAATAAGAACCAGGCAGGGCGGATTGGGGTTTATTTGTACATTAAAATGTCTCATTTTATAGGGACGATTGAAGCTCATCTCCCTTATTTTTCTACCGAAAGGAATATTTTATGAAAGCTCGTTTTTCTTTTTCCCTCTGCTCTCCAAGGCTTTGTTTATTGATGCTTGGCTTGAGTTTGATGATGTTTGTGAATCCTGCTCACGCGCAAGACGCCGATCCTGTTGCTCCTGAAGCCACCTGTACATCAAATGGTGGTGGCAATTGGACAGCTATTTCTTGGTCTTGCGGACATACCCCGACATCATCTGACGATGTCGTCATTGCCGCCGGACATACCGTTACCCTGAGTAGTAGCTCAACCATACTTAGCCTTGCGGTCAATGGTACGCTGAACTTGAATTCAACCACAGATCGAACGTTAACAGTCTCTGGAGCGGTGACTATTAATAACACCGGTACTTTTGCTGTTACCAATGCGACGGGTACAAATAGCCATACCTTGAATGTGGGTGGAAATTTCACCAATAATGGAACCTTTACTGCGACGGCAGTCAATAATGACCGCCTCTCCGTGGTGATGAATGGGACCACCACACAATCTATTGGAGGAACAACCGAAACTGCTTTCAATAATTTAACTATTTCCAATACCTCGGCTGTTGTGAGCGCGAATAATAATTTCAGCATCGATCTTTATAATACCATCGGAACGATGACGGTAAATACGAATGCCTCTTTTTACGCTGGGACATATATTGTTTCTGGCGATGGATTCTTTACGCTTTCGGCGGGAAGTACTTTGGGCATTGGCTCGCCGAACGGCATCACCGCTTATCCAACTGCCAGCGGTAATATTCAAACCACCGGTACCCCACGTGACTTCAATGCAGGTGCGAACTATCTTTATAACGGAACTGCCGCGCAAGCGATTGGCGCGGGGTTTCCTAACAATCTCACGGGCGACTTAATTATCAATAACCCTGGAAATTCGGTTACACTCAGCGATACCAAAAACATTGCAAATGGTGGGGTAATTAATATTTTGGAAGGCACCTTTACACTCAACGCGGCTACCTCTGTTGGGAATGGTGGGGCGGTCAATATTGCGAATGGCACTTTTATCGCAGGAAACTTTCTCACGATGGTCAGCACATCCAGCATTACCCGCAGTGGGGGAAGTATGACGGGAACAATTCAGGGAACAGGAACTTATAATGTCACTTATATGGGGAATTCGATGAACACTTCGGCAGAATTAACAGGTTCCGGCTTGAGAAACGTCACTGTGAACCTCACCGCCGGACAAACCTTAACCCTCAATGCCAATCGAGCACCAGATGCTGGGCTTTCGATTACCAGTGGTATTTTTGATCTGGCAACTTTCACCATGAATATTGGCACGACAACAGGGACGGATACCCTGACGATTAGTAACGGGGCAACGTTAAAAATTGGTGGGACGAATACCTTGCCCTCGGGCTATGACACACATGCCATTGGTGCAACTAGCACCATTGAGTTTGCCGGAAGCAACCAAAACATTCCAGTCTTGAATAGTGCTCAAAGTTACGGCAACCTCACGACCAGTGGCAGTGGAACCAAAACCCTCACAGGAAGCGAAACCGTCGTGGGGACATTTACATTGGGCAATGGCACGACAATGGCGGTGGGCAATACAACGATGACGTTAAGCGGGGCTGTGACTTGCAATGGCGGAAGTTTCAGCAGTAACGCGGCAGGAACAGTCAGTTACAACTTGGGATCAGCAGGTCAAAATGTCTGCCCGGGAAATTATGGCAACCTGACGTTTAGCAACTTCGATAAAGTGCTGTCTCTCACCGGAACGATTGGCATTGCGGGGACGTTCTCGCCGGGTTCAGCCACCGCGCACACCATCACCGGAAGCACGATTGATTTTAATGGCACAGGGGCACAAACCCTTCCCAGTTTCAGCTACAACCACCTTGCCACCAGCAATGGGGGCGGCATCAACTTAGGCACTGGTACGGCGATCAATGTTGCCGGGAATTGGACGAATAATGAAACGGGGACAGTTACCCCAGGCACCGGAACTGTCACCTTCAATGGGACTGTGACCCAAACCATTTCCGGTAACCTCACGCCTTTCAACAACCTGACGATCAATCAAGGGGCGACGGTTGTCTTCCCCAGCACCAACATGCCCACCGTCGCAGGGACGATGCTCAATCAAGGGACTTTGCAACAAACCCTGGCGGTGAATGGCGCAAATGTTCCTTTCCTACAGATTACCGATGGAATGGTCACCACAAAATTTCGTGGGGTAGAGATCGATACGACCACCAGTGGCGCTAATTTAGGAGATACGACTCTTGTGTTGCAGGCTTTAAATACCGGAGAATATTGTACTGAAAATGGAAGCACCTCCCCAGCTTATACAAAACGGTGTTATGAAATCACCCCCACGACCGATGGCGCGGCCACCCTTACCTTATGGGCGCTTACCTCAGAACTAAATAGCATCACGGAAGGTAATCTGTCTCTCTACCGGTTTATTCCTGGCGGCGCAGGCTGGATCGAGTTGACCGCCAACCGGGTCACAGGTAATGATGGCGGAAGTTACAGTTTCGCCCGAGGGGATACCCCGGGATTCTCACACTTTTTGCTAGGGAGTCAAATCGACGCCCCAACTGCCCTCACGTTGGAGACCTTCACCGCCCGCTCGACGACCTCCCCTCTTTTGGCCGTAATCGCCTTGTTCGCCTTTGTGGTTGTCTCGGTTTTCTCCTGGAAAATTTTGACGAAAGCAAGCGATCAGCAAGCATAATCCTGTAATTGCGCTTCAAACGCACAACAGGCCATGAATGCTCCATTCATGGCCTGTTGTTTTTGTTCTACCGGAAAAACTTCAAAAACGGTCGAGCTTTTTTGTGTTTATCCGTTTATCGCTCTCCAGCAAAGTCTTTTTCAAAGCGTCTGATGTGTTCCGACATTCGTTCAATGCGCACCATTCGTGTCGAAAACCTACTCATCCTCCGGCAAATTCCCCAAAATCTCTTCTACGCGTTCTAACACATCCTCGTTCAACTTCCCGGCGGCGTTCCCCGCTTCCAGGTTTTCTTCCAACTGTTCCACGCTCGTTGCGCCGGTGATGACCGTACACACGTCTTTGCGGCGTAACAACCATGCAATCGCCAGTTGGGCGGTGGTGAGGTTCAAATCCCCCGCGAGAGCGGTCAACTCCCGCACCTTGTCCAGGCGTTCGGGCGTCAATTCGTCGCGGAGCCACGCCATCCCGTCCAGGGTCGCACGGCTGATGTCGGGGACGCTATCGTTATACTTTCCCGATAAAATGCCCGAGGCTAGTGGCCCCCACACCATCAGCCCCAGGCCGCGGTCAGCGCACAAGGGTGCGATATGCAATTCAAACTGGTGACGGCGAAACATGTTGTACTGCACCTGTTCAGTCACAGGTGGTATCAAATTGTAGCGTCGCGCCTCTCCGTGGGCCGTCGAAATCTGTGCCGCAGACCAGCCCGACGTCCCCCAATACAAAATCTTGCCCTGTTGGATCAGCGTATTCATTGCATACACCACTTCTTCGTAGGGCGAATCGGGGTCAAAGCCCTGGCACAAATAAATATCCAGGTAATCGGTTTTGAGACGTTTGAGCGAGCCATGCACGGATTCGATAATATGTTTGCGGGATAACCCCCGCCCGTTAGGCCCCGGAAACGTCGGGAAAAACACCTTGCTCGAGAGCACCAACCCCTCACGGGGCAGGCCTTTTGACGCTTTGCCCATCACCACTTCTGCCTGTCCCCCTGCGTTCACGTCTGCGCTGTCAAAAAAGTTCACCCCTCCGGCATACGCGGCGTGAACGAGATTCACCGCCGTCTTTTCTTCAATCTGTCCCCCAAATGTAATCCACCCCCCTAGCGAAATCTCACTAATTTTGAGGCCCCAACGGCCAAGGCGACGATAATGCATGATGTACTCCTGGGAATTTTTGGGAACTCTTGGGAACTCATAGAAATTCACGATTTCCTACGAGTTCCCACGGTTTCCTATGATTGTACTCTCTCCACTATCTCTGCCGCAACATCGTATCTTCCAAACGGGGGCATGATGTACACCCCAGACGCCCATGCGCGCACCTGTTCGATTAACTCGACCGCGATGTTGATCCCTTCCTCGCGGGGATCGGCGGCATCCTCCATCCGGGCGAGCAGGGCGGGCGGGATACTGACCCCGGGTAATTCGTTGTGGAGGAACGCGGCATGGCGGGGGTTGGCGAGCGGCAGGATGCCCACCACGACCGGGATCGGAACCCCTCCCTGAGACGCTGCAAATTGTTCGAGAAACGCGTAGGCGGTTTGGGGATCGAAGATCGGTTGGGTCAGGGCAAAATCCGCGCCGGCTTTGATCTTCCGTCGCAGGACTTTGATCTCTTCCGCGGGGTCGCGCGGGGTCAGGTTCGCCGCACAACCGACGAAAAACGACGTGGGTTGCCCGATGTCCGTCCCGGCGTAATCCGTTCCGGCGTTGAAACTCTGTTTGATCAATTTCACCAGGCCAGAGGGCACCACGTCATAGTTGTCCGTGGCGTTGGGATAATCGCCAATCGAAGTCGGGTCACCCATCACGACGAACAGGTTGCGGACGTTCAGCGCGTGCGCGGCCAGCAAATCTCCTTGTACGCGCAGGAGGTTGCGCCCCCGCGTGGGGAAGTGCAAAATCGTTTCCACCCCCACCTGCTCGTGGATCAGGTTCGCGACCGCCCACGGACTCATCCGCATCCGCGCCATCGGGCTGTCGGAGACGTTGATCACATCCACCCCGGCCTCTTTGAGCATGTTGGCCGCGGCCAGCACTTTTTTCGTGTTCAACCCGCGCGGGGGGGCCATTTCGACGGTGATCACGAACTTTTTTCGGGAGAGTTTTTCGCTCAATTCCGTGGGCTGATCGGCGGGGGAAATCTCGTCGTTTTCCACCAGCGCGGTGGTTTGTACACTGGCCTCGTCCGGCTCAATCGGGGCGTCGAGGGCCACGCGCATCGCGTGAATGTGCGCGGGGGTGGTCCCGCAACATCCGCCGATAATGGTCGCTCCCGCACGCCGGAAAGCGTGGGCGTAGTCGCCAAAATACGCAGGCCCGGCAGGGTACATGATCCGCCCCCCAACCTGTTCCGGCAGTCCGGCATTGGGTTTGATCATCAATTTCACATGCGGCGCGGCGTCGTGCATTTGTTTGAGAATCCGCAGAAGTTGCGTCGGCCCGCCCGAACAGTTGATCCCCACCACGTTTGCGCCCGCCTCGTGCAGGGTTTGGGCGACCTCCGCGGGGGAGTTCCCAAGCAGAGTCCGGTCATCCCGCGTAAACGTCATCGAGGCGATCACCGGGATTGTGGCGCTGACTTCCCGCGCAGCGTGGATGCCTTCGATGATTTCGTACATGTCGGAAAAGGTTTCCAGCAAGAGGACATCCACTCCCCCTCCCTCAACTCTGTTCGGGACAGGCTCGACGAGGGCGCTGATCTGCTCCCGGAAAGCATCCCGAGCCTGATCAAGTTGCACCCGCCCGAACGGGACGAGCTGAACCCCGAGTGGCCCGACATCCCCGGCGAGGAAGACATTTTTGAAGGAGGCCAGGATCACGCGCCGGGAGAGGTCCACCCCCGCGCGGTTGATGTCTCCCACGCGGGATTCCAACCCATGCCGGGCGAGGCGGTAGCGGTTCGCGCCGAAGGTGTTCGTCAGCACCACTTCCGCCCCCGCGTCGAGGTAGGCCCGGTGAATGTCGGCGATGAGGGCGGGGTGGGTCAGGTTGAGTTCGTCAAAACACTGATCGAACCCAACCCCCCGCGCGTGGATCATGGTCCCCATCGCCCCGTCAAAGAGGAGCGGGGTGGGGGTGGTGAGACGGGTAAGAAAGGGGGAGAAAGTGGTCATGCGCGGGAGCGGCTGTGGCGGCGTTCGCGTTGGGCTTTGGGTTCAGCGTCGGCGACTGGGGTGAGGGCGGCCCGGTGGATGGGAGTATCCCGCAGGGCTTCGGACATCGCGCGGATGTGATCCACGGAGTTGCCACAGCATCCGCCGATGATGGTCGCGCCGAGGTCGCGCACCCGAACGGCATATTGTCCCATTTGTTCGGGGGTGGCGTCGTAGTGGGCCTGGTTGTTGACGAGTTTGGGCATGCCGGCGTTGGATTTGGCGACGAGGGGGATGTCGAGGCCAACGGAGGCCATTGCGTTAATGACGCTTTCGATTTCGCCGGGGCCGTTGCCGCAGTTGCCGCCGAGGGCGAGGGGGTTGTATTCTTTGATGGCTTCGAGGGCTTGCACGGGGCTGACGCCCATCATGGTGTGTCCGTTGGTGTCGAAGGTCATGGTGATGACGAGGGGGAGGTCGCTGGCAGAGCGTGCGCCTTCGGCGGCGGCGCGGACTTCTTGCAGGTCGCTCATGGTTTCGATCCAGAGGACATCTACCCCGCCTTCGGTGAGGGCGGCGGCTTGTTCGGCGAAGGCGGCTTTGACATCTTCAAACCGGGCTTCGCCGAGGGGGTAGAGGATTTCTCCGCTGGGGCCTATGGAACCGCCTACGGCGACGAGGCGGGGAACAGCGGCTGTTCCGGCGGCGTCGGCTTCGGCGCGGGCGTTGCGGGCGGCGGCGACGTTAAATTCGTGGACGCGGTCTTCCATTTTGTGGAGTTTGAGCCGGTAGCGGGTGCCCCCGAAAGAATTGGTGAGGACGATCTGGGAGCCGGCTTCGATGAAGTCGTGGTGCATTTTGCGGATACGGTCGGGGTGGATGATATTCCACTCTTCGGGCGGGTTGCCGTGGGAGAGGCCGACGCGCATGAGGGTGGTGCCTGTGGCGCCGTCGGCGAGGATGTAGGGTTGGGTTTGGAGGAGGGTTTGGAGGGGATTCATTTGTTCTCCTTAAGGGATTGGAACGCTTGGTGTAAGCGGGTGAGTAAGTCTTGGTGGGAGGTGTAGGGGATGATTTGTGTGGCACATTCCCGTGCGGTGGTGGAGATTTTTTCGCCGGTGGGGTGCGCCAGCCAGACGGGGATGTGGAGGGTGTAGGCGATGCCTTGTTCGATCAGGCCCCCGCGCAGGTCGGGGTGGTAGAGGAGGAGGAGGACATCGGATTGTTCGATCTGCTGGCGGATGTATTGCATGAATCCGGGGGTGAGGCCACGTTTTTCGAGTTCTTTCGTCGCGATGAAGGGGGTGAATCCGGCGTGGGTGATCTCCGTCTCGAGCTGAGCGGCGAGGGCGTTGAGGAACGCGTCCGCGCGTGGGGTTTTGATGGTGACGAAGATTTTCATAGTGTGTTTCGGCATTACGAACGGCGTTCCTTTTTTAGACTCATTGCCTTTCTAGAAGGGTCTTTTAAGGAACGCCGTTCGTCGGGGCACAAAAAAAAACCGCCTCAAGAAGTGAGGCGGCAACATACAAGGATGTGCATCGGAACCGAAGTTTGCAGAACTTTGATTCCGCCTCATCTTCCAGGAAATATACTCCTGCCGGAATTGGCACCGTCGTTAATAATTAAGAATTGTCTATTCACAATTTATAATTATTTCCCGGTTGCCGAGGCTTCAACGAGCCGGTCTCTCTGCCTCTCTGGATGAGTTCCAGGGATTTAATTGTGGCGTGAGTTTACCATAGGGAGGTGAGGGATGGAATAGGAATTTTTGATATTTGGAGATTGGCAATAGGCAGGTTTTGAGTGTCATTAATTTTTCTCTTGCACAGAATTTTTATTGGGTGGATAATTGATGAGCCTAGGTGGAGATGTGTTTCACCAGGAGGAAACGTAAGAAAGATTCATGCTTGGAAAAATTTACTGGAGGTCAAGATGAAAAAAATATTGTTCGCCCTTTGTGTTTTGTTGTTCGTTGTTTTGTTGATCCCGCGCCATGGCGCGGCGGAAGCACCGAGTTCAACGCCTGTGCCGGACGCGTTGGTCGCGGAGGCGTTGGCGGCGAAGCAGGCGAGTTATCCCGCGTGGGTGGGGGATGAGGTGAGGGTTGTGCCAGGGTATGAAATTTCTAGGGATGATTTTGAAATGGCACCTGAGACACCACAGGAAATGGGAGATTGGGTAATGACAGCCCTACAATTGTTTAAAGATAATAGTTGGGAACTTTATGGATTTTATAGCTATAACTTTGGTACGAGTCAAATCCGTTTGACTAATCACCCAGCTTCAGATATTCTGCCTAATTTGAATCGCGGAGCGACACAAATTGCATTTGCCAGTAATCGAGATGGCAACTATGAAATTTATAAAATGGATACAAGTGGCAACTCACTGGTTCGATTGACCTCAAACAATACTATCGATTCTCAACCCTCTTGGTCATTTGATAATAGCCAGATTATTTTTGTGTCAGATCGAGATGGAAATGCAGAAATCTACAAAATGAGTGCAGATGGGTTAAATCAGGTTCGTTTGACCACGGATCCGGCTACAGATATTTCTCCTACTTGGTCACCTGACGGGACACAGATTGGGTTTTTAAAAGTGTCTGGATACAGTGCTAGTGTTTGGATCATGAATTCCGATGGCTCTAATCCCCATGCTATTTCCTCGTATTATCCATACGCTGGACATTTGCGATGGTCTCCCGATGGAAATTGGCTTGCCTTTGATGGCGATATTACTGGGGATGACTGGAATGAGAACATCATTGTAAGACCAGATGGAACAAATATACAGCAATTTTTTCTTTCCAGTACCTACCTCTTTGATCGATGGGTCTCTGGATGGACCCCGGACAGCCAAGAGATTTTGGCAAATGCAGTTACTTATGTGGTTTATGAAGGCCAATTATATATTTCAGGAACTTCTCCTTATCGCGTCACTCTTTCTACAGGCGATGTTAGTTCTTTTTACGGTACAACCTATGATTTTGACATGAATCTCGATTCGGAAAGCACAGAAATTGATCCACCGTTTTCCAACATTACTCCTCTTCAAAAATACTCGAAGATAAATAACTTTTCCTTGGATTGGGCGGCAAATGATGTAGGGCTTGCTGGTTTATGGTATGTTGATTTCGAACATCGAATTGGTAACTTAGGTGTATGGTCGGACTTAACTCAGAGTTTTGGGACATCGGGTAGCATAGATTATTCTGGAAATCCAGGAGAAACCGTTTATTTTCGGAGTCAGGCGATGGACAACGCCGAAAATCTTGAGGCATGGCCTTCTGTGGGATGGGATACCTTTACAACTTTTTATCAATGGGCCCTTAATGGTCATGTATTTGATAATCGAGAAATAAACCTTTCCTCACCGACTATTACTGTTTCTCCAGAGTCCATAAATTCTGATGTAGCCAGTTTGGATGGTAGTTTTATTCTTTATAATGCAGTGACCACAACAACTGTAGCAGTGAGTCAACCTGGATACGAGGCTGTTTCACCTACAAAACTTGTTGGTGATCAGGACAAAGAGTATTTCTGGGCGCTTTCTCCCTCGGATACCCAAATTCTAAATGGGGATTTTGAAACAGGAAGTCTTAATTTTTGGGAAGTTGATGGCTCAATGCCTGCGTCCTGGAGCGATAATATTTATCATTCAGGCAATAATTCTGGAAAAATAGGAAGAAATTTTCTTTCAGAACAAAGCACGAATATTTCAAATACAAGCAATGGTTCAGGGCTTCCACAAATTGCTAAAACACCTGATGGAGTTCTTCATGCAATATGGACAGATGCAACCCCTATCGGTGGAAATCAAACACCAGATAGGGATATTTTTTATAGTTTTAAGGCACCTGATTCTACATGGAGTTCTCCAATTATTGTTGCCCCAATTCATCAATACAATGCAGTTTACCCTGAATTAGTGGTTGGGGTAGATGGAACTTTACACGTCGTATGGCTTAACACCTCGTACGGAGGTTCAAATATTGGTTACACATACAAGCCCTTAGGAGAAGCATGGTCAGGAGGAGAAGTGATAGGTGAACTTCCCTCTTGGTCATATCAAAGCTTTGCCCCTCAAATTGACTTAGATAGTTTAGGTGGTGTGTATGTTACATGGAGCGATAGTTATGGCCCACACTATATTAATAAACCGGAGAACGGACCATGGTCAGCGCCACTTCTTTTAGGCAATTATGGAGTAATTCCTCACGATATTGTAGTAGATTTAACCGATACAATTTTCGTTTTTTATGTTTTGGATGGTGCTCTTCGAGAGATTCATAAATCCTTAGATGGTAACTGGTCTTCTGAACAACCTGTTTTTCCAAATGTCGAAAACTTTATGGTTGAAATAAATCCGCTAGGTGGATTAAGTATTTTATGGAAAGAACAAACGATCATATATTTGGCAGATTCTGATGCAAATGGAAATTGGTCTGACCCTCTCATAGTATCTTCACAAGGGGTACCGATTGAGTTAAGAGCTTTTGAAGTATCTGATACTGGAGAAATTTTTATATGCTGGATGGCATTAGAAGACAATCAGTATAATGCATATTTTCGACAGCGCTATCTAGATGAAACTTGGTCATTTGTAGTGCCTTTAACGAATAATTTTGATAATCAATCTGGAGTGGATTTACTCGGAGAGCCTGATGGCAGTTATCATTTGATTTGGGGAGGTGCCTATTCTTATGATGCAAATTATCAAGAAATTAGTGAGGTTTATTACGAGAAAATTTTATGGCCTCAAAGTGAACAAGGTGCTATCTCTCAGATCATCTCATTACCTTCAATGATGAACAAACCAACTCTCTCATTTGCTTACCTGCTAGATGTTAGCGCTTCTAACAATGAAAATTCAGAATTTGAAGTGCTGATCAATCAACAGAGTGTTTATTCAACGATAGAGATTTCCGATTGGTCTCATGTATGGATTGATCTTTCTCCTTGGCTAAGTCAGACAATTACCATAACATTTCAATTAAAAGGATATGCCTATGATGGTTTTGTTACAACTTACCTGGACGACATCACTGTCTCCTCCTGGCTCACCCCCGTCCCGACCAGCGTGGACGTCACCAACATCCCCCTCCCCACTGACCCCGTCCAGATCACCATCACCGGCGAGAACTTCATCGAAGGCGCCACGGTCGCGCTGAACGACATCTCGCTTGAAAACGTCCAATGGATTGATGAACATACCCTCCTTGCCACCGTTCCGGCGAACCTCCCGCCTGGGCGGTACAATCTCTGGGTCACGAATCCGGGCGGGCAGGCATCGGTGTTGGCGGGGGCGGTCATCGCAGGGCAAGAGGTCTTCCTGCCTATCGTCGTTCACTAAAAACACACCTCACACACCCAACATTTAACAAAACCGTGGGCTGGCCGTCAGCCCACGGTTTTGTTTCTATCACGGGAGGATACACCCCCAAAAACGGGGAACAGGATTTTTGTGACTACTCACTGTGAGTAGGCTAGGTGGGGTGGACGTGCAGGAACGCGCCCGATTTGACCAAGACTTCAGCACGTCCACCCCACCTTTTGTGAGTAATTACGAATTTTTGAGTTGGTTGAGAACGGTTGAAAACAAAGGTCGAGCGTCACAAAAAACAGAGAGAGAGTAAGATTAGTCCATGCCCCAATTTGTACCTTCCACCCCTGCTGTCCGTGTCTTATCCCAAGTCACTTATTTTTCAGGCCTGGATGAAGCGACCCTCAAAGTCATTGCCCAGGCCACCTTCCCTCGGAAATACAATGAAGGCGAGACCGTTTTTTGGGAGGGGGAGCCTTGTAGCGGGTTATACATTTTAGAAGAAGGATGGCTGAAGGCATTCAAACTTTCTCAAGCCGGACGAGAACAGGTTTTACATTTTCTTGGGCCGGGGGAGACGTTTAATGCGCTCAGTGTCTTTACCGCCACGCCGAATCCTGCCACGGTGGTGGCCCTCGAACCCTCCATCGTCTGGCTCGTCCGACGGGAGACCATGTTGAGCTTGTTGGAAACGCATCCGAAACTCGCACAACATGTGATCGGTGATCTGGCAGAGCGGTTGTTGCATATGATCAAACTTGTCGAGGATATTTCTTTGCGGTCGGTCGAGGCGCGTCTGGCGCGGTTTTTGTTGGCACAAGCCGCGGACGGGGAAGTGCAACGCCGACGGTGGGCGACCCAGGCCGAGATGGCGGCGAGGTTGGGGACTGTGCCCGATGTGTTAAACCGCGCCCTGCGAAAACTGGGAGAGGAGGGGCTGATCGAGGTCGCGCGACACCAGATTCGGATTCTTGATTTGGAAGGGCTAAAATTGCGTGCGGAAAAAGGCGAATAAATCCGACAAAAGTCGTAGAAATGGAACTGCTCACAGGATATGCTTAGGCCAATCTTGTGAGCAGTTTTTGTTTCGTAAAAGTCCGATGAATGCGTGTCCTGGCCCAGAGAGGCCTCTGCCCCAAATTTATCCCACCCGTTGTGATGGGTGCGGGTTATGTGTGCGAGTGTGCCCAACACAGGCATTAGGAATTGTCTGTGGAAAGGCGATGATCGTGTGCCCGGAAGCCTGCGCCTATCATGGCTATTGCGAACGCATTTGTCCCACACAAGCCATTGAATGTGCTTTTCAAATCATTGTTGAGAAATAGGAGTTAACATGCAAACAGTTGTGCCAAAATGGCAGGAAAAAGTGGTGTATTCGGCGGAAGGCCCACAACCGCACCCCTTGATTGCGACAGAAAAACTTAAATCCGTGCTGGTCGGGCTGGAACCGGGGCAGAAAATCCCCGAACATCCGGCGCCAGCGGCGGTCTATCACTTCTTGGAAGGGGAGGGGTGGATGGTGGTGGACGGGGAACGGTTCCCTGTCGAAGCAGGGACGACGGTCATTGCCCCGGCAGGCACGAAGCGCGGGGTGGACGCGATCACCCGTCTGGCGTTCTTGGGGACGCACAGTGGGGAAGGGTCATGAGATTCAATTGGATGATGAAAGGAGACTTTAGATGACCAATCCATATTTCTTGACGATTCTTTTATACCTCGTACTCGCTATCCTGGAAGCGTTGGATGCCTCGCTGATTAGTTACACTCTCTTGCCGTGGTTCAACGGCGTGCGCTGGTTGCGGGTGCATTTCATCACGCTGGGGGTGATGACCCAAATGGTGTTTGCCTTACTTCCCAATCTGGTGGCGGCTCGCGCCCGGTTGTCCCAACCCCGGTTGCCCCAACCGCGGTTTCGGTGGGATGTCTGGCTCAGTTTGAATCTGGGGATTCCGATCTTGCTGATCGGGATGCCCTCCATGAATCTGGTGCTAATTTTGGTGGGGGGGACTTTGGTGTTCATCGCCGCCGCTTTGTTGACCTGGCATCTTTACCATCTGCACCCTGCGGCGAGTCCCGCAGAGAATCAAGCAGAGGCACACCAGGGACGCAAATTTTACCTGGCGGGGCTTGGCTATTTTCTGGTGGGGATCGTCATTGGGACGGGGATTTGGCTGGGGTGGGCTATTCCGCTCGCGATCCGCGCCCCGATCGAGACTCACATCCACGCGAATAACTGGGGGTTGATGTCGCTTGTGTTTGCCGGGTTGATCTTCGACCTCTACCCCAAGTTTGCCCATCGCCCGCTGGCGTGGCCGCGTTCGATTACCCCCATCTTTTGGTTGATGACGGTGGGCGCGTTCGGTCTGGTCGCGGGGCCGTGGACGGGGTGGACATTCTTCACGATTCCTGGCCTGGTCCTGCATCTCACGGCGACCATCTGGTTGGTGTTGAATATGGTCAAACCGCTTTGGGGAGATCGCCCAGCGTGGACGCCGGGCATGGCGCACCTGGTTTCGTCTTATTTTTGGCTCATCGCCCCGCTGTTGATGGCGCCGCTCATCCTGTTGAAAATTCCGGGCTTTCCCACCCTGACGGTGGAACAAAATGCCCCGCAGGCGTTGATTTATGGGTGGGTGTTGCAGTTCGGATATGCGCTGATTCCGTACTTCTTCCGCTTGTTTCTCCAGCCCGAACAACCGGCCCGGTTGGGCGGGAACTGGTTCAGCTTGATCACCATGCATCTCGGCGGGGTTTTCTTGTGGACGGCGATTTTTATCGAACCATATTTTGGCTTGTTGCATGGAACCGCCTATGGACTTTGGATGCTTTCGTTAGGCCTCATCGCGAGAGAAGTCTGGCAAATCGTTCAGGAAAAAGGTGAGACGCTCCCGTTTTTCGCGTGACATGTTCGAAATTTCGGTTTTCATCACAGCATATTCAGTAGCGCACAATTTTGTAGTGACGACTTCAGTCGTTTGAGGCGACGATTGTTACATTTTGACAAATTCTTCTGACAATCCCGCCCGGCGCTAAAGCCGCCGGGCTACCCAACAACGCCGGATGAATCCGGCTGAGCCCGTTTCAACGGGCGTCGTTAGGTAGCCGGGGGATGAAGTCCCCCGGCGGGCCGAAAGCGGATTATCAGATCAATTTGGAAAGGTTCAAAATTCATCCCGACAACCCTAATCTGTGATCGAATCAATTTGACATCCCACCTTCCATACGTGGGCTGACCGTCCGTCAGCCCACGTATTCGTTTCCCGACAACAAAGGTTATAATCCTCCTCATCTCCTTTTCGAAACCTCAGGGCAAGACTATGAAACGCCTCCTCCCCCTCCTCCTGCTCCTCCTCTCCTTCTCGCCTCTGCTCCTCTTCACCCCCTCCGCTTCCTCCCTTGAGCATTCACCCTTCTCCCCGCCTCCTCCCCGTGCCGAGGCCGAAGCCGCCATCCAAGCCGCTCTGGAAACCGCCATCGCCGTCCATAGCGAAGACATCGTCGCCTTCCTCATCTTCGACGTAAAAATCAACCACTTCCAATTTGACGCCACCGGGCAATGGGCCGTGGTCTGGCTCGATCTCTACGACCCCTCCACCGGGGCACTGATCCCCACCGAACCCGGTCTCGTCGTCGCCACGCACGAAGCGGGAAAATGGCACATCCTCCTCCAGGCCGACCCGGCATGGGCCGAAGCCCTCGCCCGCGTCCCCGCCGATCTCATGCCCGAAGACAACAAAGCCTTCTGGCTCGCCCGCTACGATCAAGTCCAAACCGAAATCCCCACCGGCGCGCTCGGCGGCTACCTGCTCCCCTGGGCACAAGGCCTCACCAAAATCCTCACCCGGTCCATCGCTCATGGCGGCACCGGTTACTACGCTTTTGACTTTGCCGACGGTACTATGTTCCCCCTCTACGCGTCCAAAGGCGGCACCGTTCACCTCGTCGAATGGACGTACCCCAACGGGTTTGACGACGGTAGTTGCGCCCACTCCAACTACATCATCCTCAAAGACGAAACCACCACTCCCACCACCTACCAGCTTTACCTTCACCTCGCCTACGACAGCATCCCCGAAGACCTCCGCGTCGAAGGCGCGCCCGTTGTGCAGGGGCAATTCATCGGCAACGCCGACGACACGGGGTGTTCTACTGGACATCATCTCCACTTTCATGTCCACACCAACCCCTACTCGTACTGGGGCACGGCCCTCGACATCACCTTCGCCGACGTGAACATCAACGGCGGTCGTCCCCGCACCCCCTCCGAGGCCAACGCCTCCAATTGCCTCCCCGTCCCCTGCGTGGGACGCTCCACCTACACCTCCCAAAACACCATCATCGCCGACTTCATCCCCCCGACGGGCGGCCTCACCTCCCCCAATTTGGGCGACCTCGTTCAAACCCCCACGCTGACTCTCGAAGGGTGGGTGTTCGACGAAGGCAGTGGGGTGGAAACCGCCTATTTTCAGGCTAATGTCAACGACACCTGGATTCAGGTCGGCCCCGTGTTCACCGAGAGCGAAACCTACGTCTGGGATTGGTGCGCCGATGGGGTGCCGAACGGGCCAGTCAGCCTCGCCCTGTACGCCGAAGATGAAGATGGCAATATCGCCGCCCTGCTCGGTCTACGGCATGTGCTCAAAAACGCTTCCTGCACCCCACCTCCCCCGGCCTGTACGCCCACCACGACCCAAGTCGCCCTCTTCGCCGAACCAAATTATGCGGGCGAATGTGTGACGCTGAACCCCGGCGTCCACCTGATCACCACCACCCTGACGATCCCATCCGCATCCCCGGTAGTAACGACTTCAGTCGTTTCCCTCGCAGGCGGCACCGTTTCCTCCCTCATCGTGGGCAACACCGCGCGGGTCACCCTCTACCGCGAACTCCTCTTCCGCGGACGTGCTCAGACCTTTTACACCTCCAACCCCAACCTCGCCGACGACTGGAGCGGGACGGAAGAGATCACGGTCGCGGTGGTCGAAGCGAAGACCGCTGTCGCCAATCCCCCGGTTCCCGCGTGGCCTTCGGGCGACGTGTTCACCGACACGGCCTCCGTCAGTCTGGTATGGGATGATGGGGGGGGCGCGGCAGAATTTCAGGCGCAGGTCACCCGCGCGGGCGACCCGGTCGTCACTTCGGCCTGGCAAACGGCGTCCGTCTGGCATTTGGGGTCGCTCGAAGATGGCAGTTATTCCTGGCTGGTGCGCGCCCGCAACGCCAACGGCACGATGACGGCGTGGAGTCCCTCGGCTAGTTTTACGGTGGAATTCAAAACCCCAGCCGCCCCCTCGCCCCTTCCCATGCCTTACCTCACTGGATTTGAAGATGGCCTGGACAATTGGGAGCGCAACGGCCTGTGGAATATTCTCAATCACCCACCTGCCGCGCACGGGGGCAATTTCGCCGCGTGGTATGGCGCACCTGCCGAAGATTTTGAAAATGGTTCCTACGACACGGGCACGCCCAATACGGGCGACTTCACCTCCCCGCCCATTTCCATCCCCAACGGTGGCACGCCGTACCTGCGCTTTTGGTCGTGGTACGTGGCCGAGACCGGATCAAACTGGGATCAACGGTGGGTACAAATTTCCGCTAACGAGGGGCCATTTACCAACATCTACCAAATGACCGACGATCCCTCAGGCTATTGGATGCAAAGCCCGTTCATTGATCTCGCTCCCTATGCCGGGCAAACCATCCGCATCCGTTTTCATTTCGAGACGCTGGATGCCCGGTACAACGGATTCCGCGGGTGGTTGATCGATGATGTTTCGGTAGCGAACATGACGCCGCCCACCTGCGCCCCCGACGAGGGGGGCACGCTCACGTACGGCGAGAGCGTCTCGGGCGTGATCTGCCCCGCGGGGGACGTGGATACCTTCGCGTTCACGGGCAACGCGGGGGACCGGATCGGTGTCAACGTGGATGCGTCTGCGTTCGGCTCCAATCTCGATCCGTACCTGTTTCTGCTGGCGGACGATGGCACTTCGGTGGTGGCTGAAAATGACGACGAAATCCCTTTCACCCTCGTGGACCCGCTTCTCGGCCTGAGCTTGCCCTGGGATGGCGCTTATTACCTGAAACTCCGCGCGTGGAATCACCCCGGTGCGGGAGATTCGGACCACTTTTACACGATGACGCTGTTCCTCGATCCGACGGCTCCCTCGATCAGCAACCTGTCTCCCGCGGGGTCGCTCACCACGAACGCCTTCATTCCGGGAGACACGGTGCTCCCGATCACGGTAACGGCCTCGGACGCGGGGAGTGGGCTGGATCGGGTGGAGTTTTGGTTCCACTCCGGCGATTGGGCGAACGCCAACTGGACTCTGCTCGGGACGGATGTCAACGGGTTGGATGGTTGGGCGTTGGAGGGTGGTTGGGACACGACGCCCCTTGCGGATCAGTTGGGCATGGCGCTGTACGCGCGCGCGGTGGATCGCGCCGGGAACAGTTCGCTGATCGCCGCGTGGAATCTCGCCCTCGACAGTATTCCCCCCAAAACTACCGTGACCGATCTGCCCCCGGTGCTGGATACGACCGCGATCCTTCTCCAGTGGAACAGCGTGGACAATGTCGCGCCCATTCGGGAATATGATCTGCAATGGAATGTGGACGAGACCGGGTGGACGGTGTACCAAAACGATGTGGTTTCGACGACGACGCAGACGTGGGTGGTGGGAGAATTGGGGTCGTTGTACGGTTTTCGGGTGCGGGCGGTGGATCAAGCCGGGAATCTGGAGCCTTTTAGCAATGGCACAAACGAGGCGGCGACGTTTCTTGAACCGTGCGATGAGCCGGATATGTGGGAGGACGACGATCTGGTTTCGGCGGCCTCGGTGATGACGAGTACGCAAACGCACAATTTCTGTGATGTGGGGGATGCGGATTGGGTGCAGATGACGTTGGAAGCGAATAGCACCTACTTCATCGTGACGACGCCGCTCGATCCGAGTTCTGCCGCAGTCATTGAACTGTACGCCGCCAACGGGACGACCCTGCTCGATCAGGTGTTCCCGCAAGACCCCAACGGCAATCCCACCTCCGGCACCAACACCTTCGGCTTGCCTACGCTGTTGATTTTTCGCCCCACGACGACCGGCACGTATTATTTACGGTTGACGCACCCGGTGGAAGGCGTGGCGGGGAGTGCGGTGTTGTATGAGGTAGAGGTAAATAGTTATCAGGTGTTCTTGCCGTTAGGCGTGAGGTAATATTGAAACTCATCATCCAAATCCCCTGCCACAACGAAGCCACTACGCTTCCTGAAACCCTCGCCGCCCTCCCGCGCACCCTGCCGGGGGTGGACGTGATCGAAACGCTGATCATGGACAATGCCAGCACCGATGGCACGGCGGAAGTCGCACGCCAGTTGGGCGTTAACCACATTATTTTTGTGCCTGTCAAAGGTTTGGCGGGCACGTTTACCGCCGGGCTGGAAGCGAGTCTGAAAGCGGGCGCGGACATCATCGTCAATACCGACGCGGACAATCAGTACCACGCGGGGGACATCGAAAAGTTGATTGGCCCGATCCTGGCGGGGTTGGCGGATTTGGTGGTGGGCGATCGGGGCGTGGGCACGCTGGCAGAGTTTTCCCCGCTCAAGCGGAAACTGCAACAACTGGGCAGTTGGGTGATCGGGCGCGCCGCCACGCTGGAAGTGCCGGATGCCACGAGCGGGTTCCGTGCCCTTTCGCGGGAGATGGCGCTCCGCACGATTGTGCTCACCCAATATTCGTACACGCTCGAAACGCTGATTCAGGCTGGGGCGGGCAAGATGCGCGTTCGGCATGTGCCGATTCGGACCAACCCCTCTACCCGTCCATCCCGCTTGATGCGCGGCATTCCCGATTATCTCGCACATTCGTCCGTGACGATTGTGCGGGCATATACCATGTACCGTCCCTTGCGGGTGTTCACCACGATTGGGGCGGTGATGTCTTTGGTGGGGACGTTATTGGGTGCGCGGTATCTTTTTTATGTCGCCATCGGCCAACCGGGGGGGCATTTGCAATCGCTCATTCTCGCCGCGATTTTGCTCATCGTCGGGTTCCAGGTTCTGTTGATCGGGTTGCTGGCGGATTTGATCAGTTTTAACCGGCGGATGATCGAGGAGTTGTTGTACCGGGTGCGGCGGATGGAAGTGGAAAATGAAGGGGAGCGGGGGAAATCTTAGGAACCAGGCGGTTATAAAATTTTCAAAGAGTGCCCTTTTTATGAAACGTTTTCATCTGCTTTTCCTCATCCCTCTCTTCGCGCTCCTCACCGCGTGCTCGCCGATTGTCCGGCCTGAGCAATTGGGCGCGGATCAAAAGATTGCCCTCGACGCGGGGAATTCGGTGGGGCAGACGTTTGTGGCCGAATACGACGGGTTGATGGGGGTGGAGATCACAATCCGGGCGAACACCCCCAGTACGATTTTCTACATCCTCTCACCTGATTCTCCACATCGATTATCCCCAATCGATGAAATCACCCTCCAGCCAAGTTCTGTCCCGGTCACAGTGCGTCTGCCTTTCGACACGCGTTTTATGTCCGCCCAAGAAAGTTATCGGTTGTCTATCGAGACAGAAAGCACCACCCCGCTCACGCTCCGCGCGGCGTCCGGGATCACCTACCTGAACGGATCGGCCTACCAAAACGGGGAGCCGCTTTCGGACGTACAGTTGGCGTTTCGGTTGGTGTACCATCCCGGTTGGTTGATGTGGGGGTTGGTGAAGGAGGCAGTTTCCTGGCTGGGGTGGGTGCTCGCGGCGGGGTTTTTGTTTGTCCTGCCGGGGTGGGGTGTGTTAACGGCGGTTTGGCCGGGGTGGGACGGTGACAGGGAACATTCCCCCGCGTGGGCGGAGAAACTCGCGTTATCGGTGGGTGTCAGTTTGGCGATGTATCCGGTGTTGTTTGCCTGGGCGGGGTGGGTCAACTGGGGGTTGGGGGAGGTGTTCACCTGGGGCGTGCCGCTGATGGCGTTGGCCTTTTTGGCGTGGAGATACCGGCAGGTTCCGATGCGGGCGCATCTGCGGGCACATTGGCAATCGATGAAATCGGAGTGGATCACGCTCCCTTCCTTCGTATTAATCCTGGCGCTAGGGTTGTTATTTTTGACCCGATTTTGGGCGATTCGGCATGTGGGGGCGGGCTTGTGGGGGGATTCCGTTCACCATACGTTGATTACGCAGTTGATCGTGGAACATGGTGGGTTGTTTGATGCGTGGGAACCGTACAACGATTTGCAGTCGTTCACCTACCATTTTGGTTTTCATGCGAACGCGGCGGTTTTCCATTGGCTGACGGGGGTGGCTGTGCCCCGCGCGGTGGTCGTGTTCGGGCAGTTGGTGAACGTGTTCGCGCTGTGGACGCTGATTCCGCTGGCGAACCGGATCACAGGGTTGAAAAAGAAGGATGCCGCGTGGGCGGGCGTGGCGGCGGTGATCCTGGCGGGGTTGGTGGTCAATCAGCCTGCGTTTTATGTGAATTGGGGACGATACACGCAATTGGCCGGGCAGGCGATTTTGCCGGTGGCGCTGTGGCTGGTGTGGGACTTGCTCGAACCCCGTACGGAGACGCCTCCAGCGGGGGGATGGCGTCGGTGGGTGGTGGCGGTGGTCTTGTGCGGGTTGGCGTTGACCCATTACCGGGTGATGATTTTTGCCGGGGCATTTTTTGTGGCGTATGGCCTCGTGCGGGTTTGGCGGGGTAAGCTCCGTCCGATCATCGGGCATGTTGTGGGCGTGGGCGCGCTGACGGGGATATTGTTCGCGCCGTGGTTGGTGCATTTGTTTGCCGGGAAACTTGTGGACTTTCTTTCGGCCACGTTGAGCATTCCCGCGAGTGAGCCAAATAAAACGATTGAGGTGTACAACCAGATTGGCGATCTCCGTATGTATCTCCCGATGTGGGTGTGGTGGGGTCTGCTGGCTTGTTTGTTGTTGGGGCTTTTTAGGCGGAATTCGAATGCCTTGATTGTGGGCGGTTGGATGGGGCTAATGCTGTTGATTGCCAACCCGGGCTGGGTGGGCTTGCCGGGGGCGGGGGCAGTGAATAATTTTTCGGTGTTTATCGCCGCGTATTTGCCCGCGGGGGTGCTGGTGGGGGCGGGCCTGGCCTGGGGGATGAAGCAGGTGGGGGGCCTTCGGGGGGTGCGCATTGTGCTTGCCCTGGTGCTGGTGGCTGTCGCTGTGCGTTTTAGTCCCGCGCGGATGGCGGTGGTTGAACCGGCAAACTATGCGTTGGCGACGCCCCCAGATATTCGGGCGGGAACGTGGATTCAAGAGCACTTGCCGCAAGAGGCGTTGATTCTTGTCAATTCCTTTGCGGCGTTTGAGGAAAGTTCGGTGGTGGGTTCGGACGGGGGGTGGTGGATGTCGTTGTTGGGGCAACGGAAAACGACCCTGCCCCCGATTTTGTACGTGTCCGAAACCGGGCCGCGCCCCGATTATCTGACGTGGATCAACGCATTCACTTTTCTGATCGAAGAGAAAGGGGTCACACACCCGGACGTGATCGCCGCCCTGATCGAGCGCGGGGTAACGCATGTGTATATCGGGCAATTACAGGGGCGGGTTGGACATGTGACCGGGTTGGTGATCGAGCCAGAGACGTTATTGGCCTCGCCCCATTTCAGGCCGGTGTATCACGAGGATCGGGTGTGGGTGTTTGAGTTTTTGCCGTGAGAGGCTTAATGAGAAAAATCTCCGAAAAAAGGGAAGGGTGGGGCATGTTCATGCCCCACCCTTCCCTTTTTTCGGAACTATGCTAGGCTGAGGCCTTCCGGTAAGGGTTATTGAACTTGATAGGGCGGAGGCACACCGCGGGGTTCATCGTGAGATTGTATTCAATCCCGTTCGCGTGTAAGTGTTCGTAATGTTCGCGATGGGGAAACGGCGGTTCATCGGGCAGACGTTTTTCATCGGGGCGGATGACGGTCGTAAAATACCGCTTCATAAAATCGTACAAACTCGCGGAAGAATATTCAATTTTGTGCATCGGCCAGCGCGGGCGGAGCAGGTTTTCTTCCCATCCACAAGGCGTGGTCATCAGAAACATGCCGTCATCGCTCATGTGGTTGACCAGATTTTCCATCATGATTTCTCGGTGCGGGACGTGCTCAATCGTTTCGTAACTGATGATGCAATCGAACACATTCTGCCCGATAGTTTTGTCCCACAGGGCCACATCCCCAAATTTAAAGGACAGATTGGGCAAAGTAAAATGCCCCTCCGCATACCGCAACGCCGTGCGATCATAATCGGCCCCCACCACGTTGATGTGCGGAAAACGTTGCGCGAGCATAAAACTACCATACCCCGAGCCGCACGCGATATCCAAAATCGAACGAATCTGCGGATGCTCTTCCAAAACAGCCATCGCCCAATAATAGTGTGTCAAATGATGGGCGGCATTCCGATCTTTGCGTTGCAAATAGGGTTCCAATTCCAGCCCATATTTGGGCACAAAATGTTCGTTCACGATCTGGGGATTTTTTAGATGGGTGAGCCATTTGATCAGGCTTTCATAAAGGTTCTGCACAGAAAACTCCATTGGCTTGACGGCTTATATTCGCTTTGGTACAGTTCCTGCGTGCGCGTCAGTTTTATTTTATCTTCTTTGTGGCTTTCGGGGGGAGTGCGGGTGGTGGTGGAGTTCGCCAACCGCCTCAGTTCGCGGGGATATGATCTCGCGCTCGTTTATCCTAAAGGCATGGGGGATGCCGATGTTGAAAAAGAAATCTCCCCCGCCGTGAAATTGATCGAAGTCGGACACCCCACGTCCCTCCGCGTGACACCGTTTTCGATGCTGGCGATCACCCGTGCCCTGGCTCGCGCGGTGCCCGCCTCCGAAGTCATTTTCTCCACTCAAACCCCCACCACCCCCGCGGGATGGCTTGCTCATCGCCGTCTCAAAGATAGCAAACTCATCTGGCTTTATCAGGATTACCGCGAAATGTTCATTGGCCGTCCCATCGAAGATTGGTTGATCCGCCACGCCCTCCGCTGGCACACCTGCGCCTTCGCCGTCTCGGAACCCGCCCGCCAGGAATTGTTATCGTTTACCCCTGGTCGGGTGGACGTGGTAAGCGAGGGCTTGACCGGGGCCGAATATTTCCACCCCCTCCCGCCCGAACAGCGTTTGCGCGACCCCCAAGGCCGAAAAACCATCCTCTTTTTGGGCGACATGCGCCCGCGCAAAGGATGGACGGATTTCCTCGAAGCGGCTCGCCGCCTCCACGCACACATGCCCGAAACGGTGTTTTGGATCGTCTCGAAAGAACCCTGTCAACTTGAGGTGGCTTTTCCCTACGAAACTATTTACCGTCCCTCACGGCAAGCGTTGGCGAAGTTATACGCGAGTTGTGATGTCTTCGTGTCTGCTTCGTGGTGGGAATCGTTTGGCCTGCCCCCATTGGAAGCGATGGCCTGTGGCGCTCCCGTTGTTTTGACGGATTCCCGCGGGGTACGGGAATATGCCCGTTCCGGCGAAAACTGCATTTTAGTGCCCCCGCGTGACCCCGCCCGCCTGGCAGAATCCATCGAACACGTGCTCCGCAACCCGGTCAGGGCCGAGCGTTTACGCGTGAGTGGTCCCCCCACCGCGGCCCGGTTCACCTGGGATGCGGCAGTGGCACGGTTTGAACAGGCGTTGGCGCAGGTGGTCAAAGGGCCTGGATAATTTTGCGAAGGTGGGCCGTGATGACGGCTTCACTGCATTGGGCTGAATAAACCGCCCGTCCGGCCTGGGCGAGTTGTTCGCGGCGGGTAGGGTTTTGGTGTAGCGTCAGGATCGCGGCGGCGAGCGCGTGGGGATCACCAGGCGGACAGAGGAGGGCGGATACGTTATGGGTCAAGACCCCCCGATTGGCCGGGCTGTCGCTGGCGATCAGGTTGCGGGCCATCGCCAGGATTTGGTACACCTTGCCAGGGACCACCCGTCCGGCTTTGTCACTGGCCCCAAAATGTCCCCCCAAACAAATGTCAGCGCGTGCGATTTCATCCCGTAAAGATTCGAGCGGCGTAAATGGGGTCAACCGCACATTCTCCAGCCCCCTCGCGGCCTGCTGAACCCGAACAAATTCCTGCCCCGTGCCAATGAGCTGAAACCGAATCGCTTCCCCCGCCAACAATTTTGCGGCCTCCACCACGACATCAGCCCCATGAAGCGGCATGTATGTGCAATAGTACAGCACCTCACTCGGCTCGTGGGTCGGACGTTTCTCCGTGGGCGAAAAAATATCTTCATTACACCCCACGGGCAGGACGCTGAATTTCTCCGGGGGCAGGTGATACGTTTGGACAAAAAAATCCACATGCAGTTGGGTATCGATCAACAGGTGATCGGCCAGGCGGCACGAGGTTTTGTCCAGCCAGCGCGTCATTTTGGCCGCCAGCGAGGTAGGGGACACCGTTTGGCGATCTTGTACGAGGGTGTCGTAGTTGGAGACAAACACATCAAACAGCACGGGCATCCCCCGCAAACGGGCGATGATCCCGACCTCCAACATGAGTAAATGCCCGTAAAACCCCACGAAGATTAGATCATATTTCCCTGTCAGCAATTTGGGCAACGCGAGAAGCCCCACCCACAAGCTATTGCGGATCAGCGACCGCGCGGGGTGCTTATTTTCGACAACTTCCACCTCCCCGAGGCGGCGGAAGGCGCGCAAGAGCACGTCATTACGTTGGTAGGTCAGTTCGCGTCCGGCCAGGAACAAAATTCGCATGGGTGGATTATACTTGGGGAATATGCAGGATACACGAGATTTTAGACGCCGCGAAGTTGGATGATGGGTGTGTTTCCAAAATTTTCTATTGTCGTTGTGAATTGGAATCTTAGGGAGGATACGCTGGCCTGTCTTGACTCGGTCCTGGCGGCGGGGGTGATTCCTCAACAGATCATTTTGGTGGACAATGCATCGGAAGATGGTTCAGTGGAGGCGATTCGGGCGCGGTTTGGGTCTGCGTTGAATATTCTCCAAATGGAAACGAATTTAGGGTTTGCGGGGGGGAATAATGCCGGGATTCGGCGCGCCCTGGCCGAGGGGGCGGAGTGGATTTTTTTGCTCAACAACGACACTGTGATTGCGCCGGAGATGTTCACCACCCTCCAGGCGACCGCGCAAAATCATCCTGAATATGGTATCCTTGCCCCTTTGATTTTTTATTACCAAACGCCCACCCTCATCTGGTATTTAGGCCATCGTCTGGTGCCCGGCACGCTGATCACACGCCCGATCCTGTCCAAAAAGCCCCTTCCGGTGGGTTCGCCCCCTGTGATTGAAGTGGATTTTTTGGTGGGGTGCGGGGTGATGATTCGGCGAGACGTGTTTGAGCGGGTTGGTTTGTTGGATGAAGCGTTATTTATGTATGCAGAAGAAACTGAATTTTTTTGGCGCACACGTCTGGCCGGGTTTCGGATGGCTTGCGTGACCCCCGCGCACATGTGGCATAAGGTGTCGCTCAGTGCCAATCGTGACCGGCCCAAAACCCGGTATTTTCGGATTCGGAATCAAATTTTGTTTTATCGCAACTATGCTCGCGGGTTTCAAAAACCGTTGATGTGGATGTTCACCGGGATGCGTACCCTCGCGATGAGTCTGCTAGATTTGTTGCGGGGATACCCTACTCTGTTTTCTGCATCGTGGCAGGGGTTTGGCGAGGGATGGTGGGGTGTGCCCCCAGTTGCTCTCCACGTTCAGCAAACGCAAGGGAAGACGAACCGTATCAGGGGAATTCAAAAAGAAGGAGATCAGAATGGAAACAGTCGCCTGTAATTTGTGCGGATCAACGTCGTTCACGCCCATACACCAAATTCCCGATTATTTATTGGAGCGTGACGTGCAAACCACGTTGGTACAATGCAAAAATTGTGGGTTAATGTATCAAAACCCACGCCCGACGCTGGAGGAGATGGGGCCCCATTATCCGCCGGAATATGAATCGTACGCCCCCCCGCCGGGGAAAAGTACCCCGCGCCTTCTCCAGATGGCGTACGATTACGGCAAGTTCAAACGCGCGCGGATGATTACCCGTGTCAAAGCGGGGGGCAGGCTCCTCGACGTGGGGTGTTCCACCGGGACCTTTTTGCTTTCCATGCGGGATAAACCGGGTTGGACCGTCCAGGGGGTGGAAATCAGCGAACACCCCGCGCGCATTGCCAGGGACGAACATGGATTGGATGTTTTCACAGGCACTTTGGAAACAGCCCATTTCCCGGACGCCACTTTCGATGCCATTACCTTGTGGGACGTGTTTGAACATGTGCACGACCCCGTCGCGACTTTGCGGGAAATTCATCGGGTGCTGAAACCGGGCGGGGTGCTGTTAATGCGCGTGCCCAACGGCGATAGCTGGGACGCCAAACTTTTCGGTCCGACCTGGGCCGGGCTGGATGCACCCCGGCATTTGTACGTCTTTGGCCTCAAGACTTTACGTCAGATGTTGGAACAGCAGAAATTTCACATCTCAAAGTTGAGTTGTGAAATTGGAAGTTACCCGACCTTTGTGTTGAGTGTGCGCTTTTGGATAGTTCAGCGGGGGTGGGACCTCCAAAGGCGTGAAAAAATTGCCCGGTGGTTGTATCATCCATTTGTGCGGATTTTAACCAGTCCGTTTTTTTATCTTTATGGGTTGGGCTTGCGTGGCCCTTTGGTGATTGCTGTTGCGAGTAAAAGATGAAATAACTATGGAAGATTCCGAGAAAAAGGATGGGGGGGGAGATGTACATCCCCACCCATCCTTTTTTCGGGAGTTCTTCGTAACTCCTGTGAGAAAATACAAGATAACCTATGTTAGAAATTCGGCATGAGCGGATGGTAGAAACCTCCGCGACCCAAACGGCTTATAACGAGATGTTCAATGAGGGGGCGTTGGGGCAACGGGATTCTTATTATTTGTGGCTCTTGGATAAACTTAAGCCTGACCCCGGAAAAACGTTGTTGGATATTTCCTGCGGGAACGGGCGGTTGGTCACCCTTGCACAACAACGCGGCATGCGGGCGATGGGAATGGATTTTGCGCGGGATGGGGTACAGAAAGGGGCGGCGGTGACCCCTCAGGCGGGGTGGGCGATTGCGAACGGGGAACAGCTCCCCGTCGCGACCGGGAGTGTGGATTACGTCACCCATTTGGGCAGTTTGGAACATTACCTCTCTCCGGCGATGGGGGCGCGGGAGATTGCCCGTATTCTCAAGCCGGGGGGGCGCGCCTGCATTCTCCTGCCCAATGCATATGGGTTCTTTGGAAATATTTCGTACGTTCGCAAAACCGGGGAAATCTTTGATGATGGTCAACCCCTTCAGCGGTATGCCACACGCCAGACGTGGACACGTCTCCTCGAAGGTGGGGGGTTACGGATTGATCAGACGTTGGGCTACGGCGAAGTGGAGTGGCCACAAACCCGGCAGGATGCGATCTGGTTTGTGACGCATCCAGTCAAATGGGTGCGTTATGTGGCGAATTTTCTGGTGCCGCTTAATTTGAGTAATCAATTGGTTTTTTTATGCCGTCGATGATGAGGTGTTTTTGTGGCTGACTCTGCGCCGACGGGCGGATTTCGATTAACGCGAAAAACCTTATGGCGGGTCGGCGTGATGTTGGGGATGTTGGGCATTTCGGTGGCGATTTTGGGGGTGATCGTTTACAGGCAGTGGGATGTGCTGGTGAGTTATCCGTGGGAATTTCGCCCATTTCCTCTGCTGGCCTCGTTTGCGTTTTATTCGGCGGATTTGTTTTTGGTGGTGTGGGTGTGGTCGGAGATGATGAAAAAGTTGGGGCATCCGATGGGGTTTTGGAAACATTTCAGATATTATTGTATGACGAATCTCGCGAAACGCATTCCAGGGACGGTTTGGTACATCGCCGGGCGTGCGCAATTTTATAAAGATGACGGGGGAGTTCCGCGCCGGGTGACATCGATCCTGAGCGGGGTGGAGGTTGGGGTATCGGTGATTGCCGCGATTCTCGTGAGCCTGGTGTTTGGTCTGCCGATCTTGTTGCGTTATCAAGTCAGTTTGTGGGTCGTTGGAGGAGTATTAGTGGGGAGTATGCTGGTTTTGCACCCGCGTGCGTTGGCCTTTGCCATGAAGCGTCTCGGCGCGGATGTCAGTATGTTTGGGTATCAGGATTTGTTGGTGTGGATCGGAACGTATGCGCTCGTTTGGATGGGCGGAGGGGGGATGTTATTTTTTATTTGTCGGATTATCGTGCCGGTTGATTTGTCGGCCTTTGGGTATATGATCGGATGTTGGACCTTGGTGGGGTTATTGGGAGTGGTCTTCTTTTTTTCACCCAGCAACTTAGGAGTCTCGGAGGTTGGGTTTAGTTTACTGCTGGCGACGGTGATGCCCCCCCCGATTGCAGTGGTTGTGGCTTTGGTGGTTCGACTCGTGCCGTTTTTGTACGAACTTGTCTGGGCTATGACGTCTTTTGGGCAGGAAAAGGGAGGGTTATCCCATAATTAACCCTTATGAAGTATTGATACCCCCGGCTTAACGAGTAGAATTTGGCTTGTAAGTTCAAATCCCAATTCTTTTTAAGGAGAACTCTAGTATGAAACGTTCAATCACAATTCTTTTCACCCTGCTCCTGGTTTTGGTCGCCGTTAGCGTGGCCTCCGCCGCTGGTAAGTTTTCTTACCTGTCCGGTATCCAGGTGCAAAACCTGTCCAGTAGTGCGGCCAACGTCCAGTTGACCTACTACAACCAAAATGGTAGCACTGATCCGGGTTCCCCCGTTTCGAGCACCATTGCGGCCAATGGCAGTGTGACCTTCTTCCCAGTTGGTGCCGCAGTTGGCTTTAACGGTTCGGTTGTTATTTCTGCCGATCAGCCTGTTGCCGCCATCAGCAACATCCTCGGCGATTTGGGTGCCGCCGCCGCTTCTTATGTCGGCGCTGGCGCTGGAAGCACGGAAGTCAGCCTGCCTCTGCTCTTCAAGAACAACTCTGGTTTTGATACCTGGTTCAATGTTCAGAACACAGGCACCGCCGATGCCAGCGTCACTGTGAATTACAGCGATGGTGAAACTGCGACCGCCACGATCCCAATGGGTGCCTCCCACACGTTCGATCAGGCCGCTGAAACCCACGCCGTTGCCGTTTTCTCCGGCGTTGTCACCAGTGACCAACCCGTTGCCGTTGCCGTTATCCAGGAAAGCGCCGACATTATGTTTGCCTATACTGGCTTTACCTCCGGCACCCCCAACCCCGTGATGCCCTTGATCAATGCCAATAACGCTGGCTACGTCACCGGCGTCCAAATCCAGAACACTGGCGCGACGGACACCGAAGTGACCGTTGCTTATACCGCCGTGGTTGGTACCGATTGTACTGAGAAGAAAACCATTCCCGCAAATTCATCTGCTACTTTTGCTTTCTTTGCCTTTGCCGGCACTGTCGCCGATGAAACTTGTGCAGATGGCGTGAAATTCGTAGGCTCCGCTGCGGTAACCGTCAATAGCGCTGGCAATGACCTCGTTGCCATCGTCAACCAATTGGGTGCCGCGAATGGCGAAGCCTATGGTAGCTTCGATGCCAGCACCGCCACCGACACCGTGGTGATGCCCCTCATCATGGACCGGAACTCTGGTTACTTCACCGGCTTCAACGTCCAGAATGTTGGCGCCACTGAAACCACCGTTACCTGTACTTACTCTGGTTCCTCCCACACCGATACCGCTACCCTCGCCGCTGGCGAAGCGATGAATGCCCTTCAACTGAACGCGATTGCTGACGCTTATGTAGGTTCTGCGACCTGCACCGCCAGCGCTAGTGGTTCTATCATCGGCGTTGTCAACGAGCTTGGCCCCAGCAGTACTGCTGACCAACTGTTGGTTTACGAAGCGATCAACAACTAATCGTTTCCGTTCTTGACACTGTTTTTGAGGGGCGACGGTTCCGTCGCCCCTCAAACTCATTAAAAGGACGATTACTTGGAAACTCTGTCTCTTGGAAAAGGATATATCCTTTCATCCTTTTGGGGAATTAGCTTGTTTAGCCTGCGTACGAAAGGACATCTAAAGGATTATGATGCGTAAATATCTTCAGTTCATTTTTGCTTGTTCGTTTTTGATTTTGATAATCGTCGGGTGTACTTCCTCTCCCACGGCGCCTCCTTCTGCAAATATTACGGTAATTGCCCCAACACCTACCTTCGATGAAAATGGTTATCCGGCTCCCACGGTTTCAGGGGCTTATCCCGCTCCGGAAGGAGGTGTACAAATCCCGCCGGTCACGAAGGTTGTGCCCACCTCCATCCCACAAACCCCGGACCCGGATTTAGGTGTCGTCAAAGGAAGCTTATTGTTGGTTGACAAACCTATCGGCAGTGCTATTTTGTATTTAGCTCCTGTGATTACCAGTGAAACCGGAGGCCAAATGGTGCGGTTTGAAAGGACAACCTCTTTTCGAACGGTAACAAATGAGCAAGGCGAATTTAATTTTATTAATATACCGCCGGGCGATTATGGAATTGTCATAGACATATTAATCGAACCTTATTTGTTGTTACATCCCGACGGAGATAGTATGATCGTCACTGTTGTGTCGAATGAACAAATTGATTTAGGCGCGTTGAATTATGATGATTTACCACTCCCACCCGAAGAATAGGCTTCATTTCCTCTCGGGTATCCAACCAATCACTTAGGATTGCAATCACATAGGATCGATACCATGATGAGACTGTTTAGAACATTGATGCGGGGCCTTATGGATTATCGTTCCAAAGATATTACGGATGATTACACATTTTGGTTGAGTCATGCGAATACTGGAATGATGCGTCCCGGCAATTTATGGTGTTTTGATTATGCTATTCAAAATATGCCGGAAAACTTGCCGATTCTGGAAATTGGATCGTGGGCAGGCTTATCTGCCAATGTGATTACCTATTACAAACGCAAATATCGTCGTTCCAATCCACTGATTACATGCGATAAGTGGGATTTCCAACCTTTTATTGAGGGGGATTCGATTTGTCAGATGCCAGTATCTGATTACGAAAATTTCATAAAAGAGAGTTTTAAACACAATGCGACAGCCTTTAGTCGAGATGGGTTACCGTTTTCCGTTCAAATGACATCGGATGAATTATTTCAAAGCTGGCAAAATGAGCGGGTTGTGACGGATGTGTTTGGGCGTGCTACGCCACTTGGCGGCCCGATTGGTTTTGCATATATTGATGGGAATCACTCATTCGAATTTGCTCAACGGGATTTTGTGAATTGCGACCGTTATCTTGCTGTCGGAGGGTTTGTTTTATTTGATGATTCAGGGGATTATGTCGAACACGAGTCTCGTTTGGTGGCTCAGGCCGCCTCCAGGCAAAAGAATTATAAAATCATCAAAAAAAACCCCAACTATCTTTTACAAAAAGTAACTGTTCAGGCTTAGAGAGGAAACTTCCCGAAAAAAAGGGAGAAAGGGGGATGTACATCCCCCTTTCTCCCTTTTTTTCGGGCTAAGCTCTACCCTGGCTGAGTAGTTACTACAAAAAATAAATGGATAGAAAAAAGCCTCTCACGTATTCGTGAGAGGCTTTTTTGACGGGAAGGTTCGGCAATTGCCATTGATTGCGGGGGTTTACCCTGGAAACCATCATGACACATTATGGTGAAAGTGGAATGCTAATTGAATAGATGACCTGATACACCAGATTGCGTTTTGAAGGTTGATTGTTAAGCTTTCCGCCCATTGCGTAAAGACTCGTGCCAAAGGGAACCACGCCCATATTTGCCCAGGGTTCCGCCAAAGGATTGGTGGTGACTTCCCAGATATTATTGCTTGGAGAATATTTCAGTTGGCTGAAAAATTCCTCATTAAGACTCTCTCCCCCGATAATGTATATGTTATCGACCATGTTGGCAATGCCCATCGCTGAACGACCTTCCGGTAGCGGTGCCCCTTCTTCCCAGGGCGATTGAGCCGTTCCCTCGAATTCTGGGCTGTAAATATCATTGTTCGGCAAAAAGTTTATGCCATCAAATCCGCCGACAAGGTGAATTTTTCCGCCAACCACCGCCGCTCCTGCAAAGCCGCGTGCATCCGGCAAAGGTGTTAGAACGCGCCACTGATCCTGGCCCAGATCATATTTTAGTGTCAGATGGGTATATTCCTCTCCGTCCCATCCTCCAAAAAGAAAGAGATCACCTTCAAAGGCGACCAACGCATAAGCACTTAATGGTGTGGGTAAAGAAGCTCCTTGAGTCCAGATCCCCTCACGTGGGTTGTAGATTTCCAAGACGTCAGTCGGTTGACCGTTTGCCAAACGCCCTCCTGGAACAAAGATCTTCCCCCCCGCCACTGCCGCTTGAATATCGGTGACGGGGTTTGGTTTTGGGGGGAGGGCTTCCCAGCTATCGACCAGGGGATCATAGCGAAGTAGGTCGGGCAGAACCTCAGTGTTTTCTCCCCCAATGATGTAGATCTGTTCTTCATAGACGACCGCCGCCAGCCCCGATCTAGGAAGTGGTAGTTCCTTCTTGAATTGCCAGCGATTGGTGGGCGAAGCGGCGGTATCCACGGTTTCAGGCGAAGGCGTGGGGGTGGGTTGAAAATATCGTGCTAACCCTACGCCCGTAGAGATTAAGATGATAATCCCGAGGAGGGCGAGGATGGAGATGGTGAGCACACGCGGAAAAATCTTTCTGGAAACTGGCTTAGTGGCTGGACTATCTAGCTCGATAGAGACCTTTGGGTTAAAGTCAAGGTCGAGGGGTTCCCCAGGAAGTGGAGAAGCATCTTCCTCTTCTGCGGCGGGTGAATCAGCCATGATTTCGTTGGGGGCAGGAGGTTCAGTCGCGCGAAGAATATATAGAACCGCTTCGGTCCGTGAAGAGACTTCTAACTTCGAGAAGATATTGCGTAAATGAACCTTGACGGTATTTGTACTAATGAAAAGGTCTTGAGCGATATCTTTGTTACTTTTCCCCTCGGCTAAGAGTTGTAGGATTTCTAATTCACGTTCGCTTAGTATTTTGAGGTCAGGCATAAGGAAACCAATAGGATAGTATGTAACGGGGCGAAATTATACCTGATCGAAGAATACAGGGCTATCACATTAAACAAATATGTAAGTATTCAGCCAGGAACAGGAAGTCCCGAAAAAAGGGATGGGTGAAGACTTTCACCTGTCCCTTTTTTCGGGATTCTTTGCATTACCCCCGAGTAGTTGCCAAAAGATTTTCTAACTGAATGTGGTCTTAAATACCAGACTTTGCTGTAGTAATTTGGCAGTTCTTATTTTGTGATAATTGGCAAATATGTTTTCCCCTCAAAATAAGAAACGAAAAGCTCAGATATATCATCCTTCTCTTGATCAGCTAAGTAAATTACACGACTTCCTCTTTGTGAAGCAATAATAAAACTAAAAACATCACCATTGCTAATGAGGTCAGCATTAATTTTAAGGTTTTTAGTTCCATTAATTGATGCATCAAATAACTCCATTATATCTGCATAATTTTGAGTTGCCTTGTAGAGTACATGCTGGCTATCGGGACTAATCAAAAACTGCCAGATCTGACCACCTTCTATAATAGGGCCATTTAACAAATTAGTTGTACCTCCTATAATTGGAACACTGTAAAGATCAAAAAATCCCAATCCAAATATTCCTGTCTTGTAAACAACCCAATTTGAGTCTTTACTGATTTGGAACTCAAAAACGTATTGATCATTCGGTAAAGGAGCATTTAATTTTATTGTCGTCCCCCCATAAATGGGAACGCTATATAGTTCAAATAAATCAACCACATCCTGATCGGCACGGTAAATGACATAGTTACTATCCGGGCTGATACTAAAAAGCGACACATGCCCCCCCGTTGTTAGTATTCCATTAAGTTTAACAGCCTCGCCTCCCTCCATAGGTAAAGAATAAAGCTCCAGCCTTCCAGCGACCTCTTGTTCTGCCTGATAGACAATCCTTTGACTGTTCGGGCTAAGCTCAAAATATCCGATATGTCCTCCAGCTACAACTGCTCCATTCAACTTCACAACCGCTCCACCCTCCACCGGCACTCTGAACAGTTCCCACAATTCATCCACTTCTTGATCCGCCAGATAAACCACCCATTGGCTGTCCGAACTCAATTGAAAACGCCCAATTCCCTGACCGAATACGAGCGGAACATTCAGTTTCACCGGAACGCCTCCCTGAATGGGCACAGAATATAGCTCGTTCACAATATCCAGGTCTTGATCGGCTTTGTAGACCACCCACTGGCTATCAGCGCTGATTTGATATTCCCAAACATCCCCTCTATAAACGAGTGGGGCATTGAGTTTATTCACGGTTCCGCCCGTAACAGGGACGCTATACAGTTCCACCCGCCCATATTCTTCCTGATCAGAAAAATATACTACCCAATTCCCGTCAGGGCTGATCCTGAAGTCGATCACACTCCCGCTTTCACCCAGATCGCTGTTCAATTGGGTGATTGGCCCACCACCAATCGGAACACTGAATAACTGCCGCGCACCATCCCTGAAAGCAATAAACACAATAACCTGGCTATTCGGCGTGATCTCAAATATCGTCACATCTCCGCCTGGTGGCGTGGTTTCCGCAATTCGCACGGGCGGCGCGCTTCCATCCAGCAAAACGCTGAATAATTCATTCATCCCATCCGTCACCGCATCCGCGGTGTAAACGACGTAACGTTCATCGGGACTGATTTTGATTTCGGGTTCTAAAATAACATCCCCGAAAGCAGGCAAATCTCCACTGATTTTATAGTTGATCAAAGAGGGGTCAGGCACTTGCGCTTTTCCACCTCCTGGCAAAAAATACATGCACAAAATAACGATAATTCCAATAACTGTCAGCCCTTTCCGAAAATTCGGGGTAAGTGTTTTATGAGCCATAAAAAAACCTCCTGTTGTTCATTTTTTAGGCAACTACCCAACATCGATACATAAAGTATAGCAGATTTAAAATTCGGGTATGCCCGGAATTCACACGATGAGAACCCGAATTTTCCTCCTAAAAATTCAAGAACCATTATTTGAAATTGGCTTTTTGGGAGAGTTTTCTATTACGCCTGTGCAGTTGCGAAAATTCTCGCGAATTCCGTAAATGCTAAATATGCTAAAATGATTCTGTTCTTAATCAATCAGGAGCTACAACAACGCAACCTTTTGAAGCAGATGAATTTCTGCCGAAAATCGAAGCGTCATCCTACTCATACTTCAGGAGGAACAAATTTATGCTTAGATCCATGCTGATCCGTCTTTCCAAGGCTGGCTGGGCACGTCGAATGGTAACGGGCTGGTCATTGGCCTGGAAAGTCTCATCTCGTTTTGTCGCAGGAGAAACCCTGGACGATGCAGTTCGAGCCATTAAAACCTTAAATGAAAAGGGTCTGCTCGCCACCCTCGATCACCTCGGTGAACACACCCACAGCGCCGCTGAGGCCCAAAATGCTGTCGATCATATTCTTCATTCGATAGATTCCATTTACCGGGAAAAGCTGAAATCCAGCGTTTCCATTAAATTAACCCAAATTGGCCTGGGCGTGGATGATCTTTTGTGCGCCGAAAATCTTGCCCGAATCCTAGGGTATGCCAGGGAAATGGGCATTTTCATTCGCATTGATATGGAAGATTCCCCCTACGTGGACGAAACCCTGCACTTATTCCACTGGTTTCGCGAACAGGGCTTCAATAATGTCGGCATTGTCATTCAAGCGTACCTGTATCGTAGCTTAGAAGATACCCGCCTGTTGATGGAGAACGGCTCTCGCGTACGCCTTGTCAAAGGGGCCTACCGCGAACCTCCCATTTTAGCGTTTCCCAAAAAGAAGGACGCAGATAAAAACTTCGACCGTTTGACAGACGTTCTTATTGCAGGGTCGTTCTCAAACGGGTGTCCTCCAGTAAGCGACAATGGTCAAACCCCTCCCATTCCCGCCATCGCCTCCCATGATGAAGCCCGGGTCGCGTACGCAAAGTCCGCGCAAGCGAAAACCGGCTTACCAAAACACGCCATAGAATTTCAAATGCTCTACGGCATTCGGCGTGATCTGCAAGAGAGTCTGCGTGCCGAAGGGTACCCCGTTCGTATTTACGTCCCCTACGGGAGCGAGTGGTATCCCTACTTCATGCGCCGCCTCGCCGAGCGCCCCGCCAACCTTTGGTTCTTCATCTCCAATCTTCTCCGAAAATAATCATTTCTCCGTTCAATTAATCATTCCCTATTCCCGATTCACCATTAATTTGGAGTCCCCATGCCCTCCCTTACCCCCTCCCAACTTGCCGAACGCCTCAAAACCGAAGGTGAAAAAACCGTCGAATTTTTCCAAACTCTGCCCACGGATAAATGGCAGGCGCAAATCTATACGGATGGCGAACATTGGACCATTCATCAAATTCTGACGCACCTGACTCAGGCAGAGGACTCGGTCGCGCGGCTTGTTGCGCACGTTGTGGGTGGGGGCGGGGGTTCCCCGGAAGGATTCGATCTGAATGCGTATAACCACAAAAAAGTTAAGGAATTGGAAACCCAAACGCCGGAGGCCCTGATCACCGAATTTGCAAGTCGCCGTACCCGGACTGTATCCTTCGTCGAGAAGTTAACCGAGACTGATTTGGAAAAAGTGGGTCGCCACGCGTTTTTAGGAATGACCACGATTGAAGAAATGCTCAAAACCATGCACCTCCACACGCAACTTCACCGTCGCGACATCCGTAAACTGCTAGGATAGACACAACACCTTCCGTTCAACTAATCGCCCTCACCTTCCCCATGCCTTCCGAACTTCATCGCCTCTTCTCGCGGACCCTTTGGCTACTGTTTCTCTTCATCATCGCCTTGTTATACACCCTGGGCGTTGGGATAGCGCGTTATCTTGGCGCAACCATCGACTCTGGCCTTTTCTGGCTGGGCCAACTCTGGGTACTATCCCTTTTTCTTGCCCTCTTTCTCCTCGACCGGTATTACGATCCCCAATCCAACGTCGAAAACCTGGGACGCCAACTCTTTAACCTCCTCCCGTATCGTTCCGCCCTCATGCTGGGGGCGGCCATTTCCCTCACCATCACCGCATCCCTCACAGTCTTGCTCAATCGGAGCGGCATCCTCAGCCCGCCTGTCCTCGCCATCCTCGTTGCCAGTTTGATCGGGGCGTTTTGTTATGCCATCCCGCCTATCCGCCTGGCCAATGCCGGTTTCGGTGAGTTGACCCTGTCCATCCTGGTCGCCAACCTGGTTCCTGCGTTTGCCTTTCTCCTTCAATTTGGGGAATTCCACCGCCTCATCGCGATGGCGACCTTTCCGCTCACGTTCCTGTTCCTCGCCACCATCCTGGCCCTTCGTTTCCCCAATTACGCCAGTCACCTCAAATATCGCAAAAACTCCCTCATCATCCGCATGGGCTGGGACAATGCCATGACGGCGCACAACATTTTTGTCCTCGCCAGCTTTGTCATTGTCGGCCTGGCCGCCCTCTATGGGTTTCCATCCTTTGCCGCTACTCCACTCTTGCTGGCGCTTCCCCTCGCCCTCGTCCAGATTTGGTACATCACCCGCATCGCAAACGGCCTCAAACCGAATTGGAACGCCCTCTCCCTTTCCGCCGTTTTTCTCATCGGCTTCACAAGTTATCTGTTGACATTCGCCTTTTGGACTCATTAAAAAGCGGACAGGGCACGTTCCCTGTCAATTTGCCTCTCCCCACCACCCTCTGCACCCAATCCAATCTATCCCGTTTCCGCGGGGGACTACACCCCGATCATCTTACGCGCGCGAATCCCACGTCGGCTCTGCCACCCCGCGTTGCAGATTCTCATACCGCGCCATCACAAACAACGCATCGGACAAACGATTCAAATAGGGGAGAACGAAGGGGCCTACCCCCTCCGCGCGGGACAGGGTAATCACTTCCCGTTCGGCGCGGCGGCAAATCGTGCGGGCTACGTGCAAATGCGCGGCCCCGGGCACCCCGCCGGGCAGGATAAAGTTCTTCAACGGCCCCACGACCTCGTTCAGTTCATCAATCAATAATTCCAGTTTCTCGATATGTCGTTCCTCAATTTGAGGGATCGCATATTTTCCCTTATCTTCCTCTAAAAAGCACAAATCCGACCCGAGATGAAATAGCTCGTTCTGAATGGCGGATAGGGTTTCGCTCAAGCGTTCGCTCAGTCCACTCGCCAGCGCGACCCCCAATTGTGAGTTCAATTCGTCCACGGTGCCGTAAGCCTGCACGCGCAAAGAATCTTTGGGGACGCGTTGTCCCCCGCCCAAAGCGGTTGTGCCTTCATCCCCGGTTTTTGTGTAAATTTTCGTCAGTCTTGGCATTTAATCTTCCTGAAGTGAGTCGTTTAATAGGTTAGGGAAAGGATGTGTGTCTCGGAGATCGTTTCCCCTTTTTATATGGGGTAAGCCGGGCAAGAACTTTCGTAGAATCTTGCCATATTGAACAAAGCAATTTTCACCGAGATTATAACGTCGCAACTGCCCAAGAGCAACTTGGTCTCATGAGTCAGTTGCAACCTCGAAGTGACTTATTCGTAAAGGAGAATGAACGTGTTAACCACACAAACCCAAACTGAAATCAACCCGGAAGAGATTGATTGGATACAGCAAGTGCGGTGCGGCGATGATACCGCCTTTGCGCCGCTGGTTGAGAGATACCAAAACGCCGTTTATCATCTGTGTTACCGAATGCTTGGAACCTCGACCGAGGCCGAAGATGCCGCACAAGAGACGTTTATCCGTGCGTACAACGCGATTGACCGCTACGATACAGAACGAAAATTCTCGACCTGGCTTCTCTCGATTGCGACGAACTACTGCATTGATCAGCTTCGGAAACGCCGTTTGTTCACCCTCTCCTTCGATGATATGCCTTTCTTCGACCTTGCCGACAATGGCCCTGGCCCGGAAGGAACGATGGTGATGGACGAACGCCAACGACAGGTGCGTCAACTGTTGCGCTCTTTGAGCGAAACAGATCGGGCGGCAGTTGTTCTGCGGTACTGGTATGATTATTCTTACGAAGAAATCGCCGAGGTCCTCAACCTGACAAACAGTGCTGTCAAAAGTCGCCTCCATCGTGCTCGCCTTGCCCTGGCGGAAGCCTGGCACGATCAGGATGGTTCCCCGCAGACTCTTCCGGCTCATGGAATGCCTTATGCAACACAAAACGTTTGAAGCCTGGATTTTTGATGACGATGAATTGGATAAGCAGGACGACAAGGCCCTGCGCCAACATCTTCAAGAATGTGACCAGTGTTATGAACGGCGCACTGCGCTTAAAAAGACCTGGCCTAAGGTCGAGACGTTCCTGATCACCGCTCCACAAATGGCCCCGGCCCCGGGCTTTGTGAACCGATGGCAGGAACGTCTCGAAAGCCAGCGAAAACAACGCGAACGCAAACAAACGCTAACCCTCCTAGCTGTGAGTACCGGAGGGGCGAGTTTGGCTTTTGCGTTGTTTACCGTGGCGCTCCTGTTACATTTCCAACTCTTTCCCAAAAACTTTTTGGGCGCGATAGCTCAAATCACAGATTGGTTCCTCTACCTGAATGTGGCTGGAGACATCTTTGTCAGCCTGGCGCGGACTCTTCCATCTGCCATCCCCTTCCCCTTGTGGATGGGTTTTTTCGCGCTGACAGGCGCGGCGGGGATTTTATGGCTCAAATCATTCCGCAAACTACAGGGCATTTTTGCTCCGGCTCAGGGTTTCGTCCATTGGGCTTAACGCGAAAATGGGTCATCCTCGCACTTCTGGTGGTGTTTTTGCTGATACCCACGGGAGCGCGTGCGGCCTCGCCGAATGACGATGAGGTTGTGTTGGGGGGCAGTTACACGTTAACCAGTGGACAGACGTTACAGGGGAATTTACTTGTTTTTGGCGGCACCGCAACGATTGAAGACGGCGCCCAGGTGACGGGGGATGTGACACTGTTTGGGGGCAGTATGGTGATCGAAGGGGAAGTGAATGGGGACATCTCTGCGAGCGGGGGGAGTTTGACGTTGGGATCACAAGCCCTCATTCATGGAGATGCCAATTTGTTTGGGGTGAGCATTGATCAAGAAGAAGGCGCACAAATTCTCGGCGAAGTGAATATTGAAGGGGAAACCACCCGTCCTCGCATCTTGCAAGACTCGCTCGCTGGACGGATGATCGCCAGAATTTTGGATATGCTTTGGTCCGTCTTTTTATGGTTTGCATTTTCCGCTTTAGCCGTGTTGATTGTCATCTTCGTCCCCAACCCGGTTTCCCGCGTGGCTCAAACCCTTGTTATCCAACCTGCGATGTCTGCCCTCGTGGGTCTACTCACACTCGTGGTCGCCATCCCGGTCCTGTTGATTGTGGCAATCACGATCATCCTCAGCCCGATTAGCTTTTTGGGTGTGTTAGTTTTAGGGATGGCTACGATTTTTGGCTGGATCTCCCTCGGCCTGGAGACGGGCAACCGCCTCGCCCGCGCCTTTCGCCAGGAATGGACACCCGCCGTCGCCGCCGGACTGGGAACATTTTTGCTGACGTTTGTGGCGTTTAGTTTGAAGTTTATCTTTAGCTGGCTGTGTATCGGCTGGATTTTTCCGACGGTGGTGGGGCTAGTGGGGTTGGGGGCGGTGGTGTTGTCGCAGTTTGGAAAAAGGGTATATTTGCCAGCTAATCTCACTCCTTAATGCAGGAAAGGAAGTTTATGTACTGGGTATTTCATGCAAACTGGATATCGTGGCAAAATGAGGATTTATATGCTGAAATCGTTGAGTGTCCCTGGGAACCTATGCAAGAACCTTTTTGGTGGGGCAATATTCCAATTCCTGACCCCAGACCCAAATTTGATTTCTTGATCCATTCACAGGCTCCTTTGTTAGATAACTATGTAACAGGGAATGAGTTCAGCTTATATTCAGAAAAGCTCATTCGTATTATGAAAGAGTGTGTAGTTAAATTCGAGACATTTGAAACCAACCTTTTTGATAAATTGACGAAAGAGCACTTGAAACAAACCCATCAAGTTTTTCGCTTGCTTGAAATGACGTCTGCTATTGATGAGAATAGGTCGGTCTATGAAGATGTGGAGTTTGTCAATGGAAAATTTCTCAAGCTAAGAAAACTTGTATTGATAGATGACTTCTTAAAAAGCGATATTATGATGACACGGCTTGAATCCAAGAGAGACATCGTTTTAATTCATGATAAATTGAGAAAAATGTTGGATAAGGAAGCTGTCACGGGGTGTAGATATGAATCAATAGAAGATTACAATAGAATGTTAAGCGCCCCAAATCAATTCCTTTATTTTCAGAACTTGAAAGATTGAATGAAATCGAACTCAAAAGCCCTGGAAGGTCTAACTTTCCAGGGCTTTTGCTATTTCTATTTCACCTTATCCCCTCTTCTCCCCTTCTCATCATCACCCCCCAAACAAATGCCACACCTGCGTCACCAAAAACGTGACTAGAAAACCCATAAATACGGGCAACAACGTCGCCACTGCCGTCCATTTCACACTCTTCGTCTCCGCATAAATCGTATAAATCGTCGTACTGCACGGATTGTGCATCAGGCTGAATAACATCAGGTTGATCGCCGTCAACAGCGTCCAACCGCCCCCGGTCAGGATGTGCAGAACTCCGGCATCCCCCGTCTCGAACATGACGCCTGCGCCCGCCCCGCTCGCTCCCGTAACGAGGGTGGTGAGCATCAAAATGGTCGGGATCACGATCTCGTTCGCCGGAATAGCGAAGACGTACGCGGCCAAGATTACCCCATTCAGGCCCAGGATCAGCCCGAACGGATTGAGCAGATTGATCAGGTGTTCGGCGATGCTCGCTCCGCCGAGATGGATATTCGCGGTCAGCCAGATGATGGCTCCGGCGGGGGCGGCGAACACGATGGCGCGCCACAACACGATCATCGTGCGGTCAATCAGCGAGGTGTACAGCGTCTGCCAGATGCGCGGCGGGCGGTAGGGGGGCAGTTCCAGGCTGAACGTGCTGACTTCGCCGCGTAGCACCGTACGGGAAAGTAGGAACGACACGGCAAACATCAGCGAGACACCGAGTAGAGCCACAATCACCACACTCAAGGATGAAATCAGGCCGCCCAAAAACGACGGGGCCAGCGCACCAATGAACAACGAGGCGATCAAAATCTGCGTCGGCCAGCGACCATTGCACAGGGAGAAGTTGTTGGTGATGATGGCGATTAACCGTTCGCGCGGGCTGTCAATGATCCGGGTGGCTACGACCCCGGCGGCGTTACACCCCCAGCCCATCGTCATCGTGAGCGCCTGTTTGCCGTGTGCCCCCGCGCGGCGGAAGAGTTTATCCATGTTGAAGGCGACACGGGGCAGATAGCCAAAATCTTCCAGCAGGGTGAACATCGGGAAAAAGATCGCCATCGGGGGGAGCATGACGCTGATGACCCACGCGGTTGCCAGGTACACGCCGTCGAGCAGGAACCCGCTCAACCACCATGGCATCCCAATCGTGTTCGCCAGTCCTTTCAGGAACGGGTGGATGGTGTCCAGGAGAAGGTTGGCAAGCATTTTGGAGGGGACGTTCGCCCCGGAGATGGTCAGCCAAAAGACAATCGCGAGGAGCAAGATCATGAGCGGGAAGCCCCACGTCCGGCTGGTCACGATCCGGTCGATGGTGCGATCCATGTCGAAGCGGGGTTTTTCGCCGGGGCGGGTGACCGCGCGGTCGGCGATGGTGGAGGCGTCGGTGTAGATCGCTTCCATTAGCCGTTCGTGGTAATCCTGTCCGATTTCCCAGCGCAGGGTTTGGGCGGTGGTCAGGATGTCGTCGGGGGAGAGTGAGGCTTGGGAGTTAGTGTTAGAGGGGAGAGTGGCAGTGGTCATATTTTCAGGTTTTAGTCAATTTGTTTGTAGTCAGGCACGAAGTCTACGGAGTGCCGTTTTTTGTGTTGTAAAGCGACACTGGCATGCCTCACAACGAACGACACGAGCGGGTTAGTTTACTGTTACCGCTTCGGCAAAATTCAGGGTTTGGAGTTCGCCGGTTTGGATGGCTTGCATGATGCGTTCGTCGCCATCGAGCAGACGGAGGGCGACCCAGCGGGCATTGGGCAGGTTGGGGAAGACGGAAGTCAGTTGGGTGACAAGTTTGTTGACCGCTTGTTTGAGCGCGGGCGGTTCGCTTTGAATCCGGTGGGGTTTGCCGACGACCGCGCCCGTGGCAACTTCGTGAACGGCCTGGAGTAGTTCGGGGAGACCCTGCCGGTAGCGGGCGGCAGTGGGGACGACGGGCACGCCCAAATCGCGAGCGAGGCGGCGATCATCAATTACCAACCCGTTCCGTTTGGCCTGATCCATCAGGTTGAGACAGACGACCACGCGGTCGGTGATTTCCATCACTTGCAGGGCGAGGTTGAGATTCCGTTCGAGTTGGGTGGCGTCCACGACGACGATGCTCACATCGGGTTGGCCGAAGAGGATGAAATTGCGGGCCACTTCTTCGTCCAGGCTGGTGGAGAGCAGGGAGTACGTGCCGGGCAGGTCCACGAGTTTGTAACGTTTTTCGGCGTATTCAAAGCCCCCTTCGGCGCGGGCGACGGTTTTGCCGGGCCAGTTGCCGGTGTGTTGGCGGAGGCCAGTCAGCGCGTTGAAGACGGTGCTTTTGCCGGTGTTGGGGTTGCCCGCGAGGGCAACGACGTAATCCCAGTCGGTCATATCCACGCCGAGCATTTTCAGGTTCGCGGCGTTGTGTGCGGGGCAGGTTTCACAGGTGGAAGTGGGGGAGAGGGGGAGGGGAGTGTTTGAGGTGGTCATAGGATTTGAAGACTGCGTATTTCGTATCGCATATTCCGTATTTTTACGAAATACGGAATACGCGATACGGAAAGTCCTTTAGTTCGCATTTACCGCGATTTTGATATTTTGCGCTTGTTCGGCACGGAGGGCGATGAGGGCGCCGCGGACGATGTAAGCGGTGGGGTCCCCGGAAGGGCTTTGCAATTCGGCGGTGATTTCGGTGCCGGGGAGCAGACCGAGGTCCATCAACCGACGGCGTTCGGAGCCGCGAATGGTGGGGGTGAGGGCGAGGACGCGGGCGGTTTCACCTAGTTTGAGGTGGGTGAGGGGGACGCCAGGGGTAGCGACGAGCGTTTCCTGTTGAACCGGAAGCACGGAAATGTTGTTCGCCAGCAGGGGGGCGAGGACGTGTTCATCGCCGTTAGCCCAAAAACGGATGCGCTCGGCAGTGCGGTCGAGGATGCGGATGGTCATGCCCGTGTGCAAACCTTCGGCGACGAGTTGGCTGTAAATGAGGGCGGGTTCGTCTTCAAGATGGACGATTTGGGCGGTTTCTCCGGCGGTGAGGCTGGAGAGGGGGTGCCACGCGGGGGCGGCGATTTCCCCCTGTGCGGTCGGGATCGGGTCGCCGTGTGGGTCATAGGTCGGGTTGCCCAGGCTGGCGGCGAGGGCATCCAGTTGGGCGGGGGAGAGTTGATGTTCGCGTTGTTCGGCCAGAGAGTGCCAATCCACTTCCGCGTACCCGGTGCGTTCGGAGAGGTAGCGTTCCCAAAGCCGGTGGGCGCGGACGACGCGGAGGGCATATTCCCGCCCGGTTGGGGTGAGGTGGAATTCGCCGTTGGTGAGGGTGATGAGTTCGCGGTTTTGCAATTGCCCGGTGATTTCGGCGGCGTGGTTGGTGCTGATGGAGAGCGCCCCCGCGAGAGATTGCAGGGTCGGGCGGCGGTTATCCAGTTCGCAGGAAAAGAGATGTTTGAGGGCGTCTTCGATGAGGACGCGGGTCGTCGATTGGCGGGCACGTTGCCAGCGGGCGTACAGGCCTCTGTCCGGCCAAAAGAAGGCGGTAAGAACCGTGAGCAGGGCGAGGGTGATGAGCAGAGAAAGGAGAGGGTTGGTCATAGAGATATTTCTTTGAATGTTGAATTTAGGTTTACCTAAATTTTATTTTAATGAACTGCAATTATTTTGTCAAGTAAATTGTAAGGATAAAAAAAATCCCCTCCGACGGGGATTTTTTGGATGAATTTTTAGAATTTGACAAGAAATGCTGTGAAGTACATGATCGCAATTCCGAGGAATAAGCCGAGGACATTCACCCAATGGATGAGGGGAATCCCGTCTTTTTCGGCGTCGCGGCGCATGAGCTGGCCGACTTCGTAAATCACCTGCCAGATGGCCCCTGTGCCGATGCCCAGAAAGATTACAGCAAGCAGGGGCGAGAAGGCGAACCCCCCGATCAGCGCGCCGAGGATGGCCGGGCCGCCAGAGAGGAGCAGGAGGCCGAGAAACCATTTTGTCGAAGGAGTGTCCCGCGTGACCGGGGCGGCGATCCCGATCCCTTCGGTGATATTGTGCAAGATAAAGCCAATCACCAGGAACGAACCGAGGGCACCTTCCCCGAGCGCAAACGCCGCTCCGACCACCAGCCCTTCGCCCAGATTGTGGAACCCAATTCCGAGGGCGATCAGGAACGCGATGAACATCCGCCCCTGAGAGGTGTTGCGCTCCGCGAACGATTGTTGCCTCCCAATCGCACTGATTGCCAACCAGGTTAACAAAGCGATAAAGAGGGCGAGCGGCACGCCCTGGAAAACTTCCGGTAGGGAGGCGGCAACTTCAAAAGATTCCAAGACGGTATCTACCAGTAAAAAGATAAGCAGGCCGATGGTCAGCGCCAGGATAAAGCTCATCCCGCGCCGTTTGAGTTTTCGCATCGCCGGATACCAGAGCAATCCCAGCCCAACCGGGATGATGCCCACGTAAAAACCTACCAGCCCATACGCGAAGAATTGCTTTGTGCTGGGGGTGGGGGTTTCGGTCGCGAGGTCGACTGCGGCGGGGAAGGTGGTCCCGGTCGAAGTCACGATAACGATCTCGTTGGGTTCGGCCTCCACCCACGGGTAATCGAGGGTGATGACGGCGGATTCGAGCCGGTTGAGGGTTCGTCCGGGGGAGATCGCATATTGCCAGTATGCGTCGTCCACGAATACCTGGGAGATTTCGACGGGATCAGGCCCGGCGTTGGTGATATGCAGTTCAAATCCGGTTTTGGTCACGTTGATTCGCTGGATGTTCAGGTTTTCGACCGGGGGCAGATTTTGAGAGGTGACTTGTATCGGGTTGGTATTGATGAATAACAGGATCAACGCGGCTAATAACACCAGGGGAAGCAAAATGGTTAGCCAGGTAGGGAGGCGAAAGATTGACTTTTGGGGCAGGGGATTTTCATTTGTCGTCATGGGAGTGCTCCTGAATTTGCTCCTAAATTTCAAAAAATCCCATCCAGCCCAACTCCGCAAGTTCGCTCTGGTGGGCATGGATCATATAATGACCGGGTTCAAACCCCTTGAACGACACTTCCACGATCCCGCGTTGCGCCTGGCATTGCATGATCGTGTCAATGGTTTTGTGTGTGGGTTTGAGCGTCGTGCCGTGGTCGTAGTAATCGAAAAAATTGGCGTGCGTGTGCAAAGAATTGATCGGGTCGAACTCCGTGATGTTGATCAAATAAATACGTTGCAACTCGTCAGGGTTGATTTTGATAGGCTTGTTCATGTACGCGAAGGCGACGGTATTGGCGGCGTATACTTCATTTTCCCCGTCAAAGTTCGTGTCGAACCCGTTGAGGACCATGATCATTTCATTGACCAGTTGGTTTTCCGGGTAAGTATGATTGCGGGTTTTGGCATGTTCGTGTTCTTCGCCCGTATATTTTGTGGGGTCAGGATCAATGATGAACGCCCCGTACAAGCCTTTGTGGATATGCCGTTTGAGAGGGATCGCATGACAATGATACAGGTGACAGCCAAACGGGAACGCGTCGAACTCGTACACGGTACTGCCCCCCGGCTGGATCATCCCCGCACCGACACCAGGAACCCCATCCATCCGCGCGGAATGAATCCCGTGAAAGTGAATGGTATGCGGGTGACTGCTCGCATTGATGAACTCCAACCTGATCCGCTCCCCTTCAATACATCGAATCGACGGGCCGGGTACACGCCCGACAGGTCGATTCGCTTTGATCGATTCGGGAGACGTAGGACTGGCATATACCCACGCCGGAAAATAGACGCCCGGCGCGATTTCGATTTCCCGATCCATCGCGATGAACTGAAATTCACGCAAGGTCTGACCGTTTTCGAGTTGGCTGGTGGTGCCGTAATCAAAGTCATACAACATTTCGTGCGGATCGAACAAGTTGAAGGCCTGATCCACCTCCCCGACTGTGCCCAGCCCTCCATGATTCATATGATCCCCATTGTCCCCACCCCCGGAAGGCACTCCCACCCCGCCCGTTCCCCCGGTTTTGGGAAAAAAGCGCTGTGTGAATGCGACCAATCCGGTCAGCCCGGCCAGGCTGGTCAACCCGTATTTTACAAATTCTCTACGGGAGATTGAAGGTTTTTTTTCCATAGCCATTTCTCCAAGATGATATTCAATTGTCTGAATTTAGGTATAACTAAAATCAAGTTTAGCTTAAGCGCAATCGAGAGTCAAGAGGGTTGAAAAATAAAAACAGGCAATGAATGTTCATTCATTGCCTGTTTGGAGGGGCTGGGGTAATCGTTTTGTTTTAATTCAATATCCTCGGAAATCTTAGCTCACAGAGGAGAAGACCATTCTCGTGGAGAGACACCCGACAATCGCAATCAGTTTCTCGCTTCCCAACTCACACAAATCACGGTTTTATCGCTGGTTCCCTTATCAATCCGTTTTTCAAAATCTTCATACGACACTCTGAAATTGGTTCCCAAAGGTAAGCGGCTTCGGGCAAAACCGAAGGCCAGACCATAACACAAGTCATCGGGGAAGATATTTTGGTGGGAAACCTTATAAAAGCTATTATTGACCTTCTCGGTGGTGATGTGCCCAACATCTCCATTCCGTACATTCGCATACAAATGTTTTTCCCAATTTTCTAAGACAACCGGCAAACTGGCTTTATTCGTTTCTGCCGCTTCGACGCCGTATTCTGCGATTTTTACCCCAATCGCGACCAGACTTTCACTGCCGTTGTGTTGACTCCCAATCTCGTACAAGACATCGAGTAAGGGTTGTATGGGATACCATTTTTCTGGATCAATATTTTCAAACCCATATTTCTTAAAGATAGGGACAATCAAGTAAGCCATGGCATTATTGACGTAGGCGGTCAATGTTTGTCCGCTGATTTCAACGGCAGGATTGCAGGTTCGTTTTAGCATAGATTGGTGATTTCCTAATGAGGTGTCTTTGGTGAATTAACCAAGCCTGTGATTATGAGAATTATATCAGCAAAATTTCTTGTGTCTCTTAATAAATTGAGCACTTTTCCCGTCAAAAACGGAAAAGCCTAAATTCCCAAAGATAGGGCCATCGCATGTGGAAAAATATAACGACTCCTATCCACATGCAATTGCCTAATCCAAAACCCCCAATTCTCGGTCAAAATTCTGCGTTTGGTCACCAAAAAGGGAAGAGCTATCTGCCGGATTCAATGGGCGGAGCATTCCAGACAGGTTGATACACATTTACCGTACGCTTTGCCATTTGCTCGGACGAAAAATACTCCCGCACCGCGCGTTGCCCGGCCTCGGCCATGGCGCGGCCTTGATCGGGGTGGCGAAGCACGTGGGCGATTTTTTCGGCGAGGTCCACTGGGTCTTCGGGCGTGTGCAAAAGCCCTCCGCGGATCGTATCCCGTTGGCTGGCGGCGATCCATTCGGGGAACGCACCATGATCGGGCAGGACCGTCCCCACCAATTCCACCTGCTCGTGGACTCCCGTTAGCCGCAGTACATGTTGGCCGCGCCGGTGGCGATGTAAACGATTTTCATTTCCGTCCCAATAAAATCTCGACGGGCAGACCCCACATCACTTCCGTATCTACCTTTTCGAGCGTGAATCCAGCCTCTTGCAGGGCGGCGCGCCCGAAAATGGGGCGGCAGTCCACCATCGTCGGAAGCCGGTCGTGGAACCACTCGTACAGCCGCACAGACCAACCGGGCGGGGTGCCCTTGACGAGCGTGACCACGCCCAATCGTCCGCCGGGGCGCAGGAGCCGCAAACACGCGCCGAGCACATGCGGGATTTCGGGCGTGTCGAACAGTTCGAGGGTAAAACTCATAAACGCCGCGTCAAACGTGCCTGGTTCAAACGGGTGGGTGGCCGCATCGCCCCGGAGCAGGGTCACACGCTCGGACAGGTTCGCCTGCGCCAATCGTTGGCGGGTGATGTCCGCCATACCGTCGGACAGGTCAATGCCGGTGACGTGCCCCTGTGGCCCGACCGCCTGCGCGAGCGTGACCAACGCGTGCCCGGTACCGAAGCCGATTTCGAGAATCCGCTCCCCCGGTTGGGCGGCGAGCAGGTTCAGGCCGAGGTCGCGGTACTTTTTTTCGGTGTTGCCGGAGATGACATCGTACCAGCGGCTCATTTTGTTGTAGCTCTCACGAGCCTGGGTTTTGGTGCGGGGGACGGGTTTGATCGAAGGGTTCATGAGATGAAATAGTAATCCTGCCTGGTTTATTTCTGTTTTTTTCCTGCCTTGAGCAAAGCCATCATCTCTGTAATACGGGGCGCGCGGGTTTCAGGACGTTTGGCGCTTTCGATCCATTTGACATAGCCATTTCGATAAAAGGTCGCCAGAGATTCAAAGAAGGTGAGGGCAGATGGTTCGGCCTCCAGCGCGGCGACGATGTCCGGAGCGAGGGTGTCGAGTTGAACGCCTTCCGGGAAGAGGGTGACTTCGACCGGGGTCCCCGCCTCGATCAGAGTCTCTCTGCGCCAGGAGGGGTTGAGGACCAGCAGATATTGCGCGCCATCCTGCGCCATCGGGCCGCGGATCCCCTGTCCGTTGACCGTGCCCCGAATATGGTGCCGCGCTTTTTGCCCCCAGGTTTCGTTGGGGTCAAAGGGCACAACAATGAAGACGCGTGCGCCAGTTTTTTGCACAGTGGTTTGGAAGGTTTGAGGGGACATGACTAACTCCAAAAATCAGAGGAATGCGGAAGGATGAATCCCGACCGGATATCCCGCCGCGAGCGTTCGCACAACCGACGCGGGGGTCAGCACCCGCGCGGGGAACGGGATTTCTGCGTGGGACGTGTACCCCGCGGGGGTCCAGCGCAGGAGCGCGTGGTTCAGCACGAGAAAGGCGTTTTCTCCCTCCGCGAGGAAGGTTCCGTTGGGCAGGTTATCGAGGGTGGGACAGAGATGAATTCCGGGGTTGGAGAGGGCGCGTTCCCCGTGCAGAACGGCGTCAATCAGCGTGGCGGGCGGACGTAGGAGTGAGGTGTGTTTGGGGTTGGCGCGTGCCCAGGTTTCGCGGAAGAGGTTGAAGCGCGGGCGTTGGCATTCGGCACAGGGGCGGTGCCCCGCGGCGAGGGCGGTGGCTTCATCGAGAAAAAAGAGTTCGGTGTATTGGCCGGGGGTCATCACCGTGCGGTGCCATCCTTTGAAGGCCAGCAGGCAGATGATCCACCGTTGCCCGACAAAGGAGCGGCGAATCTGCCCGTGGGCGTTGTGCAGACTGCCCCGGTTGCCCATGAGGGTCCCCCGCTCAGGCGTGGCGATCAGATGTCCGAAGGGGGTGACGCGGTTTTGACGGGGCATGTTATTTCCCTTGTTTTTCCAGCCATTTGAGGGCCTCCCGCGCACTGAGCGGGTGGAGGGGCGTGGTGGTGACAAACGCCCGAACCGCGGGGGCATCCACGCGGGAATATTGGCGCAAGGCCCAACCGATGGCTTTATTGATGAAAAACTCGGTTGAGCCAAGGTTTTCGCGGATGATTTCGCACATCAACGGGAAGTCGGTGTCTTTTTTGTAACCGAGTTGGAAGAGAATCGTCATTCGCCTCAGCCAAAAATTGTCCGCTTGCCGCCATTTTCCCAGCCACGCAGTTTTGATGTCCGGGTAGCGCCGAAAGTGGACGCCGACCGGGCCAGTGAGCGAATCGACCGTGTCCCACCAGGATTTGGTGGTGAGCAGGTCTTCGAGGGTGGTGATGAAGTCCGGGGGCAGTTGGGTGGCAAATTTGTCGAGCAGGCCGATGGCGACGTACTGGTATTCGCGCGGGGGCAGGTTCCACAAAGCGCGCAGGATGGGGGCGAGGTCCGCGAGGGCAGGGAGGCCGTGTTGGGCGTAGAATTGTTTTTGGAGGGCGGTGCTTTGCGGGGTTTTGATGCCCAGATAAGTGAACTGGTTCCGCATGTAAGCGGCCATCGGGATGGCCTCGGCGGGGTTGGCGTGTTGTTCAAAGAGGGTTTGGAGGGGGAGGAGGTATGGGTGAAGGGTCATATCAAGAGTGCTCCAATGACAGATTATAGCGCAATCTCTACGCCCTTCAAAATTTCAGCATCCGCCCCGGAATTTCCGACAGAACCCGAAAAAACAAAACCGGAGGCGTATGTGCCTCCGGTTTTGTAGGTAATCCTAGTTTGGGGTAAAGGGGGGAAGGTGCTAGAACCGACGCCCGCCACCACTTTTGGTGTGGCCGCCGGTGCGTCCACTATCGCGCCCACCTTTGCCGAAGCGATCCCCACCGGGGCGGGGGCCATCTTCGCGAGGGCGGGCGATGTTGACGGTCAGGGCACGTTCGTTTACTTCTTTGCCTTGAAACATGCGAATCGCATTTTCAGTCTCGGCTTGACTTTCCATTTCAACAAAGCCAAAACCTTTTGATCTGCCTGTGTCGCGGTCTTTAATCAGGGCAACCGATTTCACTGTGCCTGCCTGGGCAAACATCGTCTGTAAGTCTTCTTCGGTCGTGGTGTAAGCAAGGTTGCCAACGTACAATTTTGTTTCCATATCTGTTACAGTCTCCAATATCAAAATAACCGCGCACCAACAGGTTCGCGGGGTCAAATCAAGATGAATGATGATGAGATGACAAAAGGGGGAAAAAGCCAGGGTGGACCCGGCTGTATTAAAAAGGAGTATACACCCGATTTGAGCAATGTGATATGGCGCATGGGGATTTGACGGGGGTAAGCCCAAATCTGGAGACCTCCCACCCTCTAGGGCACTCGCATCAAAAATGACTTCCAGGGGTCGGATAAAATCGCAGGTCCATCTGCAACCTTCCCCTGGAGAAAACGTTTGCAAGTCGCTTGGAATGATGAGTACCTCGCCGCCGTCCTTCAGGGCCTCTCAAATTAAGATGCGATTGCCCTAAAAATCGGGGATAACCTTGCCAATTTACCGAAAATTCAGTGGTAAAATAGCCCGCCATGATCCTGAGCGTCACTGAAGCTCGTGAACAACTGCTCCGAGCATTTTCCTCCCTCGAACCCGAAACCATCCTCTTGGAGAAGGCCGCAGGCCGTGTTCTGGCGGAAGCCGTCCTGGCTCCGTCTGATTTGCCTCCTTTTGCCAATTCGAGCATGGATGGATTCGCCGTTCGCGCGGGGGATGTGACCCAAGCCAGCGAACCCACCCCCGTCCGCCTCCGGGTGGTCGCGGATATTCCCGCGGGCAAACCCTCGGACGTGATCCTGCAACCCGGGCAGGCCGCCCGTATCATGACGGGTGCCCCCCTCCCCTCCGGCGCGGACACGGTGGTCCCGGTCGAAGATACAGACTTCAATCACCGCGACGCGGGGAGTCGGGCCCCTGCCGAAGTGCGGATCATGCACCCGGTTTCAATGGGGGCTTACGTGCGCCCGCGTGGGGAAGATTTACGGGCTGGGGATAGTGTCCTCGGTTTGGGCAAACGTCTGCGCCCGAAAGATGTTGGGATGCTGGCGATGCTGGGGCACGCGGACGTGCGCGTGGTGCGTCGCCCGGTCGTGGGGGTGCTTTCGACGGGGGATGAACTCCTCCCGGTTGGGGCACCCTCTGAACCCGGAAAAATTTACGAATCCAATGCTCACACCCTTGCCGCGTTGGTGGAAGACGCGGGGGGGCGTGCCCTGAACCTCGGCATTGCCCCTGATCGGGCGGAGGCGGTTCAGGAACGGCTGGATTGGGCCGTCGCGCAGGGTGTCGATCTGATTTTGACGTCCGCGGGAGTCAGTGTGGGGGCGTATGATTTTGTGCGTCATGTGGTGGAGACGTATGGGCGGTTGGATTTATGGCGGGTCAATATGCGCCCCGGTAAACCGCTGACCTTTGGCGAATACCGCGGGGTGCGGTTTGTCGGTCTGCCGGGAAATCCGGTCTCTACGTATGTGGGGTTTGAGGTGTTTGTCCGCCCGGCGTTGTGTAAACTGCTGGGGATGCCGTGGCAACGGGAAGCGCTCCGTGCCAAACTGGAAGAAGCGGTGCAATCCGATGGCCGCGAGAGTTATCTGCGCGGGGTGGTGACCCTGCGGGAGGGCGCTTATTTTGCCCGTTTGACCGGGCATCAAGGGTCGGGAAATCATTATTCTCTGGTGCAAGCAAATGCTTTTATTATTGTGCCAGGTGGTGTAAAATCCCTGCCGCTGGGGAGCGAGGTGGATTTCTGGTCGTTATAGGAGAATATGATGAGGAATAAAAAGCAAAAAAATTCGACAAGTAGTTATTTGGTTTTAGGGCTGATTGCGGTGATCGCGGTGGTGGTGGTGGTCGTGTTGGTGATGAGTATCAACCCGAACACGGACGCGACTTCGGCGTCCGAATATGGCCCGGACCCGTCCATCCCCCGTGGGCTGACGGAAGATGGACTTCCCTACATCGGGAACGCCGATGCGCCGATTACGATGCGAATTTATGAAGATTTGGGCTGTCATAATTGCCGCGATTTCTTTCGGGATACGGAGACATCTATCATCGAAAACTTTATTGCGACAGGCAATGTAAAACTCGAAATTTATACCCTGGCGTTTGTGAACTCCCAATCCCTGCCAGGGGCAGAGGCGGCGGCTTGTGCGCTGGATCAGGATAAATTCTGGGAATTCCGCGAGATTTTGTTCACCAACCAGGGTGTGGTGCCTTTCAATCGTACAAACATGCTGACCTGGGCCGAAGACCTGGGGTTGGAGCGAGATACCTTTGCCAGTTGTTATGACCGCGAAGTTCATAAACAGGACATTATTGAAAAATCGCAACTTGCGCTAGATGTGGGCGTTACGGGTACGCCGACATCTGAAATTAATGGTGAACGGCATGTGGGCGTGTTTGCTTATGATGGCGCGCCGGGCATGAAACAACTCCTTGAGGCAGAACTCACCCAGATCGGTGAATAAGCCGATGGGGGACGCGTGAGTCCTTACTCGCACGCTCAAATGATCGTTGTCACTTGAAAGTAATTTGTCTAAAGGCTGTCATTTTTTGAAATGTAATACTGGTATGATGTGTGCCAGTCAATAAAGATTTATCAAAAATCTGAACCCTAATTCGCTAAGGAGGATCTGGTTATGCCTCGAATTCGTTGCCATTATATTGACTGTGTGTTCCTGGATGATGGATATTGTGGAGCCGCCGCAGTCGAAATTGACCCGGACAACGGGTGCAATACTTATTCCCAGTCCAGTCGTCTGGTTGACGAGGATGAGTGGGAAGAAGAAGAAGAAACGGATGAAGAGTGGG
>WBZL01000148.1_pt1 | contig 74448 bp, 69 predicted proteins | sample 5204291 | NCBI WGS metagenome assembly WBZL01 (sample SAMN12344345, study PRJNA552823) | activated sludge metagenome | biome: Activated sludge suspended growth; feature: Nitrification reactor; material: Wastewater; isolation source: activated sludge from nitrification reactor of wastewater...
ACCACTTACTTGCATCAGCAATTGATATGCGCGCTCTATCGCTCTGAAATCAGGATAATACAAAAGCGCATCTGCATTCAACACGCCAACTAAACTTACATTGTTAAAGTCCAATCCTTTTGTCACCATTTGCGTGCCTACTAAAATATCCAATTCTCCATCTTCTAATGCGCTAATAATTTTTTGGTGACCATGTTTTGATTTTACTGTGTCGTAATCCATTCGTCCAATCTTTGCACTTGGAAACATGATTTTTAAATCTTCTTCGATACGCTCTGTACCAAGCCCTTTTTGTTGTAACTCATGTGTGCCACATGCACCACATTTACGCACTACAGTTTGCGTATAACCACAGTAATGACAGCGCAAGTCGTCTGTATATTTGTGATACGTTAAACTTACATCACAGTTCTTACATTGTGGAATCCAATTGCAGTTGCTACATGCAATATAAGGCGCATAGCCTCTACGATTTTGGAACAAAATAACTTGCTCTTTTTTGTCTAATGTTTTTTGTATTTCATCACGAAGTAAATAAGTAATGCCTGTCGTAATTTCCTTTTTTTTGTGTGCCTCGTTGAGGCTGATGAATTGTATTTGTGGAGGCTGCACATCGCCATATCTATTGTTTAATTTTACTAAGCCATATTTACCTGCTTTTGCATTGGCATAGCTTTCAATGCTAGGCGTTGCAGAGCCTAATAACACTTTAGCTTGATACACTTTAGCTAAATAGATGGCAGCATCTCTACAATGATAGCGTGGTGCTGGTTCGTATTGTTTGTATGACGTGTCATGCTCTTCATCTACAATGATTAAACCCAAATTTTGGAAAGGCAGAAATACAGAAGAGCGTGCTCCTAAAACAATTTTTGATTCATTGCGCAAAACCTTATTCCATATTTCTATACGCTCCGCATTGTTGTATTTCGAGTGATAGACCGCAACAGCGCCAATGGTTTTTTCTAATCGTTGTACCAATTGTGCAGTTAATGCTATTTCAGGTAATAAATATAAAACCTGTTTGCCTTGCGCTATTTGCTCTTTTATTAAATCGATATAGACTAATGTTTTGCCACTCGAAGTAATGCCGTGTAATAAGCAAACTTCTTTTTCCAAGAAATAATTATGTATAGAAACTAAAGCCTGATTTTGTTCAATAGAAAGTTCGTATGTGTTTAATTGTTCCGCATCTTTTGTATGTATTCTGTCAACAATTTTTTCTTCTAATTCAAAAATATTTTTCTTTACTAATGATTTTAATGTGTCCGCAGAAACATCAGCTTTTTTTAATAGTTCAGCACGTTTGATGTATTCTTTTTGCTTAGATAAATCAAGATATGCCAATAATAAAATTTCTTGCTTTGGATATTTTGAAATGCTGTCAAATATTGCTTTTAGTAATTGCTTGTTGTTGGATATTTCAGTGTTTAACAAGACAAAAGTGTCAAATTTTGGCGTATATTTTTCATGTAATGTTTCTTTTACATAGATGATTTTTTTTGCCATTAGATTTTTTACAGCCTTGCTTACTGTTTTTTTTTGCAAGATGGCAAAAATGTCATTGAGTGTTATTTCTTCTTGGTGTTCAAATGCCGATGCTATCTGGTATTCATCATCATCTAATGCGAGGATATCGCCTTCGTAATTAGGGTTTTTAACGAAATAAGTATCAGATGATAATTTAAAATAAGCAGGCAATGCAGCTTGCATAACATCGCCAATGTTACACATGTAATAATTGGCTATCCAAGTCCAAAAATTGAGTTGCTCTTGCGATACAATAGCCTGTTCATCAATAACAGCTAATAATTCTTTAGGTACATATGCTGTCGGTGCTGATGTGCTAATTGAATAGATTATTGCTGCATACAACTTCTGCTTACCAAATTGCACTTCAATTCGTTTGCCTATTTGTATTTCACTTTCTAGCGAAATCGGTACAGCATACGTATAGAGCTTAGGTAATGATAAAGGTAAAATTACTTGAACATAGATGTTGTATGTATGAAAAGTTTCCACGATTTTTACACTACAATAATACTAAAATGAAAACAAAGCAAGAGATAAAAATTGAGCTAAATGCAGTTTTTGCGCAACTCACGGAATTAGTAAATACAACAGATGCAAATAGATTTAAAAAATCAAAAAATGGCAAATGGAATATTGCTCAAAATATAGACCATTTGACCTTGTCGAACAATATTACTATGATGGCACTTCACACGCCAAAAATGGCATTAAAACAATTATACAATACAAATAATCGTACAAATTGGAATTATGAAGAAGTAGTTTGGAAATATCAATTGCAGCTAAATACTGGCGCGAAAGCAAGCTTGCCCTTTGTACCCAAGCTTGGATATATTCCAGTAAAATCAATACTCGTTCGTTTATGGAAATTGTCTTGCGTCGCATTATTAAAATCACTAGATGCATGGAGCGAAAATGATTTAGATACTTATATCATTCCGCATCCGATAATTGGAAAAATTACAGCGCGTGAATTGTTGTATTTTACTATTTACCATTGCAAGCATCATTTACAAACAATGCAACATTTAGCTTCTGCATAAACTAAATCGGACTTCTAATGGCGAAATTGCCAAAGCATATTAAATCAAAAAATGAAGTAATTCGAAAAGCAACACCAAGGTTGCAAAATGTATCTCGCATTAATTTTAATTTCGAAAAATGGCTGCCAATAATTATTGCTGCATTTGCTTTTATATTGTATGCCAATACGCTTACGCATGATTATGTGTTAGATGATGAAACCGTGATGGCAAAAAATAGCATGGTGACGAAAGGCATCAAAGCAGTTCCAGAAATCATGGTAACTGCCTATCGTGCAGGTGCGCAAGATAGACAAGAAAATCTATACAGACCATTGTCTGTTGCTATGTTTGCTGTTGAATGGCAATTGTCGCCAAACCAAGCATTTTTAGGACATCTTATCAATGTGTTGCTATATGCGCTAATAGGATTTTTATTGTATAAATTATTAAGATTATGGCTACCAACAAAACACTCATTTATCTTGTTTGCAATCGCGTTGCTGTTTGTTGCTCATCCATTACACACAGAAGTTGTTGCGAATATTAAAAGTAGAGATGAAATATTAGGAATGTTGTTTGGCATATTGTCTTTGCAATTTTTCTTTTATTATGCTAATGACAAAAATATTCTGTCAATCAAAAATCTACTGCTAGGTTTGTTGTTTTTTTTCTTAGCCATGCTATCCAAAGAAAGCACGATAACACTATTTGCGGTCATTCCATTTTCTATTTATTTTTTTACATTACAACATGATTTTAAGAAAATATTTATTGCAATTACATCGCTAACTATCGCCGTGATAGCTTATTTCATTCTGCGTCATATTTCCATCGGTGGATTAGTCACTTTTAATGAGGTAAGCATTTTAAATAATTCTTTAATGGGCGTAAGTTCTCCAGTAGATAGATTTGCAACGGCAATTGTATTGATTGGATATTATTTGAAACTGTTCTTTTTTCCATTTCCACTTTCTTTTGATTATTCATTAAATACTATTCCAAATGCGAGCTTAAGTGATGTTCGTTTTTTGCTGACGATGTTAATTATTATTGCGATGGCTGCGTATGTGTTGCTACAACTTAAGAAAAAAGATATCATCGCATTTAGTCTTATTTTCTTTGCTACGACATTGTCTGTCGTAACAAATATTTTTGTGTTGATAGAAGCAACATTGGCTGAGCGTTTTATGTTTTTACCTTCATTAGGTTTGTGTATGGCATTGATATTGTTGCTGGAAAAATATTTACACTATTTCGCAGAAGCAGATTATTCTTTGTTGTCAATTGTAAAACAAAACAAATTGTTTACAAGCCTTGTGTTTGCGTTTCTACTTGTTTTTACAACTAAATCGTTTCTCCGAAATTTTGATTGGAAAGACAATTATACTTTGTTTAGTATAGACAAAGATCATAATCCCAATAGTTACAGAACTTTATCTGCCTATTGCAATGCCTTATTTGTCGAAAAAATAAAACCATTACAAGATGGTGAGCAACAGAAATTAGACTTTTGCAGAGAAGCAATTTTTTATACACATAAAAGCTTGTCTATTACACAAGATAATTTCAGCGCGTGGAGTTTGCTTAGCTACTGTTATTTGCAAATTAAAGATTATCCAAATGCAATCGCAGCGTTTGAAAATGGAATCAAATTTTACAGCACTAAAGCACCTGCTTTAGATAATTTTTATATGTTAGGTGCAAATGCTTATTATTATTCAGGAAATTTACAACAAGCTGTATCTACAGCAAAAGCAGGCCTTGCCATTAACGATACGAACGCCATGCTACTGAATACGTATGGCATGGTGCTTACTGAAACGAATGATTTGAAAACAGCAAAAATGGCATTAGAAAAGTCTATACAATTAGATAGTAGCAACGCAGATACTTGGTATAATTATGGCAATTGGTATGCAAAATATAACGACTTTCAAACAGCATTAAATTGCTATAAAAAAATAGAATCAAGAAATGCGGCAACGCTTACAAAAATTAACGCTTACAATAATAGTGGTAATTGTTATGCTGTTTTAAAACAATATGATAATGCCATTTCCTACTACAAAAAAGTATTGACATTAGATGCTAAAAACAAAAGTGCACTACAAAATTTAGTGCTTACTTATAATAATATAGGCCAGCCTGATGTTGCAGCAAGTTATCAAGCACAATTGAATCAGTGATTAAATATTTTATTGAATAAAGCTGGAGTCGGATAAAGTTAATAAGAATGCTTTCAAATCAGCTTTTTCTGTTGCGCTTAAATTCAGTCCCCAATGAAACTGTGTTTCTAAGCGTTTGTTGGCTTTCTCGCGCATGATTGGCTCCAATGTTGGCGAGCCTTTTGGTCCATCATTGTAAAAATCGATGACTTCATCTAATGTTGCAAATCGTGCATCATGCATGTAAGGAGCAGTAAATGCCAAGTTGCGCAAGGTCGGAATTTTAAACCTTCCGTTGTCTGCCATATTTCCTGTAAATTTTCCCAAGCCAAAATCAATAAAATTCAATGCAGATGATACAGAGTCTAATCCGTTATTGGCAAAAGTTCTGTCTGGTGAAATAAATACTTCTGGTGCCGAAGTGCTATGGCAATGGAAACAGTCACCTTTTTCTGTTTTAAAAATATCGAAGCCACGCAATTCTGCATCTGTTAATGCTACTTCGCCTCTGGCATATTTGTCGAATTTTGAATTGTAAGAAATGAGTGTATTTTCAAATTGTGCAATGGCTTTTGCCATTAATTCTTTAGTAATTATTTTAGTATTGAAAGCTTTCCAAAATAAATCGACATATTCTGAATTGTTTTGTAATCTACGCACGACTTCTGGCAATGCAATATGCATTTCCAATGGATCTTCTATGGGTTTCAATGCCTGTTCTGGCAATGAGCTTGTTCTGCCGTCCCAAAAAAAACGATCTTTCTGCCATGCTAAATTGACTAAAGGCATTGCATGGCGAGCACCCGGCAGGCCATCGACACCAATGCTTCTAATTCTGTCATCAGAAAACGAGTGTTCTTGCTTGTGGCAACTTGCACACGAGATGCTCGAGTCTCTCGATAAAATGGGATCGAAAAATAATTTCTTGCCTAATGCAATTCCTTCTACAGTCATCGGATTGTTTGCATCTATTGGCAATGGCCTAAAGTTTTGAATATTTGGTGCTATGTATGGTGTCGGAGTATAGGTTTCTACTTTATTACAAGCATGAAAAAGCAAGCTACAAAACAATAGACCACCTATACAGCTTATGAAAAATTTTCTCATCATTCTGGCAATACTACGCTTGTTGTAATTCCATCCACAAAGCTGTCTTTTATGGCAATACCTTTCGCAATTTCTGAAGCTTCACTATGATTACTGAAATTTGTGATTTGAAAGGGATCGCTGTCCAATACAAAAAGCTTATCTAGATTTAAGTTTATAAATACACTTGTGCCATCATAAGGTATTGCACTTGCATTAATGATGGTATATAAAGTATCACTACCTAAGTGCATAGAAAATGGTGCATCTGGTATTTCGTTTTTTAAAGCAGAATCATCGATATTACCTTCTGCAACAATAAATCGATATTTCAACATGTCCCAGTATAAACCGTTTTCTACGCTTAATGGATGCGATGGTGGAAATGAAGCAGGCATTAAATTATTGGTAGCAGCATCTACGCCTAATGCAAAAGTAAATGCAGTATAATTGCCTTTTGGCATTTTAAAACTAAAATTATTATTTCCATTGCCATATAAAAAGATATCTTTCACTACTCTTGATTTTCCATTTACATCTATAAGCGTAAAATTGGAAAATAAGATTTTTAATTTCGATAAATCTAAATCATAGCTACGATTGTTTGGCGTGTGCTTAGTTTGTGTAATGTGAAATTGTACGATAACAGTATCATTTTTTTTGCAAGCGGAAAGAAAAATGCAAATAGAGAAGAGGAGTTTTCCTGCGAATTTCATACATTAAATATAACGATATATCATGCTTATTGTTGCTAAAGCAAATAAAAAAAAATAGGCACTTGCAAAAAGCAAATGCCTATTGAAATATAAAGAGTTTATCTATTAGATAGATAATGTTTTTAAAACATCGTTCATTGCACGAACTGCGTCAGCACTTTTGTTGAAAGCCGCTTGTTCTTCTTCGTTCAATTTATAGTTGATGATTTTTTCCCAACCATTTTTTCCGATAACAACAGGAACGCCTAAGCAGATGTCTGTTTGTCCGTATTCGCCTTCTAAATAAACACAAGAAGTGATTACTTTTTTCTCATCGCGTAAGATAGACTCTACGATAGCCATGCCAGCAGCACCTGGAGCATACCAAGCAGAAGTGCCAATTAATTTTGTTAAAGTAGCACCACCAACCATAGTGTCTGCAGCTACTTTTGCTAATGTTTCTGCGTCTAATAATTCGCTAACTGGTGTAGAACCTAATGTTGCCAAACGTGTTAATGGAATCATTGTTGTATCGCCGTGACCGCCGATAACATCAGCATTTAATTGAGATGGAGAACAGCCGATTGCTTGAGATAAATAATATCTGAAACGTGAGCTATCTAAAGCGCCACCCATACCGATGATTCTATTTTTAGGAATACCTGTTGCTTTTAGCGCCAAGTATGTCATTGTATCCATTGGATTAGAGATGATAACAAAAATGGTATTTGGTGAATATTTTAAGATGTTTTCCGCAACACCTTTAACGATACCTGCATTTACACCAATTAATTCCTCACGCGTCATGCCTGGTTTTCTTGGAAGACCAGATGTGATTACGACAACATCACTGTTTGCAGTTTTTGTGTAATCATTCGTAGAACCTGTGATTGTTGTGTCAAATCCTAATAAGGCAGCAGTCTGCATCATGTCGATTGATTTTCCTTCTGCAACACCTTCTTTAATGTCTAATAATACCAATTCATGGCATAGTTCTTTGCGTGCAATATTATCGGCAACGGTTGCGCCTACTGCTCCTGCACCTACAACGGTAACTTTCATTTTATACTATTTAAAAATTAGAAATGTAAAAATCGGTGCTAAGATACTAATAAGTAATGAGTAGAAGTAATGAGTAGTATGAACTTAGGTTTATATGAAAATTAATTACTCATAACAATTCATTAACATGAATGTCTATACATAAAAAATGCTATTCGTACGAATAGCATTTTTTTGTAAAATAGAAGTTTTTAGAATTTAAATGCTAATCCAATTTTGGCGTATGAGCCTTCGCAATAGCCAGCTTCCAAATTGGCGCCAATGTGTTCTACAAAGTAGTAGGTCATACCGATGCCAGCGCCCACTATAGCACCACCTTTAAATTTTTTATATTCTGGCAATGAGCTTTCTTTACTTTTTAAGCGAAAACCACCACCGATAGCAAGTGGTAAATACACATCAAATTTATCTGCATCCAATTTTGCATTTCCCTTTTCAGATATTAATTGATATAAATGAAAAACACCGCGAACACCGATACCAAAGCTTCTGTATTTTAAATCAAATAGCACACTACTGCTGTCTTTGGTAAATTGTTTGCCAGAAAATGTAAACCAACCACCAATACTAAAATATGGGCTTGCCGCAAAGTCCATATTAAAGGTCACACCTGGAATAAAACCAAGTTTTTCAAATTTAGATTTTGCAGCGTTGTAGTGTTTTAATTGATATGTAGGAATAAAACTATGATGTCCTAAGTTGGTGGTTAGATTGACATGAAAATCGCCTTTTTCAACAGCAAACATATTTATCGATTGCGTTGATAAGAAAACAATGATTGCAATTTTAATTATTCTTTGCATAAATACTTTTTTAAGATTTTAAAAGTTACATCAAAAATATCAAATATTTCCATTGTATTTACGAATAAACCATTCACTTATCAACAGTAACAAAATAATAAAAAACAAGATTTTTTTATCGATGAGTGGCTGTGTGTTAAATGAATCATACAGAATCGATTTTACTTTATCATTTTTTTCTATATCATCAATGATATGTTGCATGTCTTTTGGATAATAAAATTTTCCACCACTTTGTGTTGCGATATCTTGTAATAATCCATGATTTGCTTGTGTGTTTAATGATTCCGCAATGATTGGTCGAACAGAAAATTGGCAAGCAGCCGTATTTTTCTTTCCTTTATAATGAGCAGCAGCAGAAACAGTGTAATTGCCAACAGGTAAGATGCCAGCATTTAAAGTATAGGCGTTGATAGTTTTGTCGAAAGTGTATGTGTATTCTTTTTGATTATCTCCTTTCACTACGCATGTTGCATCTACATCATTGACTAATACATAACTTTCATTGTATAATTCTGCGTCGAGTTGTATGGCTTCGTTTGCATTGTAAATGGATTTTGGTGTATGCACACGAAACCTTCGTTTGTCGCCCTTTACAGTTAAGAACTGCACGCATTTGTTAATCAATTCATCAGTTGCCATAAATGTATTTGTTTGTGCATATTCATTCATTCGCCAACGCCAAATGCCTTCACCACAAATAAATCCCGTCTTTTTGCCGTTGATATCGTTAAATACTATCAATGGATTGTCTGTCGGAATAGTGCCGATTTGTTGACGAAATAATACATCAGCAGTTGAGGCAAGCGTGTATCTGCCATAAGGTGCTAACAATGGTGGCAATGCATTTATTGTTTGCAGCGAAGGTGCATTAATAGTGAATTTTGAAAATGAATTTTGATAGATGGGAAACACATCATTGCCATTTAAAGAAGCACCTGATATTTGTACGATTTTTTGAATGCTGTTTAATTGTGCCACATTTGTATTGGCTGAAAGAATCCATAATATTGGTAAATTGCTGTTTGCTATTTCTTGTATTTTATTGATTTTGGATATGGCATCAGTAGAAGGTAAACCATGTAGAATAATGAGATTGGCATCGGCAATATTAGCATTGTAGTTTTTGATATCTGCTGATTCAAATTGATAATTTTTATTTTGTTCGATAGCATTTTTAAACGCTTTCACATCAGGATGTGGCGCATCGTATAATAGCAATATTTTTTGTCGGCCATCTAAAACTTCAATATATGCGATGTCAGTATTGTTTTCAACGATAGTCTCGCCAGTAAGTGTTTTTAATCTAATTTGATAGCGTAAAATACCTGGTTTTGTTGCTTCAGCGATGGCATCACTTTGTATGGAAAAACGATCTTCTGTGATTTCAATTGGCTTTGATAAAATAATATGACCGTCTGGCGCAATCACTTCTAAAACTGTTGTTTGTCCTTGTAAGTGGTTGGCCTCGATTTGTATATTTATCGTGAATTGGTCGCCAAGATATACGATTTCAGGATATCGAATGCTTTTGATTAAAGCATCTTTTTTTATCGATGTATCTCCTAATGCAATTGTATAAAATGGAATTGTTAATGCATTTTTATTATATATTGGTGAATTCCCTTTTGTGAAAATTCCATCGCTGGCTAATATAATTGCGCCAATATTTTGAGTGCCATGACGCATATATAATTCATCAATAGCATTTGAGATGTCTGTTTCTTTTTCTGTGTAATTGGGTGTTTTAAAATTACTTAATGTATTGCCAAAATTATAAGAAATGATATCATATTTTTCTCTGATTTTTTCTTGTAAAGCCGATAATTGAGTGGCATATTTTTCTTTTGAGAAATTTCCGAATGATATATGTAGAGATGATGAATTGTCTTGTAATAATAAAATTAGCGGCTTTTCTTCTTCCGTATGTTTTGATTTAATTAACAGCGATAGCAACAAAAAAGCAATTAATGATGTCGATAAAAAACGCAGCGTTGCTAAACCATATTTCCACCATTTACTTTCATTTTCGGTGAAAATGAATTTCTTTTTACCATATAAAATATAGGAGAAGAGTACACCTAAAGCAATGCAAAACAATATGAACCACCAAGGATATGCTGCAATGAAAGTTGTATTCATAAATTGTTTGCTATAATGATAGGTAATTTCTACACAAAATAATGTAAAGTTATTTGGCGACAAAGTTAATAAAACAAAAAAGCAGTTTGTGCATACAAACTGCTTTTGAAATATGTTTGAATAGTGCTTATTTTGCTAAGACTTCTGCTACTTTTTTACCGATAAATGCTGGTGAATCTACAACATGGATACCACATTCGCCCATAATTTTCATTTTTGCGGCAGCGGTGTCGTTTGCACCACCAACAATTGCGCCTGCATGTCCCATTCTTCGGCCTTTAGGAGCAGTTTGTCCAGCGATAAAACCGATTACAGGTTTTTTCATATTGTCTTTTAACCACATAGCAGCATCGACTTCCATCGTGCCGCCGATTTCGCCAATCATGACGATGGCTTCTGTTTCCTCATCATTCATAAATAATTCAACCGCCTCTTTAGTTGAGGTGCCAATAATTGGGTCGCCACCAATACCGATAGCAGTAGATACACCAAAACCAGCTTTTACCACTTGGTCAGCAGCCTCATACGTCAAAGTTCCTGATTTAGAAACAATGCCTACTTTCCCTTTTTTGAAAACAAATCCTGGCATAATACCAATTTTTGCCTCGTCTGCCGTAATAATTCCAGGGCAGTTTGGACCTATCATACGCACGCCTTTTGAGGTGACGTATTTTTTTGCCTTTATCATATCTTGAACAGGTATGCCTTCAGTTATAGTAACAATGACTTGTATGCCTGCATCTGCTGCTTCCATAATAGCATCTGCTGCAAAAGCTGGTGGTACAAATATGATTGAAACATTTGCGCCAGTAGCTTTTACTGCATTTTCTACCGTGTTGAATACAGGCTTGTCTAAATGTGTACTGCCTTCTTTGCCTGGAGTTACACCACCAACAACATTAGTGCCGTATTCTATCATTTGTGTTGCATGGAATGTACCTTCTTTACCGGTAAATCCTTGCACAATTACTTTTGAGTTTTTATTTACTAAAATGCTCATAATTACTTGGATAAATTGGATAATAATTTTTTGTGTCTTGCATCTCTGGCTTCTTTTAAAAACTCAGATGCAAATATAAAGTCGATTAATTCTTTATTGTCTGACTCAAACAAGGAAATTTTGTCGCCTTCCCAATGTTTATTGCCTTCGTGTAAGAAAATAATTTTGTCGCCATTGGTAATTACGCTGTTCATATCATGCGTATTGGTGATGGTTGTAATTTTATATTCTTCCGTAATTTCCATGATTAATTCATCAATGACGATAGAAGTTTGTGGGTCTAAACCAGAATTGGGTTCGTCGCAAAATAAATATTTTGGATTCATCACAATGGCACGTGCGATACCTGTACGCTTTTGCATGCCTCCTGAAAGTTGCGATGGATATTTGGCATTTGCATTGACTAAATTTACTCGTTTTAATACTTCATTGACTCTGTCTTTTTTGTCAGACATAGCCATTTTGGTAAACATATCTAGTGGGAAACGTACATTTTCTTCAACGGTTAAAGAGTCGAACAGTGCGCCACCTTGGAAAAGCATTCCTAATTCTCGTCGGATTTCATTTTTCTGTTCGATATTCATGGCTACATAATCTTTGCCATCGAATAGTACATGGCCTTCCGTTGGATTGAGTAAGCCTACAATACACTTTAATAATACGGTTTTTCCTGAACCGCTTTTGCCTATGATTAGATTGTTTTTTCCGGCTTCAAATAATGACGAAACACCCTTCAACACATGTTGTGAGCCAAATGATTTATGTACATCTTTTACTTCAATCATTATTTTAATTTAATAACATCCACGCCAAAACGAAATCGGCAATTAATACCATAATACTACTGAGCACCACGGCTCTTGTACTAGCTTTACCAATTTCTATAGAACTGCCATAAGCATAAAATCCTTGATAACAAGAAATAGAAGTAAGTATAAAACCAAATACAGCTGCCTTAGTGAGCATGATGTATATATTTTTTGCCACAAAATTCATTAAAATGCCTTGCGTATAATCTACGCCAGAAACATAACCTGTTAAATCGCCGGCAAGCATGCCACCCCAAATACCTGTCAAAGCAGATACAACCACTAATAATGGAATCATCGTGATGGCAGCTGCTATTTTTGGTCCAATTAAATAAGAAATCGTGTTAACGCCCATTATTTCGAGCGCATCAATTTGTTCTGTTAAGCGCATTGTGCCTAATTCTGAAGAGAGATTAGAGCCTACTTTTCCTGCTAAAATTAAACAAGAAATGGTAGGAGCTAGTTCTAATATCATAGATTCTTTAACCACATAACCTACATAATACATCGGTACCATTGATTGTGAAAGGTTATAGGCAAATTGTACGGTAGAAACTGCACCGATAAAAAAGGAGATTAAAATAATAATCATTACAGAACCAACGCCAATGTTGGCCATTTGTCGTAATGTTTCTTTCCAATACATTGCGGCACGTTCAGGTTTAACGAAACATCGCTTCACCATTAGTATATATCTACCTATATGAAATAAGGGACCGCCTGACGCATGAATGTATTCTGCCATGTATTATTCTTCCTAAGAATTGGTAAAAATAGAATATTTTTAGTGATTAGCCAAAAGTGATGAGTGAAATGATAAAAAATAATACATTTACAACATGAATATCGTTATTACAGGTGCAAGTAGAGGAATTGGTAAGTCCATTGCAGCAAAATTTTTCAACAATGGTCATTCCGTAATAGTATGCTCGAGAGATGCTAATAAGTTGCGTCAACTTCAAATTGAATGTCCAAGTATATTGACTTTTGTTTGCGATGTGTCTGTAAAAAAGGAGATAGATAATTTTGCTGATTTTGTCTTGTCTAATTTTAAAACTATCGATGTTTTAATTAATAATGCTGGTGTTTTTATTCCTGGAAAAATTACAGAAGAAGAGGACGATGTTTTGGAAAAAACACTACAATCTAATGTATATAGTGCTTATTATCTTACAAAAAAATTAGCACCTACTTTTATTCGACAAGCAAGTGGTTATATCATTAATATGTGCTCTATTGCTAGTATTATGGCATATGAAAATGGTGGTAGCTATTCCATTTCAAAATTTGCGTTATTAGGTTTTTCTAAAACACTGCGCGAAGAATTAAAGCCATACAACATAAAAGTAACTGCTATACTACCTGGTGCGACACTCACGGATTCGTGGCAAGGCACGGATTTGCCAGAAAGCAGATTTAGTAAACCAGAAGATATTGCGGAATTGGTTTATACAATTACGCAACTCTCTGAGTTTTCGGTTGTAGAAGAATTAATTATTCGACCACAATTAGGTGATATCTGAAAAAGGAATTATCCTAAGCTTGCTAATGCAGCGGTATAATCTGGCTCAGTAGCGATTTCTCCTACTTGCTCTGCATATACAACTTTTCCATCTGCATCTACTACAATAACACATCTGCTTAATAAACCTTTTAATGGACCATCAGCCATTAATACATAATCAAAATCATGGCTTCTGAATGCTGATAATGTCTCTACATTTTCAATGCCTTCCGCACCACAAAATCTACTTAAAGCAAATGGTAAATCTTTTGATATGCATAATACTTTTGTGTTGGCTAGAGCAGCTGCTTCTTGATTGAATTTACGCACAGATGCAGCACAAATTCCTGTGTCGATGCTTGGGAAGATATTGAGTATTAATTGCACGCCACTAAAATCAGCTAATGTTTTTTCTGATAGATTGCTTGCTACTAAACTAAAATTGCTTAAGCTGTCGCCAATTGCAGGTAAATTGCCTGCTGTGTGCACTTCGTTTCCTTTAAAAGTAATAGTTGCCATAAATTTTATTTAAATATTGTTTTAATTATTGAATATAGAAGGCAATGCTTTCTTGTATGTCTTCTGTAGTCAATGGAATGTCATATACACTATTTCCAATAGCAGAAAGCAAAGCTGCCATGATGGTATCACCTTCATTTTTTTTATCGATGCGCATACTTTCAATTATTTTATTCATATCGAAAGTGGAGATATCGTGCTTAGGAAAATGTTTTAATAAAACAGTTTGGATTTCGTTTAGTTCATCTGCTGTCAATCCACATTTTTTTACAGATAAATAGGCTTCGCAAATCATGCCTATAGCAATAGCTTCGCCGTGTAACAATGGTGTTGATTCGTGTTCCAAAGAATAAGCCTCGATAGCGTGTCCAATGGTGTGTCCAAAGTTTAGGACTTTCCGCAATCCTTTTTCATAAGGGTCTATTTCGACAACTTTCTTTTTAACAAGTAAAGAATGAAAAACAATCTCATCCATATGGCAAGATAAAATATCATATTGCTTGTAAATATTCCATTGTGCGCTATCTTGAATGAGTGCGTGTTTGAAAATTTCTGCCCAACCATTGATGAATTGTCGCTGTGGCAGCGTATTAAAAAAAACAGATGAGATAAAAACAGCTTTTGGATTTTGGAATAGACCAATAAGGTTTTTTCCATATTTAAAATCGATGCCAAGCTTGCCTCCGATAGAGGAATCGACTTGTGACAATAAAGTAGTCGGAATATTTATAAAATCTACACCACGTTTGTAGCAACTTGCAGCAAAGCCACCCATGTCGCCAATAACACCACCACCTAAGTTGATGATTAATATTTTTCTATCTGCATTTTTTGTGATAAGTTGTTGCCATATTTTTTCGCAAGTGTACAAGTTTTTATTGGTTTCTCCACTTTGCGTTTCGATGATATGTAAGCCAACTATATGCTCACTGATGATAGGCAAACAATGTTGTTTCGTATTTTCATCAACAATGGCAAATAATGCGCTGTAATTTTTTTCTTCGATAAAACGGTATAAAGATTGTAGGCTGTCGTCTAAATAAATTGAATAGTCGTTTAAGGAAATTGTATTCATCACTTTTGTGTCAAAACATCAATAATTAAGGTAAATCTACGATTTTATCAAAACTCCAAACTTCTGCTTTTGCAGCAAACCATGGTTTTACTGTTTTCCAAAATTGAAGGAAGAAAGCAGAATCTCTGTAATTGTTTAAGTCTGTTTCTGTATGCCAAATACTATATGTGAAAAAAATATTTGGCTGGTGTATGTCTTGCCATGCCTGTAGCATTGTACAACCTTCTTGAGCACGTATAGTTTCGCAAACTGTTGCGAAATAATTTTTAAATGTCGCTACTTCTTCTTCACGCATTGTAAGTTTTACAATTCTAATAATCATTCAAATAAAATTTGTATAGCATCACCATTTTTTAATCCTAATAAATCAGATGCGTTACCGCCGTTTATACATATTTCTAAATAACCAATGGAGTTAAATCGAGCCAAACTATAAGAGCGAGGTACATCTGAATAGTTTTCTACTACACGATCAATAAAATCTACTTTTCGATAATTGATGCGCATTTGTTTGCTAGTATCAAAGCGTTTGATGTCATCAATATGGATATTAGTGATCACATTGCCAAAATTATCGACATAAATGACGTTCCCAATCAGTCTATTTTCTTCAATAACTGGCAAAAGCGCACGTTTTTCTACATAATTAGAAGTTGCTACACCAATAGAACCAATATTGTTATTAAATGTAATTTCTTTGACCACTCTACAATAGTATTCTTCCAGCGTACGCAGTTTTGCTTGTTTCATGTCTATTTCAACAATTAAATCTGGCTTTTCATCAAATACAAGCGTGAGTAGTCCGTTGTCGGGTGCTATAAAAAAGTAATTTTGATATTTTGCTGCTAATATTTTTTGCGTGCCTAAGCCTTGTTCGAATACTCTAGCAATATGGATAGTACCTTTAGGATAATGTGCATATACATTTTTTAAAAAAAATGCAGCAGTTACAATGTCATAAGGTGGAATAGAATGTGAGATATCCACAATTTTAGCAGATGGGCTCGATGTATATAAATCACCTTTAAATAAGCCAACATAATAGTCTCTTTCTCCAAAATCTGTTAATAACGTTATTACCGCCATTTAAAAATTTATGTTATTTTCAAATTGATAAAAAATTATTGATATCTAGACTACGAATGTAAGGCTAAATATCTGGAAACAAAAATATAAAATAATTGAGCGAACTAACGATTAAACTAGAAACTGTTGACCCGGTAGAATTCTTCGGCTTCAACAACAACAAACTGAAAATCCTGAAAAAAGAATTTAACAGGCTTAATATCAGTGCAAGAGGCAACAAAATTATCGTTGCCGGTTCTCAAGAAGATTTGGAAGTCTTTAGCGACAAAGTGCATCAGCTCGTAGAATATCTAGAACGATATGGTAAGATTTCGGATCAGCATCTCGAAGAAATATTACATGGTCGCAATCCATACGAAACTAATTTCCCGCAGTTTCAAGATAATGTACTTGTGTATGGCAACAACGGAACGCTGGTGCGTGCGCGTACTGAAAACCAACAAAAAATGGTCGATCTCTCTGAAGATAATGACATCTTGTTTGCGATGGGACCTGCAGGTACAGGTAAAACATATACAGCCGTTGCCTTAGCCGTGCGTGCATTAAAAAACAAATCTGTAAAAAAAATAATCCTTACTCGTCCAGCAGTGGAAGCAGGCGAGAATTTAGGTTTTTTACCAGGTGATTTGAAAGAAAAAATAGATCCTTACTTGCGACCGCTTTACGATGCATTGGATGATATGATACCAGCAGATAAACTTGCTTATTATATGCAAAATAGAATCATAGAAGTTGCGCCATTGGCCTATATGCGCGGTCGAACTTTAGATAATGCATTTATGATATTAGATGAAGCACAGAACGCAACTACTTTACAACTTAAAATGTTTTTAACGCGTATCGGTCCATCTGCACAATGTATCATTACAGGTGATATGACACAAATCGATTTGCCTAAAAACCAACAATCAGGCTTGCGTAAAACGATGCAAATTTTAGATGGAATTGAAGGTATTGGCATGATACATTTATCAGCAGATGATGTCGTTCGCCATCGATTAGTAAAAGATATTATCAAAGCATTTGATAAAGATGCTGAGCGAGAACAGCAATTTAAAAATAACAATTAGAAAATAGTTATCACATTTTAAGAGGCAAAGTTTAATTTGCCTCTTTTTTATCTGCATTATAATGATTTTTAATACTTTGGCTTGCTTTTTGCTGCATTTTTGATTTTTTGAATTCCAAACAAATTTCATTAAATTTAATCAATATTATAAAATAGTAAATAAGTGAATGATGAGCCGATTAATTGTAAACAGACTGGACTATGCACGCATTAAAAAAAGTATTAGCGATGCGAGAGATTTTAAATCGATAAATAAATCAGAATCAGATAAACTGATGAAAGAATTGGATTCTGCTGAAATTGTTGAGCCAGAAGCTATTCCTTCTAATGTAGTAACGATGAATTCTATCGTGAAACTAAGCTTTTTAAATAACGATAGACAAATTCAATTCCAGATTGTATATCCAGAACAAGCTAATATGAAAGAAAATAAAATTTCTATTTTTTCACCTATTGCAACAGCATTAATTGGCTATAAAGTGAAAGATGAGATTGAATGGATAGTACCAGCTGGCTTGACTAAAATTAGAATTGACGAAATTATTTATCAGCCAGAAGCAGCAGGCGACTATAATCTGTAATTTAACGACTATATTTAGTTTTTTTCTAACTAGAATTCAGTATAGAAACTAACATTCATAACACAATAATAAAAGTAATTAAATACTTTTATTGCGTGAATGTTTTAATTTTGTGTATTATAAATCAAATAAAACTTGTATTATGAATACTACAGCAGAAAATGTATTAAATGTAACGCTATTAGAGCCTCGCATGAAACATCCGACTATATTTGCTCGCTTCGACGAATTACTAGAAGGAGAAAGTTTGACTATACACAATGACCATGATCCCAAACCTTTATACTATCAATTGTTAGGCGAACGAGGCAATGTTTTTTCGTGGGAATATCTTGAAAATGGTCCAATTTGGTGGAAGGTACGTATTGGAAAAAACAAAACAGGAGAAGCAGCCGAAACATTAGGAGAGATAGTAACTAAAGACTTGCGTAAGGCACAAATATTCAAAAAATTTGGCCTCGATTTTTGTTGTGGTGGCAAAAAAACAGTAAAAGAAGCTTGCGCCGAAAAAGGTATCGACGTTACTTTGGTAGAAACTGAATTGTTGCAAGCTAGCAGAACTGTTGCTGGACGAGCATTGCCTTATAACGAATGGAGCTTGGATTTTTTAGCAGATTATATCGTGCAAACACATCATGCATTTGTAAAAAATACCTTACCAGATATGAAAATGTATGCCGCTAAAGTTGCAAAAGTTCATGGTGCACAACACTCAGAACTAGCGCGCATTGAGGCATTAGTTGAAGAAATTAGCGCAGAATTTGAATCGCACATGGACAAAGAAGAAAATGTATTATTTCCTTATATAAAAGCTATGGTAATGGCAAAAAATACGCTTTCACCTTTGAAGGCAGCATCATTCGGCTCGGTTAAAAGTCCAATTACAATGATGGAAATGGAGCATGAAAATGCTGGAAAAATAATGGAAGAAATTCGCACCTTGAGCAATGATTATCAATTGCCACAAGATGCTTGCGCCAGCTACGGTCTCTTATATAAATTATTGTCCGATTTCGAAGAGGATTTGCATTTGCATGTTCACTTAGAAAATAATATCTTGTTTCCAAAAGCACAAGAATTAGAAAAAACCTTGCTAGCATAAATGGGAATTTCCTATATAATATCGGTTTATTTACACATATTATTTGCCGCCATTTGGATAGGAGGAATGTTATTTCTACCGCTTGTGCTATTGCCAAGTATTAAACAAGTAAGCAATAAAATCGACATCTTGTATGCCACAGGAATTAAATTTCGGGTGTACGGCTGGATGTCGATTTTTGGTTTGATATTGACTGGTGCATATAATATGTATGCCAAAGGAATACCATTTAGTATTACATACTTGGCCACCGATACATATGGTAAATTATTTGGTACAAAATTGCTATTGTTTTCATGCATGTTAACCATTGTTACGGTTCATGATTTTTATATTGGCAATAAAGCCATCGACCAAATGCGTATTGATAATAGTACAAAATTTCGAATAATTGCACGCTGGTCAGGTCGAATAAACTTGATGCTATCGCTGGCAATTGCCTTCTTAGGTGTTGCCATTTCCAGAGGTGGTTTTTAATGAATTATTTTTTAGCTTTCTTGTATATCTGAAAAAAAAGAAGATGAAAATAAATAAGTCCACAAAGATATCGGCTATTATAGCACATAATAAATCCGCAATTGATGAGATTGCAGCCATCAATCCTCATTTCAAAAAATTACAAAATCCAATACTTCGAAAAATTTTAGCATCGCGAGTTACTATTGAAGATGCAGCAAAAATAGGAAAATGTACAGTCGAAGATTTTTATACTGTTTTATCGAAAATTGGTTTCGAAATTGAGGAAATAAATCAAGCATCAATCAACACGCAAACATCAGATAAACAAGATATAAAACAAGCATTAGCCAATAAAAAATTGGTCGCATTAGATGTGCGACAAGAGTTGGAAAATGGTATCGATCCATTTAACTTGATTATGCAGCATATTGGCAAATTACAATCAGATGAAGTGCTTCAGATTATCAATACTTTTGAGCCAACACCGCTTATTGCTATATTGCGTAAAAAAGGATTTATAGCAGTCGTTGAAACAATAAATGAAAACCTTATTCATACCTATTTCTATAAAACAGATACAACATCAAAAGTAGAAACTGTAGATATACAACAGGCATCAGATTTTGACGATGTTCTTCAAAAATATCAACAAAAACTGACAACAATTGATGTGCGCGACTTAGAAATGCCATTGCCTATGCACACTATTTTATCGGCTTTAGATCATTTAGCAAGTGATAGTGCTTTATTTGTTTATCATAAACGCATTCCTGTTTTTTTGTTGCCAGAACTTGCCGATAGAAAATTTGAATATCGCGTTAAAGAAATAAGTGCGAATGAAGTACATTTACTAATCTTTAAAGCTTAGCATGTTTGTTGCACAAGGAAATACTACGCTTGCAAAAACTACATCTTATAAAATCGTATTGCCATTTTATTTATATGCGGCCGTCTCGTTTTTGTTGGCTACTGTTTTACTTGTTTTCTCATCAGCACAATTTTTAATACACTATTTTCATCCAACTATATTAGCAATTACACACACAATGGCATTAGGCTGGGCAACGATGATTATCATTGGTGCTTGCCATCAGTTGGTGCCTGTATTGATTGAAGGCGAGCTATATGGCAACAAGCTTGCTTATGCTACGTTTGTTTTGATGGCTATCGGTATTCCACTATTAGTACATGGATTTTATGTATTCAATGTAGGTGTTTTCACACAAGGTGGAGGCTTGTTAATCATATTTGCTTTGCTATTATTTTTATATAATATCGGAAAAAGTATTACGCAAAGTAAGCATGAAAATATACATGCCATTTTTGTATTTACTGCCATCATTTGGCTATTACTTACTGCTATATTAGGTTGGATTTTACTTTTTAATTTTACAACAATGGTGCTGCCATACGATTCCTTGCATTACTTGAGCTTGCATGCACATATCGGAATTGCAGGTTGGTTTTTATTACTAATCATTGGCGTTGCATCACGTTTAATTCCAATGTTTCTTATTTCAAAGTATAATAATACCAACTTACTTTGGTGGATTTATGCTTGCATAAATCTTGGCTTGCTACTTTTTGGAGTTTTATTTTTTTTAACTGCTAAGTTGATTTATTACGCTTTTCCAATTTTTATGGTTTCCAGTGGCATATTTATTTTTATGTTTTATTGCTTGCGTGCTTATCAACAAAGAATACGGAAACAAGTAGATGCACAAATGAAACTTTCCGTTTTTTCTGTTATGATAATGGCTATGCCAATTGTATTTTTAATTTTACTACTATTGTTAATGACCTATTCAAATGTAAATCAAATAAGATTGGCAACGGCTTATGGTTTTGTATTGTTCTTTGTTTGGATAACATCTATTATCCTTGGAATGACATTTAAGACTTTACCATTTATCGTATGGAATAAAGTATATCACCATCGTGCTCGAATCGGTAAAACACCAAATCCGAAAGACTTATTTGATGATAATATTTTTAAATTAATGAGTTTTTGCTATTTAATTGCGAGTGTATTATTGCTGAGTGGAATTTTGTTGTCAAACGTAATTTTGATTTCATGCGGTGCAGTCGGACTACTTTGCACCGCAATACTATATAATTATAATGTCTTTATTCTATTAAAACATAAACCTGTATAATATGCATATTGAAACAAACAATGAAAACTTGAGTGCCATTGCTTTAGAAGGTTTGAAAGCGGTAATTGATCCAGAAATTGGTTTAAATGTAGTGGACTTAGGATTGATATATAGTTTACTGTTTGATGAAACTGCAAAACGCATAAATTGTGTGATGACATTGACCAGCCAATTTTGCCCTATGGGTGAGTCTATTATTGAAGATGTTAATAATTCCTTGCAAAGTTCTTTTGATTCTTACGGAATTGATGTAAATTTAACGTATGAGCCAGCATGGAATGCAGATATGATTTCAGAAGAAGGCCAATTATTTCTAGGTAGATAAGGATATATGCTAAGTTTAACATGTAAAGCAGCAATAAAAGCGGTCGTTTGTTTAGGTTCTAATAAAGAATCACACAAGAAATTGAGCATTCGCGAGATTGCACAACAAATAGATGAGAATGAACATACCGTTGGAAAACTGTTGCAAAAACTGGTAAAAGACAAGATAATAAACAGCACCAAAGGTCCAAATGGTGGTTTTTTTATAAGCGAAAATCAGGTGCATTTGCCTGTTATCAAAGTAATTGAATCTATTGATGGTATGCGTGTTTTTAAGGAATGTGGACTTGGTTTAGACCATTGCTCTGATGATAGACCTTGCCCAATGCACGAAGATTTTAAACCTATCCGTGATATGTTTACACAAATGTGTAGCAAGAAAAAAATCATTGATATGTATGAGCCTGTTAATAATGGATTAGTATATTTATTAGGTTGATTGAGTTGTATTTCAAACCTTATTTTCCTTTTCCTTTCCACAATATAATGACAGTATAAATCATAATCTTTATATCCATTTGTAAGGAAATATTTTCTATGTATAGCAAGTCATAACGCATGCGTTGTAACATTTCCGTAAGATTCGATGCATAGCCAAATTTTACCATACCTAATGAGGTGATACCAGGCTTAACACGTTGTAATAATTGGTATTGTGGTGCGGTTTGGATAATTTGATCAATGAAAAACTGACGTTCAGGTCGTGGACCAACCAAGCTCATGTCGCCGATAAGCACATTCCAAAGTTGCGGCAATTCGTCGATTCTATATTTTCGCATAGTGCGACCAAATGGTGTGATGCGTTCATCGTGTTCAGATGATAAGCGCGGTGTGCCATTTTCGGCATCTTCTACCATCGAGCGAAACTTGATAATTCGAAATATGTTGCCATTTAATCCTACTCTTTCTTGCATAAAAAAGATGTTTCCTTTGGAGGAAAGTTTTACGCGAATAGCAATAAACACTAAAAATGGCAGAAGAAAAAATAATCCTAGAAATGAAAGTGTGATATCAGCAGCTCGCTTGCTAGTTTTTTCCCAAGGTTTTAATAGCGTTGTCGGAATTTCTAATAATGGCGAGCCAAAGACGCTTGTGGTTTTAAATTTTCCAGATAAAATATCCAATTCATCGGGCAATAATTGTACACTAATTCCTTGATTCAAAAAATGAAATATGATTTTTTCAAAATGCTGTGCCGATGTTGTGCCAAATGCTAATATGACATTTTCAAAGTCTTTATTCTTTGGCGTGATACTGTCAAGATTAGCATTGTCAATGATAATTTTCTCTTGAATTTTATAGGGTAATTTTACTTTTGAATGCTCAATTTCTTGTTCAACTTTCTGACAATTTTCAAAATTACCAATTAATAAAGTCGGTATAGTAAGCCTTCCATTGCTAATGCGATTTTTCACTATTCCTAAAATAAGTAAACGCAATAAAATGGTAGTGAAAAAATGAAATGCTAAAAAACCTACAAACAACCAATAATAATCATTGTATTTTTTAATAAAATCATTTAACATTAAACTGAAAAACAATAATATTCCTCCAATTAGAGTTTGTTTAGCTGTTTGTTGAATTTCATGTAATCTCGATTTTTTTAATAAACTTGTATAGGTATTGTCATAAAAATAATAGATTAGCCAGCAAATCGGAATAAGCACTAAGCCATGTATTATTTTTTCATCTTGTAGTATTCTTGAAATGGAATGCGTAACATTTTCTATTTGTAGTTTTCTAAAAATAAAAAAACATAACCACGATAAAAGTGCAGCTAAATAATCGCCGATAATGTAATAAAAAATACCTTTATTTGCCGTTTTGTGCATAAACAAAAGTACAAATATTACGTAAGTAATCTATTTTAAAAACAGAAATAAAAAGGAAGCTATTGTTGTGCTATTGACTATGGCTTTTCTATGGCATACCAAACGCCAAAGAAATGCATGATGCTGCCTGCTAATACAAATAAATGCCAAACGGCATGATGGTAAGTGAATTTTTTCCAAGCATAAAAAATCACACCTAATAGATAGGCAATTCCACCAAGCAGAATAAAGAGCAATACTTTGTCTGGTGTAAATTTCATAATTGTATTTATCTGAAATAAACCCATGCAGCCCATTACTACATATATTATGGTAGAAATCGTATCGTATTTGCCAGTTAGAAAAATCTTTTTTATGGTACCAATTAATACAACAGACCATAAAATAATAATGAACCACATAATTTTATTAAATGGAATTGTTTGCATTAATAATGCAGTATAGGTGCCAGCAATTAAGTAGTAAATACTGATGTGGTCGGCAATACGCAAAATATATTTGGCTCTCTCGTTTGTGAGTGAGTGATAAATCGTAGATGATAAATAAACAGCTACCAAGCCAATCGCAAAGAAAATTAAACCGACTAATTTATAATTGACATCATAGTGCGATGCTTTTATAAAAAGTAATGGCAATAAGGTGGCAAATGTAACAAACCCAATTCCATGTGTAATTGCATTTGCGATTTCTTTTTTTATTTCGATTTTCATGGTAAATTTAGCTTCTATAAAATTAAGGCAAAATGTCGATAAAGTCCAACAAAAAATTGCTTATACCTGTTATCCTATCTTTATTTGTAGGTATATTTTTTGTTGCATGCTATCCACTTTCTACGGGTGCTATTCACTGGCGCATTAAGTTTGATAAAGAAAAAATCGCCCAAAAAAAAGCATACCTTTCTGATACAATATTAGTAAATGAAAAACAACCTAATATCGTGCTTATTGTTGCTGACGACCTTGGATTGAACGATGTTAGCTGTTATGGTAATTCGACGGTGCAGACACCAAATATTGATGCCTTGGCCAATGAAGGCGTGAAATGTGTTGAAGGATATGTCACCTCAGCAGTTTGTGCGCCATCGCGCTGTGGCATTCTTACTGGTCGATATCAGCAACGCTGCGGTTTTGAAACACAAGAAACAGAATATTATCCAACTAATATTATCGAGTATCTAACAGGGCGATATATTTCCGAAAAAGATACAAATTGGGTCGTTGCCACCAAGCCTCGTTATCCACGCGAATGGCAAATAGCCAAACAAGGCGTGCCACCAACAGAAATTACATTAGCGGAATTACTAAAAAAAGCGAACTACAGCACCGCAATTATTGGTAAATGGCACTTAGGAAAAAATCCTAAATTTAATATTCCTTCTGTTCGTGGATTTGATTACCAATACGGTTGTTATGGCGCATTTACTATGTATGTAGATAATCAAATTCAAGAAGATATTGTCAACTACAGACGTCAATCTTTTTCTGCAAAATATCAATGGGACATGGCTCGCCGCGATGATGCAATGATCTATCAAAATAATAAAAAAATAAAACACGAAAAACAATATTTGACAGATGCTATCAGAGATAGGTCGATACAGTTTATTGAAAACAATAAGCAAAATCCTTTCTTTTTATACATTCCTTTTACGGCACCACATGAGCCCTACCAAGCGCCACTAGATTTATATGTGAAAGAATTTGAGCATGTAAAAGACAAAAAGAAAGCCGTCTATAATGCGATTATTCGCTCTATGGATAATGCTATCGGTGCCATTCATCAGAAAATCAAAGATGCTGGTTTAGACGACAATACATTAATAATCTTTTTGAGTGATAATGGCTCGGCATCGTATTCAGGCATTACAAGTAATGAACCATTAAAAGGCGGTAAGCTTACGCCTTATGAAGGTGGTTTAAATATTCCTTTTATTTTTAAATGGAAAAATCATTTGCCAGAAAATGTAGTTTATCGGAAACCAATTATTTCCTTGGATATCTTTTCAACGGTAGCTGCTGTTTCTAATATTGCATTGCCAAAAGATAGAGTGTATGACGGTGTTAATCTAATGCCATTTTTCAAACAAGAAATAGACACAGCTCCACACGATAAATTATACTGGCGCACTGATCATGTACATGCAATCAGAAAAGGAGATTATAAATTGATTTATAGCACACGCGATAAATGGAAAGAATTATATAATTTAAAAGAAGACAAAGGAGAACGTAATAACTTATTCTTTAGCATGCCTGAAAAAGCAGCTGATTTAGAAAATGATTTGATGGAATGGGAAAAAACATTGCCAGTAAAACCTATGTGGCCACGCATCATGGACTACCGCTTTATGATAGATGGTAAATCGTATTTATTTCCTGCTTAATATCGATGGAGCTAATAGCATTACTCATGAAAAAGAACAACATACTTATTTCAACTTTTTTCCTGAGTAAAAGGAATGTAGTTGATTTTATTTTGTTTTTTAGTACAATTATAATTTTTACATCTTGTCAGCAAACCATGCAACAAGAAGATGGAATGGTGCTGATTGCAGGTGGCGATTTTGAAATGGGCGGCAATAATCAACAAGCGCGCCAAGATGAATTTCCTAAACATAAAGTACGTATTTCTGCTTTTTTTATCGATAAAACAGAAGTGACTAATGCAGCATTTAAACAGTTTGTTGATGCGACAAATTATGTAACAACAGCAGAAAAAGATTTTAATTTCAAAGATGAAAATGGTGTGGTGGTGCATCAGAAAGCAGGCTCTTTAGTGTTTAATCCAATCAAAAAAGGTGATGTCGCCAATCCAAATACATGGTGGAAGTTTGTGGAAGGCGCAAATTGGAAACATCCGCAAGGGCCACATTCTACTATTGAAGGCAAAGATAATTTTCCGGTGGTGCAGGTGTCGTGGTATGATGCGGAAGCATATTGCAAGTGGGCAAACAAACGATTGCCTACGGAAGCAGAATGGGAAATGGCGGCACGATGTGGCCTGCAAAATGCACTCTACACTTTCGGCAACGATAGACATGGTTTATTCAAAAAAATGAATAGCTGGAATGGCGATTTTCCATATTCTAATACAGCGTTAGATGGTTTTGAACGTTGTGCACCTGTTATGTCTTTTCCTCCAAATAAGAATCAACTGTATGACATGGCGGGCAATGTTTGGGAATGGTGTAGCGATTGGTATGATGAAAAATATTATAACAAATGTGTAGAATTTAGTAATTTTAAAAATCCTGAAAATAAAATAGCAAACGCTGCCTTAGAAAAATCGATGCGCGGTGGTTCGTTCTTGTGTAATGATAGTTATTGTTCAGGATTTCGAGTGTCGGCACGTATGAAATCAAGTGCGGAAACAAGTTTAGAGCATACAGGATTTAGATGTGTAAAAGATGTTGAACAATAAAATGAAAACCATATTAACTATAATAATGTTGATGTTATTGTTTGATGTTTCTGCGAACAACGATACATCATCAACGGTAGATATTTACCAACAAAAAAGAAAACCACTTTTCTTTAAAACTGGCGGCAGGATTCGATTGCAATTTGGTGGTCAAATTGGCGCCAATCTTAACTATTTCAAATATAAAAATGGCACTCAACGAGATGAGGCTGCTGGTTATCAAGGTGGCTTATTTTTAAGAGTATCTCGTCAAATGGCATTTGTGCAAATAGAAGTGAATATGTTACGCTCTATGGTGTTTTTGAAAAATGGTGTTTTTAATAGAGAAATTGGAAATAATATACCATTTGAACAACTCAGGTTAAAATATTATACAGTCGGAATACCTTTTATTTTTGGCGCTTATGCAGTAAAAAATCCTTTATATAAACTGCGATTCTATAATGGCATTGAGGCAGCATTCATTACTAAAATAAAGGCAACTATTGAACAAAATAACAATGAAATATATAGACTGAGCAAAAAAGAAAAACGCCGGATTTTTAGACCTGAACAATTTAGCTATCAGCTAGGCATGGGAATGGATATTGCCATGTTTATTTTTGATATAAAATATAGTGTCGGCATGCGAAGCTTTTTTAAAGAAAATTATCGAACACAAACACACCTTTTTCAGTTTACCATTGGTGCAATATTTTAATTCATAATTTTTTATTAAAATGCCAATAAAAGAAATAAACAACAACATCTTAAATTTGTAACATGCCTGAATATTTATTTACATACGGTACATTACGTTTAAATCAAAGCCATCCTATTGCTACTTATTTAGCAGAAAACGCGTCTTTATATGGTTTGGCAATATTGCCGAAAGCTAAACTGTATAAAATTGATTGGTATCCAGCATTGATTGAAACAACAAATGAAGCAGATGAAGTTGTTGGCGATGTTTTTGTGTTGAATAATGATACAGCATGGTCTAAGATTGATGAATATGAAGGCATCGGTATTGGCGAGCCGCCTTATGAATATCGGCGAACAAAAGTGAAGATTAAAACCGATGCAGGAGAATTAGAATGCTGGGTCTATTTTTATAACTTGCCACTTCCTGCTGATGCATCATGTATTGAATCTGGTGATTTTTTAAATCCATAATCGATATATTTATTTCATTTTTTTTCAACAACCTTTCTGCAAAAATCTTGTTGTATTGTTGTGAAAAAATCAAATTGCATCTTTGTATTACTCTGTTTTATTTTTTTAAAAATACTAGCACAAAACAGCAATACCTCTTTACCTTTAAATGTGCAAACATTTATGAATGCACCTAAAAGTATTGATACAAAAGATTCCTTTTATTATAAAATGCCCATCTATAAACAAGGATTTTTTTGTACATTCGAAGATATGCTAAACAGACGCAAAGTGCCTGTAGATTTTTCTTTAGGAAATTCAAAATACTAATGTATGCCATTACAAGATAGAGTAATACTAGATATGCAAATTGATTTTGAAGAATTTTTCACGCACAAAATTCCAGCAATTATCGATAGTATAAAAGGCGATGAACCTGCAAAATGGGGCTTGATGACGGTGCATCACATGCTTGAACATCTGGTGTTGCCTCTTAATTTTGCTATCGGCACTTTGCCGATGAGCACTATGATTGCTGAGGAAAAAATACCAAGACAGCTTGCGTTTTTGGCATCGGAATATGGATTGCCTAAAAATTTTAAACCTGCATTTTTACCAAGTGACAAAACGCTGCCTTTGATGTATGCTGATATAGTACAATCCAAACAACTATTAAAAGATACCATTGTTAAATTCTTGGCATCAGTTAATGCAACAACATTTGCAAATGCTACGCATCCATTCTACGGACCTTTAGATAAAACAGGCTGGTTGCAATTTCAATATAAACATTTCATTCACCATTTTTCACAATTTGGCTTGTTGTAATAGACCTACATAATCAAGGAGCGATATAGATTGGGCAAACTATTCGAATATGTTTAAAAAGTTCGTCAATTTCCTTATTCCTTAAAGCAATACAGCCTAAAGTCCAGTCATTTACTTCGTAATGCTTATCTTCCACACCATTTGGCAAGCCATGGATTTTGATATCGCCACCTGCATTTTTTTGTTGTAATTTCGCATATGCTTTATCATTATTATTAGGGTAAGAAATATTTAGGTTTTTATGGAATTTACTTTGAGCGCTTTTCGTGTCAATAAAATACAAGCCTTCAGGTGTTTTGCCATCACCTTCAAATTGTTTTTTGCCAATGGGTTGAAATCCTAATCCAATCGAATAAGATTTTATTTTTTGTTGCTTCGAAAATACAATAAGCACTCTGTCTGATTTATCTACATAAATACTGTCAATTTTTATTGTCGCAGCTATTGTGTCGGATTCAACTGCAAATGAAATGTTGCTTATAAAAATCAGATATGTTAGAATACTAATGATGCCAGCTTTATTCATAATAATTGAACATCATTTCAAAAAAAATAGTGTATATGTCAATAATATTAAACAAATTTAACGATTAAGAGAATTCTATTGTAGTTCGTTTGTTACAATAGCTTTTATTTCGCAAGTTATTCCTATTTTCGCACTATGACATCGGAATTACCAAAAACGAAAGGCATTATACAAGCAAAGAAAAATTTAGAAGGTATCATTGAGGTGACGCCACTGAAATTGAACCAAATTTTGTCTGACGAAACTGGCGCGAAAGTGTACCTCAAAAGAGAAGATTTACAAGTCGTGCGTTCTTATAAAATACGTGGTGCATATAACTTTATTTCTCAATTGACTAAAGAACAAAAAAAATTAGGTGTCGTGTGTGCTTCTGCTGGAAATCATGCACAAGGATTTGCCTATTCTTGTCAGTTGCTAAAAATTCATGGTGTCGTTTTTATGCCGTCACCTACGCCACGACAAAAAATAGATGCCGTACGCAGAATAGGTAAAAATTTTATTGAGGTAATATTGTCTGGCGATACGTATGACGATGCGAAAAGTGCTGCTCAAAAATATATTTCCACACATAAAAAAATACTTGTTCCACCATTTGACCATACTTTAATTATTGAAGGACAAGGCACGGTGGCCATGGAAATTTTAGAACAAATTGGCAAAAAGAAAATAGATTATTTGTTCGTGCCAATTGGTGGTGGTGGTTTAGCAGCTGGCTTAATTACTTATTTTAAAGAATTTTCACCAAATACAAAAATAGTTGGTGTCGAACCACTTGGAGCGCCCGCAATGAAAGTGTCTCTTGAAAAAAATAAGGTGGTGACATTGTCGCAAATAGATAACTTTGTCGATGGTGCTGCCGTTAAACAAGTCGGCCAAATTCCATTCCAATTATGTAAAAAAAACTTAGAAGAAGTAGTATTGGTGCCAGAAGGAAGAGTGTGTACGAAAATTATGCAACTGTATAATTCTGATGCAATAGTTTTAGAACCAGCAGGTGCATTGTCTATCGCTGCATTAGATTATTATAAAGATAAAATAAAAGGCAAAAACGTTGTTTGTGTAATTAGTGGTGGCAACAACGACATCGGAAGAATGCCTGATATTAAAGAGCGTTCGCTGATTTTTGAAGGCTTGAAACATTTCTTCATCATCAAGTTTCCACAGCGCGCCGGAGCATTGCGCCAATTTGTAACTAAAGTACTTTCTGCCAACGAAGATATTACCTTGTTTGAATATACAAAGAAGAACAGCAAAGAGTCCGGTCCTGCATTAGTAGGCATCGAATTAAAATATAAAGACGATTACGACTTACTTATTAAGCGTATGAAAAAATACAAAGTTGATTTTGTGCCATTAAACGATAATCCAATGTTGTTTAATTTCTTGATTTAATAAATAAAATGCCAATTCTTAATAAGTGTTATAGCAATGTAATAAATATTGCTTCTGGAATTTATTTTATATTTTAGATGTTCTACATTAAAACCATTAATATGAAATGCCATCGCTTGTTTTTGCTCTTCTTTTTTGCACTTATTTATACTTCTATCCAAGCCACTGAACTAACACTTTTTAAAGCATTAACGGTAGAACCTAATGTAACAAAAGATGGCGTAAAAGGCATGACTATTATTTATACTTTTAACCTTACGCCAATTGAAGATATAAATCCAAAAGATACGGTGCTGAAGAATGCATCGTTTGTTTTTAAAACCACATTTTCTGAAAATGATAAACCAATAAAATCGGCAAAAGGCTATAACAGTGTTAGCAACGAAACAGGAAATGTTGTTATTGAAAGATATTTATCATTAACAGAAACAGAGGCAACAAAAAACAATCAAACAATTCGACAATTTGTGCCATATGCAGCTTTGCAACTCGATTCAGGAAAGCATACTATTGATGTCACCACGATTTTTTCTGGCAAAGATGGAAATGATATCGCTTATAAAACGACACTAAAGAAACCGCAAGTTCAGATACTAAAACCAAAAGTAAAAATCTTTACGATGGATATCGATTACATTGAAGTAAACGACTTTAACAGAAGTGGTCAAGCGTGGGATTATGCCTTTTTTAAAACGGATGCGCCAGATGTAGGTGTCAATATTTTAATTGGTGGCACTAGTGTTTATAAAGCTCATGTTAATGATACTCATATGTTTGCCGTTGGTCCAAATTCAAAAAATATCATCTTTGCGATTTCTGAAAATGATAAAGTGAAAGTACTCATACAAGATATTGATGTGATGTTTAATGATGATATTGCTAATTGGGATTTTTACACCAGCGATAAAAAAACAAACACGGTTTATACCTACAATAAATCAAAAGGAAATATAAAATCATGTAATTTGACGTTCAAAATAACAGATTAACGACATTCATATCGTTTCATGGTTTTGTTATACATTTTTTATATAAACTGAATTGTTTGATGTAAGTCAGTATTTGCATATTATCAAACTGTTTTTTGTTGTCATAATTGTATGCATAATGCTTGATAGTAAGTATATTAGCTGTCCACATTTTATCCAATACAATTTTTTTTATGAAGGATTATTCTTCGGAATCGTTAGCGTTGCACGAAAAGCTGAAAGGCAAAATTTCTATTTCTTTAAAAACGAGTTTAGAAACAAAAGATGATTTGACATTATGCTATTCACCTGGCGTAGCTGAGCCAGTTCGCCAAATTGCTAATGATGTAGAAAAAGTTTGGGATTTAACCATTAAAGCGAATACTGTTGCTGTTGTATCAGATGGTTCAGCCATTTTAGGCTTAGGTAATTTGGGGCCAGAAGCTGCAATTCCAGTAATGGAAGGCAAGGCCATGTTATTCAAAAAATTTGCCGATGTTGATGCCTTTCCTATTTGTTTAAATACGCAAAATACAGAAGAAATTATCCAAACTATTCGCAATATCGCACCCGTTTTTGGTGGTATAAATTTGGAGGACATCTCATCGCCAAGATGTTTCGAAATCGAAGAGCGCCTGCAAACATTAGGTATTCCTGTCTTTCATGATGACCAACATGGTACAGCTATTGTTGTATTGGCAGGAATTATAAATGCATGTAAGTTATTAAACAAAAAAATCGAAGATTTGAATGTTGTCATCAATGGCGCAGGCGCCGCAGGTTTGGCAATCTCAAAATTATTGATGTGCTTTGAAATTGATAAAAGCGTTTGTACACCAGTGAAACAAATCATCATGTGTGATACCAAAGGAATTATACATAAAGATCGTGCAGACTTAAATGATTTCAAACGAGAAATACTCAGACATACGAATCCAAATAATATTAAAGGCACTTTGAAAACGGCATTGAAAAATGCCGACGTGTTTATTGGTGTAAGTCAAGCAAATCAGCTGACAAAAGAAGATGTGATGTCGATGAATCCATCACCAATTGTTTTTCCTTTAGCCAATCCAATTCCAGAAATTTCACCAGATTTAGCATACGAAGGTGGTGCAGGCGTTGTCGGAACCGGCAGAAGCGATATGCCTAATCAAATCAATAATGTTTTGGCATTTCCTGGTATCTTCAAAGGTGCTTTAGAAATCAGAGCAAGACGCATAACACCACGCATGAAAGTTGCTGCAGCTTATGCTATTGCCGACTGTGTAACCGAACTCAGTCGCGATAAAATCATTCCATCTACACTTGATATGAGTGTAGCCGAAAAGGTGGCGCAGGCTGTAAAAGATGCATATGAAGAAGACATGAAGCGCATGGAAACACCACGTCATGCTTTATAGTCAAATACATTGATTTTATTTTTTGACACTTGGTTTTCTATACCATTTTTTCTTCTTCTTTTGCGGTGCTGGATTTTTTTGCTTTTGCAATTCCTTTGGTAAAGTTTGAAAAACCTTCGGTTCTAAGATAGCTTGTGGTATTAAATAAGGATGGTCGATTCTTACAGGAATTTGCTTGCCAATGAGTTTTTGTATATCGCGCAATAGCAATTTTTCTTCAACATCACAAAATGAAAGCGCAATGCCTGAGTTTCCTGCTCTACCAGTTCTGCCAATGCGATGAACATAAGTTTCTGGTACTTCTGGTAATTCAAAATTAAAAACATGAGAAAGTTCATCAATGTCAATGCCACGCGCTGCAATATCCGTTGCTACTAACACACGAATGGCACCATTTTTAAAATTTTGCAAGGCAGTTTGACGTGCATTTTGTGATTTATTTCCATGAATAGCAGCAGCTTTAATTGTCGCAGCATTCAATATTTTTACAACTTTATCAGCGCCATGCTTGGTTCGTGTAAAAACTAATGCGCTTTTGATGGATTTGTCTTTTAATAAAAAAGTCAGCAAGTTGGCTTTGTTCTTTTTCTCAGTAAAAAAGATAAATTGTTCTACAGTGTCAGCCGTTGATGATACAGGTGTTACTTCTACTTTTGTCGCGTGTGTTAATATGGAATTGGCCAAATCCTGAATTTCTTTCGGCATTGTGGCTGAGAATAATAAGGTTTGACGTTTTTGTGGCAATTTTGCAATAATCTTTTTTACATCATTAACAAAACCCATATCCAACATTCGGTCTGCTTCGTCGAGAACAAAAATTTGTATTGCTTTCAAATCAACATAACCTTGACTCATTAAGTCTAACATTCTACCTGGAGTTGCCACTATTATATCAACGCCTTGCTGCAATGACATCACTTGAGCATGTTGCGATACACCACCAAAAATGACACTTCTTTTTAATGGAATATGTCGTCCATAAGCAGCAAAACTTTCGTCGATTTGTATAGCAAGTTCTCGTGTAGGCGTGAGAATAAGTGCTTTTGGCGATTTCGTTTTTTTCCCTTTTACAAAATCTTCTGCTAATAATTGCAACATAGGAATGGCAAATGCTGCTGTTTTGCCAGTGCCTGTTTGCGCACAGCCTAATAAATCTTTTTGTTGTAAAATAATAGGAATAGATTGTGCTTGTATTGGAGTTGGCGTCGAATAACCTTCGGTTTGTAGCGCACGTAAAATTGGCTCTATTAATGATAAATCCTTAAATAACATTGTTGTCGTAAATGGTATGTATTGAATATGCGTAATACATAAGGTGTAAAATAAGCACTTTGCTTGCCCAAAAATGTAAATGATTTCTTGGCCGGCACATTCAAGTGCTCATAAAAAATGCTTAGGCTAACTTTGGGTTGCTAGTAAATAGCATTAATTAATCGATGTAAAGATACGATGCTAACATTGTATTCTTATATTATGATAGCGTTGTGTAAAGCCGTACCTCAATCATGTACTGTTAATTCTTTTGTATGTAATAAAATTAATTTCCACAATCATAATCCATATTTCATATTTACTATCGCCATCATTCAAAAACAAAGCGTATTTTTGCATATACCAAATTTTCCTATTAGGAAATGAGCGACCCAATAAAACACGAATGCGGCATAGCCTTAATTAGGCTCTTAAAACCACTGTCTTACTATAAAGAAAAATATGGCGACCTGCACTATGGTCTCAATAAGATGTATTTGCTGATGGAAAAGCAGCACAATAGAGGACAAGATGGTGCAGGATTGGCTACTATCAAATTAGATACGGCACCCGGAAAATCCTATTTCGATAGAGAACGTAGCGTCGATAAACAAGCTATTAAAGCTATTTTCGATAAGGTTTTTCAACCTTTTAACACACTTGCTGATAAAGAGAAGGATCGATTGAAAGACATGGATTATGTGAAAAACAATTTTCCATTTATGGGCGAATTGCTATTGGGTCACTTGCGTTATGGAACTCATGGCGGCAATGATATGAGCAATTGCCATCCACGAATTCGAGCAAATAATTGGAAAACGAGAACACTCATCGTGGCAGGAAATTTTAATATGACCAATGTAGATGAGTTGTTTGATAGGTTGGTGAGTTTGGGGCAATTTCCTCGTGAAATGTCAGATACGATGACTGTTTTGGAAAAAATAGGTCATTTTTTAGATGCCAATAATCAGCGTTTATTTAAGAAATTTAAGACCTCAGGCTTGTCCAATGCAGATATAACGCCGCTTATTGAGCAAGAAATAAACGTTGCTGATGTGCTTAGAAATGCGGCAGAAGATTTCGATGGTGGTTATGCAATGGCAGGCATGATTGGACATGGAGATGCGTTTGTGATGCGCGATCCAAATGGCATTCGTCCTGCTTTTTTTTATAAAGACGATGAAGTTGTAGTCGTTGCATCAGAACGACCAGCAATACAAACAGCATTTAATGTACATCGCAGTAAAGTACAGGAAATAAAACCTGGTCATGCGTTGATAATAAAGAAAGATGGCAGCGTTGGCGAAGTAGAATGTACAAAACCATTGGAAAGAAAAGCCTGCAGTTTTGAACGCATCTATTTTTCGAGAGGAAGCGATTTTGAGATTTATCAAGAGAGAAAAATGCTTGGCAAATTATTAGTGCCTACTATACTTAAAGCCGTAAATCACGACTTGCAAAATACTGTGTTTTCCTATATACCTAACACCGCAGAGGTGGCATTTTTAGGCATGACAGAAGAAGTGCAGAAACAACATATTGAGCTGAAACTTCAGGCATTTAATCGCGGTGAAATCAAATCGACAGAAGAATTAATGACACAACTAGCTATCATGCCACGTGTTGAAAAAATTGCTGTCAAAGATGTGAAGATGCGCACCTTTATTACAGAAGATACTTCGCGTAATGACTTAGTTCATCATGTATATGATGTTACCTATGGCTTAGTGAAAAATAATGTCGATACATTAGTGGTGTTAGATGATTCTATTGTTAGAGGCACGACACTGAAAGAAAGTATTTTGACAATGCTTGACAGGTTGCAACCTAAAAAAATTATTGTTGTTTCCTCTGCACCACAAATTCGATATCCAGATTGCTATGGTATAGATATGAGTAAAATGGGCAGTTTTGTTGCATTCCAAGCGGCCGTGCAACTGTGGAAGAAAAAAGATGATACTTTTTTGCCTTCACTCTATAAACGTTGCAAGGAAGAGCTGGAGAAGCCAATCACTGAAATTGAGAATTTAGTAAAAGAAGTGTATGCACCATTTTCAGATGAAGAAATTTCTACTGAAATTGCAAATATCGTAAGACCACAACATATTTTCTCAGATGTTCAGGTAATTTATCAAACGATAGACAATTTACACCTTGCTTGTCCAAACAATCAAGGCGACTGGTATTTTACTGGAAATTATCCGACGGCTGGCGGCAATCGAGTAACTTTAAATGCCTTTATTAATTACATGGAAGGTAAGAATGTAAGAGCGTATTAAGTAGGTTTATTAGTAATATTTTTTATCTGAAAATGACAAAGTTGTCTTTGACGTTCTGTAGGAAAGAAATATTATTATGTAAGGCAACACAACAGCCTGTCTGAATCCTAATACATTTCCTTTTCATTCGGAAAATCTTTGCTTTTAATATCGGCAATGTATTGTTGTGTTGCCTTTTTCATATCATCGTATAAATGCAGATACTGTCTTAGAAAACGAGGTTTAAACTCATGTGTAATGCCTAACATATCATGCGTTACTAATACTTGACCATCGACATGCGGGCCAGCGCCAATGCCGATAACTGGTATAGAAATACTTTCTGAAACTTTTTTTGCTAATGCCGCAGGGATTTTTTCTAACACCAATCCAAAGCAACCAATACTTTCTAAATATTTAGCATCTTCAATTAATCGTTCTGCTTCTTCTTCTTCTTTTGCTCTTACTGTGTAAGTTCCAAATTTATATATCGATTGTGGCGTTAAACCTAAGTGTCCCATTACAGGAATTCCAGCTGTCAAAATTCTGATGATGGACTCTCCAACTTCTTGTCCACCTTCTAGCTTTACGCCATGTCCGCCAGTTTCCTTCATCACGCGTATGGCTGCGTTTAATGCCTCACGAGAATTACCTTGATAAGAACCAAACGGCAAATCTACCACTACAAAACAGCGTTTTATGGCACGTACCACACTTTGAGCATGATAAATCATTTGGTCTAAAGTGATGGGCAAGGTTGTTTCATGGCCAGCCATCACATTTGATGCAGAGTCGCCAACTAATAAGATATCAATTCCAGCATCGTCTAAAATTTTCGCCATGGAAAAATCATATGCGGTAAGCATGGATATTTTTTCACCACGATCTTTCATCTCGCGTAGTTTTTGTGTAGTAACGCGTTTTATTTCTGCTTGTGCACTAGACATATTTATAATTTAAAAAGTGAAGGTATGCTAATTTAATTGGAATGATGTTAATATAAAATTAGCATTTTTTGTCATAATTACGAATATGTCGTAGGTAAGTAGGTTTTATGTACATTTGTATTGTGGCGAAATATCGATAAGAGGTTCGGCAATATTACGTTACACAAAAAATAACAATCAATGGATTTTTTAAACAATAAATCAATTTCAGAATTAATAGCGTTTGGTAAACAAAAAAATGAGGAATACGTAAATGCTAAACCATTTCCGAGTGCTTACTTCGACGATTTTTTTAATCCTGAAATGCTTCGGGAAGTGTTGGCTGAATTCCCATCAATAGGGAAAGATAAATCAGATATCAAATACGAAAATCCGAATGAATTAAAATTAGCGACAAAAGGAGAATATCGTTTTGGTGAAAAAACAAAAGCATTTGTTCATTTTCTAAACTCACAACCTTTTCTGGAATTTCTACAAAATTTGACAGGCATAAAAGAAACATTAATTCCAGATCCTTATTTTGAAGGTGGAGGCTTCCATGAAATAAAACCTGGTGGCTACTTAAAAATGCATGTTGATTTTCATAAAAATAAATTGACAAATTTAGATAGACGACTAAATATTTTAGTGTATTTGAATGAAGACTGGCAAGAAGAATATGGTGGTCATTTTGAACTTTGGGAAAAAGATATGAGTAAAGCAGTTACAAAAATTTTGCCTGTTTTTAATCGCTTGGCCATGTTCTCTACAACAGACTTCTCTTGGCATGGCCACCCTGATCCGCTGACTTGTCCGCCTGACAGAAGCAGACGCTCATTGGCTTTATATTATTACACCAATGGAAGACCTGCAGAAGAAGTAAAAAGTGGCGATGGCGATAAGATAGTCACGACATTTGCTGCGCGTAAAGGACAAGATTCGGCACGCATGAAATTCTTTAACGGGTTTGTTAATTTAGTTGTTGAATGCTGCCCGCCGATATTAATCAAAACGATAAAAAAATTTAGAAATACCTAATTCCTACTTGATGAAAACAATCAACTTTTTAATTTTTGCATTCACCCGTGTTCAACATATTTTCTATTTATTTATTGCCAAATTAATTGGCAAGGAATATCAGTTTATCACACCTGCCGCAACATACGCGCCTTGGGTTTTGGATAAAGATTTTTTAGCCACTTATACAAAAGTAAAAAAGAACTCACTCTTGAATTTTTATCAAGCTTGGGAACTTTGGACTTTAGCAGCAAATGCCGCATCTAAAGAAGGTAATATATTAGAAGTAGGCGTGTGGCGTGGTTCCAGCTCTATTATGATGGGCACAAAATTGCAACAATTAAAAAGTACAAAAACTATTTTTGCTTGCGATACTTTTGAAGGAGTAGTAAAAGCAGGTACTTCAGAAGATAATTATTACAAAGGTGGTGAACATAGCGACACCTCTTTACAATTTGTAAAAGACCATGTAGAGCAAACATTTGGTTTGCGAAATGTACAATTGTTACAAGGCATTTTTCCAGATGCAACTGGCCATCTGATTGAAAATGAAAAATTTTGTTTGTGCCATATCGATGTTGACGCATACATTTCTGCAAAAGACATCGTAACATGGCTGTGGCCACGAATGGTGATTGGAGGCGTTATTGTTTTTAACGATTATGGATTTCCATTAACCAAAGGCATTACTTTATTGGTGAATGAATATTTGCAACGCGAAGATGCTGTTCGAATCCATAACTTGAATGGTCATGGTATTATTGTAAAAATTAAATAAGCACAATTGGAAAAATTACAGCAATGTCCGTGTTGTTTGAGCGAAAAAATACAAGCATTTGATTCGCTAAAAGACTATCATGTTACACAAGAGATTTTTGAAATAGCGCAATGTCATAATTGTGGTTTCGTATTTACAAATCCACGCCCAAGCGAATCAGAAATTGGCAGATATTATCATTCGGATTTGTATGTTTCACATAATTCATCAGCTACAACACTTTTTCATAAGTTGTATAGAGTCGTGAGAGATTATATGTATAACAAAAAAATGAAGCGTATTTTTTCTCATTTATCGAATCAAAATAAAAATTTTGCATTGCTGGATTATGGTGCAGCAACAGGCGATTTTTTAGCATATTGCAAAACGAAAGGAATTGTAAAAATAAGCGGCATAGAACAAGATGATGCCTGCCGTCAAAAAGCAATGGAGCAACATGCAATTGCATTACAACCAGTAAACGCACTTCAACAATTACCTACTGCATCTTATTCTGTGATTACCTTATGGCATGTTTTAGAGCATATACATCAGTTAGATGATACATTACAGTCATTTCATCAATTGCTAAACGATGATGGCGTGTTGGTGATTAGCGTTCCAAATTATGATGCAGAAGACAAGAAATATTATGGCAAATATTGGTCGGCTTATGATGTGCCTCGACATTTGTATCATTTTAATACAGCTACGATTGTTGTTCTAATGGAACGCTTAGGATTTGAATTGCTTACGACATATCCATTAACTTTTGATGCTTATTATATAGCCTTGCATAGCGAATGGTATTTGAAATCAAATCGCTTTATGGCAATAGCGAAAGCACTTAAAAACGGCTTTTTTGCCAATCTTTCTGCATCAAAAAGTGGAAATTATTCCAGTTTGATGTATGTATTTAAGAAGAAATAAATCTTGTTTTTTATAAAAAAAAAGTCCTGAAAAAATTCAGGACTTGTTGACCGACAAGGATTCGAACCTCAACTAAAAGCACCAAAAACTTCTGTGCTACCGTTACACCATCGGTCAGTTTCGGAACGCAAAAATAAGTACTTTTTTCAAAAAAACAAGAATATTCTTCCTCAAAAATATTAATAAAATTTTACCAAGATAAATTGAAGCCGAATTCCTTGTGTTTGAGTGTGTTAATCAATACTTTTTTATTTCCATTTTATAAAATACTAGAATCTATAGACGCCATTATTGATGTCTTGCAATATTTTTTTTGTGATTAATGTATATTTTTTATCGATAAAAGCATATACTTTATTTCCTATTAGCGTGTAATCAAAACCTTCTTGTTTTAATTTTATCTTTTGATGTTTAAATGTTGTTGTAGTCTCGATTGCAGAAGAAAATCTTATAAAAATAGGAATTGCATAAGGTGGTAATTCCTTGCGAATAAAAGCATAGAATGCCTCGAAATTGAATTTTTGTTTTTGATCTTTTAGAATAATATTGACCATGCCAGCTCTTCCATTACAATTGGGAATTTCAACACCATACACCATGCACTCTTCAATATTTTCATATTGATTAATAATACCTTCAACTTCTATGGTGGATACATTTTCGCCTTTCCATCTAAAAGTATCGCCAAGTCTATCGACGAACTGTGTATGCAAGTAACCCATGTCTCTGACTAAATCGCCAGTATTGAACCATGCATCGCCGTTTTTAAATACATTTCGAAGTACCTTACTTTCTGATTTCTCTTTTTCTGTATAACCATCAAATGGATAACGGTCTGAGATTTCGCCAAGCAGCAAACCAACCTCGTTAGTATTTACTTTTTGTAGGTAACCTTTTTTATCTTTTACGGTATCTTCTTTTTCTTGATCATAAGCAACTATCGCAAAATTCGTAATGGAAAATCCCATGGTTTCGTCAATATTAAAGACGTTGAAAAAGGCAATATTTCCTTCACTTGATGCATAAAATTCGCAAACTTGCTCTACAGAAAATCTATCTTTGAATTTCTTCCAAATTTCAGGTCGAAGTCCGTTGCCAATCATCTTGACAAGCGTATTGTTTTTCTCTTTTGGATGAATTTCTGTATTTAATAAATAGACACACATTTCGCCGACATATCCAAATCCTGTGGCTTGGTAATAATCTATATCATTCCAAAAATCTTTTACACTAAATTTATTTTTTAAAATAATTGATGCGCCACCTGCAATCACTGATGACCAACAAACTATCATTGCTGTTGCATGATAAAATGGCAGCGGAACGTATAATCTATCTTCTGGCGTGAGTCGAAACGATGTAAGTCCAAATGCACTATATCCTTTTATCCATCTTAAATGGCTAATGATTGATGCCTTTGGCAAACCGGTAGTACCTGATGTATAAATATACATAACGGCATCTTTGGCATTGATATGATAATGAATGATTGGCTCTGTTCCTGCAAATTTTTTACTGTTAGTATCGAAGACACTAAGCTCTTTTATTTTTGGCGTGCTTACCCTTAAATGTTCTATTAAAAAAGTTTGGCAAGTATTATTGTTTAATTCCTCTTTTATTTCTAAATAATGTGCCGTTAATTCAGAACCTATTAATAAAAGTTTGGGCTTGGCAAGTTGAATACTATGTAAAAGTGTTTGATTTCTTTGTGATGTATTGAGTAGCGCTGTAATGCCACCAATCTTTGCTAAGGCTAATGAAATAGCAAGAATTTCTGGCCTGTTTTCTAATAAAACGGCAACAACATCACCTTTCTTAATGCCAATTTTAATAAAGTGATTTGCTAATCGATTAATCCACAAATTAAATTCACGATAAGTCCATTCTTGGTCATGGTAAATAACACATGGCCGTTCTGGATATTTTAATACAGATTTTTGAAATAGCTGACCAATAGTAATATCTGACGTAGGATTTACTGTGTAATTGTAATATAAAGCAGTTAGAATTTTTGGTAAATCCTTTGCTAATCCTGGAATTTTTGTTGCTAATTCAAAAAATTGAACAGTATTTTTTCTTGAGGAATGTTGGCTCATAATTATTTTAGCTCAGCAGATGATTTGTTCAATAATCTTCTTGCGATGATTAATTGTTGAATCTGCTGTGTACCTTCAAAAATATCTAAAATTTTAGAATCTCTTGCCCATTTTTCAATTAATTCTTGATAAGAGTAACCTAAAGAGCTGCACAACTCGATACATTTTAATGCTATTTGATTCGTCACTCGTCCTGCTTTAGCTTTGCAAATAGAAGCCTCTAATGAATTTGGTTTTCTATTGTCAGCCATCCAAGCCGCTCTAAGTGTCAACAAACGTGCCGCTTCATAATCAGCTTCCATTCTATACAATTCAGCTTCCACAGCCTTTACATTGTTGATTGGTGTTTTATAATCCAATGTAATTGTATCATCTAATAATTCTTTTGTACGCTCTATTGCAGCTTCAGCAACGCCATTAGCCATAGATGCCACAAAAGGACGAGTATTGTCAAATGTTTCCATGACACCACCAAAGCCTTTTTTTGTATCGATATCTGGTGAGCCTAATAAATTCTCAGCAGGAACTTTACAATCTGTAAAAGTGATAGCAGCCGTATCTGATGCTCGTATGCCTAATTTTTTTTCGAGACGTGCCAAATCCATTCCAGGTGTTCCTTTTTCCACCACGAATGATTTGATGGCTGCTTTTCCTATCGATTTATCTAAGGTTGCCCACACGACTACAGAGTCGCAGCGCTCGCCTGCTGTAACAAATATTTTCTCGCCATTTAAGATATAATAATCACCTTCTTTGCGTGCAGTAGTTGTGATAGCTGAAGAGTCAGAACCACAATTTGGCTCTGTAATTGCCATGGCTGCCCAAGTATTAGCAAAGCGTTTTAGCTGTTCTGTATTGGCAACGGCACTTATAGCAGCATTGCCTAAGCCTTGCCCTGGTATCGATAACAATAAACCGACATCACCATAACACATCGCTTGAATATTGACACAATTTGCCATATTGGCGCCATTTCTCACTTCGCCAGCTACGACATTTTCTTTTTTTGTATTAGCACCACCAACTGGCGCATCGCCACCTTCATTTAATCCTTTTAATCCTGCAGCAAATAAATCCAATTCTACAGGATATGCATGTTCTTCCACATCGTATTTTCTAGATACAGGTCTAAATATTGTCTTTGCAGCCATGATAGCAAAGTTTTGTATTCCTTTAAACTTACTTGGAACTTCTAAATTCATTGTTTTATTTTTTTATAGATGAATACCATTAATACCAATTGCAACAGCTCTAATATCGCGATACCAACGCTCTACTGGGAAATCGCGAATAAAACCGTGGCCTCCTAATAATTGCACGCCATTGCTAGCTATCTGCATAGCTTTATCGCTACAGAAAACATGTGCTAAATAAGCTTCTCGTTCAAAAGCGACACCTTGCTCTGCAAGTGCTGTTGCTCTTTGTGTTAGCATACGCATGCCATCTAGTTCTATTTTTATATCAGCAATCATGAAAGCAACGGCTTGACGATGGCTGATAGGCTCGCCGAATGCATGTCTGTCATTTGCGTATGGAATTACATAATCTAAAATGGCTTGGCAACATCCGACAGCCATTGCGCACCACCCAAGTTTACTATAAGCAATAAATTCGACATAATTAAAATCGGAATCGCCGAGTATTGCTGATTCATCGACCATTACATCATCAAATTCGATTGCACATAAAGCTGCTACATTTAGGCCCATACTTCTATCAGCAGTTATAGTTACACCTTCAGCATTGCTATCTACTATAAAAAGACGAATGCCTTGTTGCTCTGTGTCTGCCGCCACTAATATATATCCAGCACTTTCTGCTAATGGTACCATGTTTTTTCTTCCATTGATACAATATTGCTTGTCTTCTTTTTTCGCTTTTGTTTTTAGGTCAAATGGTGAGAACAATGGTCTTGCTTCGTTGATGGCAATAGTAGCAGTTTCCGGATTGTCTCCTAAAAAGGCTGGCACTAACGCAGCTTGCTGGCTGGCTGTTCCCCATTGAATAATTGCATTGAGAACACTATGTTTGGTATAAAAAGCGAGTGCTTGTCCAAAATCGCCATGTGCAAGGTTTTCGGCAATAATCATTTGTGTCACCGTAGATTTTTGTGTCATCATGCCACCTAGATTCTCTGGCACTTGCATATAAGCTAATTGTAAATCGTTGAATTCTTGCCAAAGTTCGTCTGGAATGCTGGCGGTGTCGTCTGCTTTTTCAGCCGCAGCACGCATTTTGACAGCAAATTGTTGCACAGATTCTTGTACAATTTGTTGCTCGTCTGTATAGTTTAAATCAAATAAATCTGTTGCTGTTTTGGGTGTTAATCGTTCTGCATTACCACCAGTCAAGTTTTTAAAAACACGTGTGGTGTTGCTGGCAACTTTTACGCCATTTTTAATGCCTTCATACACAAACCGCTCAGATATTTTTCTGAGATTTAATGCTTTGCCAATTTTTGTATCTAAAAATTGATTGTAATAACCAAAATAAGTGGCTAGCGGATAATCTTTATTTTTACTTTTTTTACTCATGGTTGATATATCTAAATGCAAACATAAAATTTCTAAGATAGTAAAATAATTTATAGCCTAAAAAGATGTCAATAGTTCCAGTGAAAATGACATTTATTTACATAGGTTTACTTGTTTTGCTAAATTATTTTGTTCATAGGTTCATAAGATTAGTTTGTTTTTAAGAAATATAAAATATTTCACCGCCATTACTTTATTAACATTTACATTTATTCACAATCAATAAATGCCAATGAACGGCTATTTTTTTATATTTTTGTCCAAAATCTGTTGAATGAACAAACAATACAAATTGATAAATGCAGTTGTCGGCTTTATCGTTTTTGCAATTTCTCTTTGGCAATACACTTCAACCATGGAATCTGCGGGTAGCTTGTGGGATTGTGGTGAATTTGTTTCCTGTGTGTATAAACTGCAAGTAGCGCATCCGCCAGGCGCACCACTATTTATGATATTAGGTAGAATTTTTACTTTATTCAATCCATCGAATCCAGTAATAATGGTCAATTTCCTATCAGCGTTGATGTCTGCTGCATGTGTGTTGTTCTTATACTTTGTTATTGCAATGGTGGCAAAGAAATTAATCACTAAAGCAGGAGAAGAGTTTTCGATTGCAGATATTATTGCCATTGTTGGTTCAGCATCTGTAGGCGCCTTAGCATGTTCATTCTCTGATACGATGTGGTTTTCCGCAGTAGAAGGTGAGGTGTATGCATCTTCCATGTTCTTTATATCTATTGTGTTGTGGGCGGTTATGAAATGGAATGAAGAAGCTGATGAACCACATGGCAATAGATGGTTGGTATTTGCAGCATATATGATAGGTGTATCATTAGGCGTGCATTTATTGTCATTATTAGTAATTCCATGCGCTGTATTGGTGTATTATTTCAAGAAGTTCAAACCTACTGTTTTAGGACTTATTATTGCCACATTTATGGGTTTTGTGCTTTTAGGAACGGTGCAGATAGGTGTTGTTTTAAGTGCATTAAAGCTTGCTGGTTCGATAGAGTTCTTCTCCGTAAATATTTTACATTTACCATTCAATATAGGATTCGTTGTGGCATGGATTTTATTATTTGCCATACTGATTGCACTAATTTATTATGCTAATAAAATTAAACATGCAGATTTACAATTACTTTCTATATGTTTCTTGGTTATTTTTCTTGGTTTCATGTCGTATGCAATGGTGCCCATTCGCTCTGCTGCTAATCCGCCAATCAATATGAATGCACCTAAAGATGCATTTAGCTTATTGTCATATTTAAATCGCGAGCAATACGGTTCTCGACCTCTTGTTAGTGGTCCATTATACGATGCTCAGCCAACAGGATATGAATCTAAAGGCAAGGATTATTATCCTGACCTTAAAACAAAAAAATATGAAGTAAAAGGAGAAAAAATTGAATATACCTACAATCCAGAAGATATGATGTTGTTTCCACGCATGGGACCAACAAATGATGGTGAAAGCGCAGAAGCATTATATCAATATTGGACTGGCCTTCAAGGGAAACCTACATTTGCAGATAACTTGAAATATTTTTTCCATTATCAATTGCGATATATGTATTGGCGGTATTTCCTATGGAATTTCTCTGGCCGACAAGATGATTTACAAGGAACACCTGGAAACGAAAGAATGAATGGCGACTGGCTCAGTGGTATTCCATTTGTTGATAATGTCCATTTAGGTTCACAAGATGGACTTCCATTCCAGATATTAAACGAAAAGGCAAGAAATAAATTCTATATGTTGCCTCTGATTTTAGGATTAATAGGGATTTATTTTATGTATCAACGCAATAAGCAATACACCATGATTTTTGGTTTGTTGTTTTTAGTAACAGGTATAGCATTGATAGTATATATGAATCAGCCACCACGCGAGCCACGCGAGCGTGATTATGGTACTGTCGGCTCATTCTTTACCTTCTGTATTTGGATTGGCTTGGCTGTAGCTGCAATCTATGATTATTTAAAACGAAAACTACCAGCATTACCTGTAGCTGTAGCGGTTACTATTCTTTGTTTGTTTGTGCCTTATATTATGGGCAAAGCAGGCTGGGACGATCATAATAGACATGGTAGATATATGGCTCGCGATTTTGCAAGCAACTATCTAGAAAGTTGTCCGCCCAATGCAATATTATTTACACAAGGTGATAATGATACATATCCATTATGGTATGCTCAAGAAGTAGAAGGAATTCGTACAGATGTACGCATCGTCAACTTAAGCTTATTAGGTGTTGATTGGTATATCAATTTCTTGCATCGTGCAGCAAACAAATCAGGTTCAATTCCTTTCTACAAAGATTTTACAGATGCAAAATATAGAGGAAACACCAGAGATGTTATCCAGTTTAATGACCAGTCTGGATTTGCAGATCCATCTCAATATTATGACATACAAAACATCATGGCTTTTGTTTTAAGTGATGATGAACAGTTTAAAGCACAAACGCAAAGAGGTGAAGCCGTGAATTATTTACCTACCACAAAATTAAAATTAAAAGTGGATAAAGTTGCCATTGAAAAATATCAAGTCGTTCCAGCTCAATTTAAAGATAAAGTGGTCGATGAAATAACTTGGGATTTAGGCAAAACCAGAATAATAAAATTCGACTTAGCACTATTGGCAATGGTAGCTGCAGGCGATTGGAGCAGACCAATTTGTTTTTCTAATACTGTTGATGGTTCTTATTATAATGGCTTAGACAAATATTTAGTGCAAGAAGGCCAAATTTTGCGATTTGTACCTTGCCGATTTGATGAAAACCAACGCGGCTATTTTGCTATGAACACGCAGAAAAGTTTTGATATTGTCACTAAGAAATTCAAATATGGTGGATTAGGTGAACGCGAAATGTTTGTCGATGAAAACTCTGGTAGAATTATGAACACACTTAAAAGCGCACATCTAAGCATTGCCGATGATTTAATTAGAAACAATAGAAAAGAAGATGCTGTAAAAGTATTAGAACAAGCTAGAAAGGAATTCCAATATGTAAACGCACCATATTATTCACCGAATAATCGATTCTTTAATATTCTAAGTGTGCAGTGGATAGACTTATACTATAGAGCAGGTGCACCTGATAAAGCCAAAGAATTGAAAGACTTGTTTATTAAAGATTTAAAAGATTGTCTGCGTTTTTATAATTTACCTAATAATGATTTTGCCGCTTTATATGCTAATGAGAAGAAGTCAGCAGAGGAATTAGTAAAACGCATGGATATCTTAGCATTAATGTATAAAGATGCTACATTCAAGAAGCAATTAAACGAAGCTTTTCCAATCTTAATACCAACAGCAGCATTAGATACTACACAACAAATACCAATGCAATTATTTAGGTAGGATATTTGAATTTTATTTTGTAAATTAGCTAAGAATACTACAATATGGGAATGATAAAAGAGTTTAAAGAATTTGCCATTAAAGGAAACCTTATCGATATGGCTGTCGGTGTGGTAATGGGTGGCGCATTTGGAAAAGTTGTTTCTACATTCATCGATGGAATGGTAATGCCAGCAATTGGAATGATTTCTGGTGGTGTAGATTTTACACAACAGAAAATTATTCTTAAAGATGCGGTGCCAGCATCAGCAGATGGTGCAACGCCTGCGGTTGCGGAAGTAGCTGTTAAATATGGTGATTTCATCTCTCAATGTATCACATTTCTTGTCGTAGCATTGGTTGTTTTTGTCGTAATAAAAGCTATCAACAAAATGAAAAAAGCAGAAGCAGCTGCTCCAGCTGCGCCACCAGCGCAAGAAGTATTGTTAACAGATAAGAGATTTATTGAAAAAATAGGTTCAAGAGAACCCCATTGGTCTAGAACTATCTTGGGCTGTCTCGTCTTTGGCGAGGCAGCTTTTTTTATTTATCTTTACACGATATCATTAATAATGCTACAACGTTTAAAAATAAATTGAAACAACAACTAATTGCCGGCAGAAATCCAGTATTGGAATTATTACAATCTAAGCAAGAAGTAGAAAAAGTATTGCTGTCAAAATCTGCATCGGGCGAGGTGATAAAACAAATCATTCAGCTTTGCAAAGACAATGAAGTATATTTTCAATTTGTTCCTGAAGTAAAAATAAACAGTCTTTCGAAAGCTAATCATCAAGGTGTGTTGGCATTTACAGCATTAATAAAATACCAAGAAGTACAAAATATAATTGACATGGTTTTTAGTAATGGCGAAGATCCATTATTATTGATTTTAGAAAATGTTACGGACATACGCAACTTAGGCGCACTCGCACGTACAGCGTTAGGATTAGGTGTGCATGCTATCATTTTTCCAAAAAAAGAGAGTGCTGCTGTGAATGATGTTGCAGTAAAAATATCGGCTGGAGCATTGCTGAAAATTCCATTATGTAGAGTGGATAATCTAATTGCAACAATAAAAGACATCAAGAATAATGGTATTCATCTCATTGGATTAGATGGTACTGCATCTTCGTTTATTTTCGAAGTAAATACAAAAATGCCTTTAGCTATTGTTGCTGGATCAGAAGATGAAGGAATTTCGAATCCAGTAATTCGCCTGCTTGATAAGTTGGTGAAATTGCCTATGAATGATGCTTTAGAATCGTATAATGTGTCTGTTGCAACGGCAATGGCGCTTTACGAAGTAAAGCGCCAAACGATTTAGCTATTTTATTTTGCTAATTTTGAGCATATTAGTTCTTCCTCTTCCCATGATAGGCATGCTTGCTGTACTTACAATAATGTCATCAATATCAACCAAATCTTCCTTTTTCAATATGTCAATGATATCGTCAATAGATTCGTCTGTGCTAACAAATTTATTATAATAAAACACATCGACGCCCCAAACGAGCCCTAAGGTGTTGAGCAAATTTTTATTACTTGTAAAAATGTGTATATCGGCTTTAGGTCTGTTGCACGCTAACATAAAAGCAGTATAACCAGAATAGGTCATTCCATTTATGGCTTTTGCGCCAACTTCAGAAGCAATAGTGCATGCATTAAAACAAATAGCATCAGATAAAAATGTTTTTGATGATTTATCTGGCAATAGATGTTTATGGTAAATTTCATCTTCTTGTTCAGTGCGTCTAATAATTTTGTCTATCGTTTGCACTACTTTCGCCGGATTTTTCCCAACAGAAGTTTCGCCACTCAGCATAATAGCATCAGCACCATCGAGCACACCATTGGCCACATCTGTAATCTCGGCACGTGTTGGTCGCGACATGTCTATCATCGACTCCATTACTTGCGTTGCAATGATTACTGGCTTGGCATTTTGTATGCTTTTCTCTATGATATTTTTTTGAATTAATGGCATTTCTTCCATAGCCACTTCTACGCCTAAATCGCCACGCGCCACCATTACAGCATCAGTAGCTTTAATAATACTGTCTATATTGGCAACTGCTTCTGGTTTTTCTATTTTTGCAACTACTTTTAATGATGATTTATGTTCTTGTATAATGTCTTTGAGTTCATTTATTTCCTTTGCTGTTCGAACAAATGAAAGCGCTATCCAATTAACAGGTTGTTTGAGAATAAAAGCCAAGTCTATTCTGTCTTTTTCTGTCAAACTTGGTAATGATATTTTTGTGTTAGGTAAATTAAATCCTTTTTTAGAAGACAAAATTCCACCTGAAATAACTACACAGCGTACTGTTTTTGGATCTAAAATTTCTGCTACTTGTAATTCCAATTTGCCATCATCAATCAGAATGAATTCACCTATTTTTAAATCGGTAGATAGATGTTCATATGTAACCGAAATAAGCTCTTTTGTGCCAATTACTTCTTCGCAGGTAACATTGATGCTATTGCCTTCTATAAGCTCGATTGCATTATTTTGCATGAGGCCAGTTCGCAATTTTGGCCCTTGTAAATCTGCCAAAATGCTAACATGTGCATGATAGGCTTCGTTTAATCGTACGATATGACGAATGACTTGTTCGTGGTCGTCATGTCTGCCGTGAGAAAAATTTAAGCGAAAAACATTGACACCACTTTTGTATAATTCTACTAATTTTTCGTAGCTGTAGCTGGCAGGTCCTATGGTTGCAACTATTTTAGTTTTACGTATTGCTTGGCTCATTAAAGTGTCGAGTTAAAAGATTATGTCTTGACTTCAGCAAATTTACATCTATTGGAAATATAGATTGTACACCTGGTGAATTTAATAACGAATTTATAAAGGCATCTTTATCAAAATAATCGTCTTCTCCATTAAATAAAAATAAATAGTCGATATTTTTTAATTCTGGAATTAATATGTTGCCTAATTTTTTATTTTGTATAAGCTCGACAGTGTACAAGTCGATGTCATTATTATATTTATATGCACTAAAATATTTGATATTTTTCGCATCATTTACAAAAATCTCAACATCGTGTACACGCTTTAGTTGCCATTTTAAAAATTCGTTTATATGCAAACAAAGTCGATAATCTTCCATGCTTGAATTAATGCCCCAAATATCGAAATTAAAAGATGCTTGTATTAAATTTTTTCTTGCCATAAAGTGATTGCAATTTAAGTATGGAAAACTTGTTTATTTATGCTGTTTTTCAACATTTTTAAGTGTAATTTCGTATCTAATTGATTATTAGTATTTTGTGTGTAAATTAATTTTGAGTCGGCAATAGGCAGATTATAAAAATTTATCTAATTTTGCACTTCAATTTTATAAATACATTGACTATGTCAACCATTGCAGAACGAGTAAAAAAAATTATAATTGATAAACTGAACGTCGAAGACAGTGAAGTAACACCTGAGGCAAGTTTTGAAAATGATTTAAAAGCAGATTCATTAGAAACTGTTGAACTCATTATGGAATTTGAAAAAGAATTTAACATCATCATTCCGGACGAGCAAGCAGATAAAATAAAAACTGTTGGTGAAGCAATCGCCTATTTAGAAGCGAACGCATAAATTTAAGTTTTGTTATTTATTGGTAAAGAATTCCTCTTTACCATATTTTTTTATTTAAATCTTGTATATGAAACTAAATCGTGTTGTGGTAACAGGCATTGGTGCCATCACACCATTAGGCAATACGATTTCTCAATTTCAACAACGTTTATTTGAAGGACATAGTGCTTGTGCTCCAATTTCCTATTTCGATACCACTTCATTTCGTACCAAAATTGCTTGCGAAGTAAAAGATTTTTCACCAGCATCACATTTTGACAGCAAGGAATTAAAACGCCTTGATACATTTGCTCAATATGCATTAGTAGCTACCGAAGAAGCCATGCAAGATGCTCAGCTTCTCAATTATGAATCGCTAAATAAAAGACGTGTTGGTGTGCTTTTTACGTCAGGCTTTGGTGGTGTGCAAACTTTCCAACAAGAATTATTTCAATACTACCAAAATGGAAAAAATCCAAGATTTTTCAGTCCGTTTTTTGTGCCACGCACCTTACTTGATTTAGTAGGTGGTGCCATTTCTATTAAATATGGATTTAAAGGAATGAATTATTCTGTAGTTGCTGCTTGTGCCAGCTCAACGATTGCACTGATTGATGCTTTAAATTATATACGTTTAGGAAAAGCCGATGTCTTGATTGTTGGTGGCGCAGAAGCATCGATTACCGAAGTAGGCATCGGCGCATTTAGTGCGATGAAAGCACTGTCAGAGCGCAATGATGAACCACATACAGCTTCGCGTCCTTTTGATGCGGACAGAGATGGTTTTGTGATGGGCGAAGGTAGTGCTTGCATGGTGTTGGAAAGCTTAGAGCATGCTCAAAAACGTGGTGCGAAAATTTATGCTGAACTCGCTGGCGGTGCAATGAATGCTGATGCATATCATATTACTGCACCACATCCAGATGGCGATTCTGTAATACATGTGATGCAAGAGGCCATTGAAGATGCACAACTATCAACTGATGCGATTGATTATATTAATGTACATGGCACATCGACGCCTTTGGGTGATATTGCTGAAATAAAAGCGATACAACAATTATTTGGTGAACATGCTTATTCTTTAAATATTAGTGCAACAAAGTCTATGACTGGTCATTTAATGGGTGCCGCTGGTATCGTGGAGGCCGTTATCGCAGTGTTGTCGCTGCAAACACAAAGAGTGCCACCAACTATCAATCATTTTACGCATGATTCAGCATTTGACACGCGTTTAAATCTGACTTTAAATACATCACAAGCACGACAAATACATGCAGTATTGTCAAATAATTTTGGTTTTGGTGGCCACAACGCTTCTATTGTCTTTAAAAAATTCCATTCATCTTTATAGATAATCTTGTTTCAAATTTTCAGCTATTTTTTTCATAACTAATAGCTAAATTTGTTTGTATGATTTCATTTTTTAAGAAACTATTCTCAAAACCTGCAACGACTTCGTCTTCATTTATTTTTATAGATATTTACCAGCACTTAAATAAATATCCATTGCAATCAGAAGACAATTATATTCGAGCATTGACGCATTCTTCTTTTACCAAAAAAATGGAAGAAAAAAATGAGCGATTAGAGTTTCTCGGTGATGCAGTAATTAATTTTTGTGTTGCCGAAGTATTGTATCATCAAATGCATAATAAAGATGAAGGCACGATGACCAAAGCGCGCGCATCTATTGTGAATAGAAAAAATTTGAATAAAGTAGGTGTAGATATTGGTATTCCAAAATATCTCAAACATAAACTTTTGCCAAAACAATTAGAGGAAGCACCTGATATTATTGGTAATGCTTTCGAAGCGCTAATTGGTGCATATTATATCGATTATGGCATGAAAGAAATGGAAAAGCTTATTGCGACCTTACTGATGAAAGAATTTGATGCGCATAATTTTCATAAAACTATTACAGATAGTAAAAGTTATTTATTAGAATGGTCGCAAGCACAAAAAAAACACTTGCAATTTGAGCATAAATCTAGTGTAAATGAAAATGGTTTGTTTGAAGTTGCCTTACTTATCGAAGGTGAGGTAAGAGCAACAGCAATTGGTAAAAACAAGAAAGAAGCAGAACAATTAGCTTGCAAAAAAGCGATAGAATTATTGCAACTTGGCGCTTGATGACTTTGTGTTATTTCTTATCCTCATCTTCTTCTTTGTCTTTGTCTTCTTTCTTTTTTGTTTTGTCTAATAATTTTACTTTATCTCCATTTTTTAATTCTTTCACCAGCACATTATATGGACCTACGATAACGGTTTCTTTGCCTTGCAATCCGTTTGTTACTTCGATGTATGCATCATCTTGAATGCCAGTTTTAATATCTATTGCTTTTGCAATATTTTGTTGTTTAAGGAAAATAATTTCACGCGTATGACTCGAGCCATCATACACCGTATCTTTAGTGGTAACAGCTTGGATTGGAACCGCCAAAACTCCTGTTTTTGTTTTAGTTTTGATGTCAACCGTTGCGGACATGCCTGGCAAAAATGGTTTTGGATTTTCTACTAATAAATCTTCGTAAGACGATTTTAATAGCCTGATTTTTACTAAGAAATTTGTCGATTGATCAGCGCTTACTAAAGCAGAACCAGCTCCTTTAGACGTGTTGGCAACTTGTGTAACAATGCCGATAAATTTTCTGTCTAAATAGGCATCGACTTCAATACTTGCCGTGTCGTTTAATTTTACCTTTGTGATTTCACCTTCACTCACATCTACGCGCACTTCCATATTGTCGAAGTTGGCAATGCGCATCATTTCTGTTCCTGTCATTTGTAAAGTACCTACCACTTTTTCGCCTTTTTTTACATTTAACAAGGAAACGATGCCGCTCATTGGCGCGTATATGCTTGTTTTATTTAGATTTGTTTTTGCTTCTTTTAAGGTTGCTTCTGTTGCTCTAATTGTAAATGTCGCTGCATCTGAATTATGCTTTGCTGCGTCAACATCTGCCTTTGCGCTTTCTACCGCAGATTTTGAAGTTTTAAAACTCGATTCGGCACTTTCCAAATCTGCTTTCGACATTATTTTTTTACCGAATAATTCTTGTGCACGTGTATAGGCTAATTGTGCGGCATCGAATTGTGCTTGTGCTTGCAGCAATACGGCACTAGCTTGAGCTATTCTTGCTTTGGCAGTAGATAATTGTGCTTTAGTATTGTCGAGCTCTGCTACGCTTTGTTCAACCATTGCTTGATAGCTTTCAGGTTTTATACGAGCTAATAGTTGTCCGCGCTGCACGCTATCGCCTTCTTTTACATATAGTTCAATGATTTCGCCAGATACATCAGAACTTATTTTTACTTCTTCTTCTGGATATATTTTTCCGCTGGCTGTTACTGTTTGTATAATTGTACGCGTGCTTACGGCTTGCCATTCCACTTCTTTTGCTGCATTTGCTTTTCTGTTTTTTCCAATAAAATAGGCAGCTAACAATGCGATAGATGTAATGATTCCAAGAATATATAGCAGTTTATTGTTTTTCATCTTCTTTTATTTTGATGCTATTGGTTTATGTTATAGTTCGATTTTTTTGCCTTGATAAAAATCTAGCAACTTAGTATTAAATAAATATTCGTATTTCGATTGTGTCAATTTAGATAAGGCGATGGCAACATTATTCTTAGCGGTGTTTACTTCTAATTGGCTGATGCTGCCAGCATGTAGTCTTTCCAATGCATAATCGTATGACTTTTGCGCAATCGAATAATTTTTATCAGCAGCAGTATAATTTTCGATGGCAGCTTGTGCTTTTATATGTGCTTGTTGTATGGTATTAAATAAATCGAGGCTTGCTTGTTTTTCACTTAGCAATGCTATTTTATAATTCAATCTCGATTGCTTTACAGCGGTTTGCACTTGAAACTTATTGAAAATAGGCACGTTTAATGTTAGACCAAATGCATAACTTAAATTTTGATTCAGTTGCTTTTTATATGGATTTTTAGATTGCGTGGTAATTGTTTCTGGAATTAATACAGATTGGAATGTACCATCAACAATTGCACCTGAAGGCACAAAATTGCCTGTTGTTGTTGTTTGACTGCTTTTATTTTGCGTTGTAAAAAAAGTATTTACATTACTAATAAAATTTAAAGAAGGATAATAATTGCCTTTCGCAACATTGATTTGTTGTTGTGCACTTCGTGCTTTTAATTGTGCACTTTTTATTTCAGGTCGTAAGCCTAATGCAGCTTCATAAATAGTATTTACATCAGCAATTGCATCTAGCGTTAGCAGCTCAGGTATCCTAGGTATTTCTACTTGTATAGATTGTTTAGGGTCAAGTTGTAATAACATTTTTAGGTTTAGATAGGCGATATCTAATTGATTTTTGATTTGTGAAATCGAGAGCGCTTCGTTAGTGAGTTGCGCTTCAATGTCTAAAATTGCATTTTCAGCCGCTGCACCAGATGCTATTAAAGTATTCATTCTATCGAATTGCTCTTTCGTTGTTTGATGCTGTTGTGTTGCTTGTTCTTTCTGTTCATTGGCATTCATAATATTCAAAAAAGCAGTAAGCAACTGAAGCTGAATATTATTTTTTAATGTTTCTTGGTCAAGCTTTAATGCGCTTAATTCTAATTTACTTTTTTTTACTGTTGCAGGCGTTACCAAGTCTATTATTGGTTGTGATAGATTAACACCATAATCTTGATAATGCACAAGCTGACGTTCATAAGAACTATTAAAGAAGTTGAAGTTATTACCAATTCTTAAGTTGTAATTGACATCAGCATTTATCATTGGCGAATATCCCATTTTATTGCCTTTAAGGGTCGCCTCACCTAATGCGATGTTTACATCAGCTTGCTGAAGTTGAAGATTGTTTTTTAATGCATAGTCAATGCATTTTTCCCAATTCCAAGTTTCTTGTGCTATACCATTAGCGTAAATAATGGCTATTCCAAACAATAAAAAAATACGCTTGTAACTAAATTTCATGCTAACGAAATATATTTTTGTCTATTAGTGGTAAATGTATGTAAAATATTACATGCTTACAACCAACATAAAAGTACAGCTAAAAGTTCTATCTTCAATTATTAAAAAGTAAGAATGTTGGATTTTGATACATTTTTTATGCGTGAGGCCTTGAAATTGGCTAATATTGCATTTGATGAAGATGAAGTGCCTGTTGGTGCAGTGGTAGTTTGCGGCGACAAAATAATTGGCAAAGGTTATAATCAAGTTGAAAAACTAAATGACCCAACGGCTCATGCTGAACTCTTGGCAATTACTGCTGCGTGTAATTTTTTAGGTAGTAAATATTTAGACAAATGCACACTTTATGTAACACTCGAGCCTTGTATGATGTGCACAGGTGCCTTGCGCGAATCGCAAATTAAAAAAGTCGTTTTTGCAGCAGCAGACACCTCGAATCGAAGTGCAGCGCCCAATTTATTTGAAGTAAAAAATGGAATTTTAGCGAATGAAGCAGCAGCATTATTAACTTCATTTTTTAAGAAAAAACGCAAGAAAATTTAATAAATGAAGTTTAATTGTTGCTGTATGTTTTACTCCTTACATACACTACTTTTTCAACTTCTGCGACTACTTCATTTTCTTCATTTCTGATAGTAGTAGTAAAAGTGAAATCACCTTTGCCATTCATGTCCACATATTGTTTGATGTTTGAAATTTCATCTTTATTAATTTCAAAAATAGCACTTACTGTTTTTAAACCAGGCTTTTTGAATTTAATGCAGGCAGCCTTGTCCCAAACGATGTAATTTTTTCCAAGATTTTCCATTAATATAAACATATAAAATGGATCAGTCATGCTGTATAAGGAGCCACCGAAATGAGTGCCTACAGCATTTCTATTATACCAGCGCATTTTTAACTGCACTTCAATTTTGGTAAAATCTTCATTTACAGATTTTAGAGAAATACCAGCACCTAAAAAAGGAGGATAGAAGTTGATTAGTTTTATGTTCTTTTTTAGCGAAATCATGATTAATTCCTATTTTACAGCTTAGAATCGTACGAATTTAGCTTTTGCCCATAACTTTTTTGCGCTATTCTATTTTATTATAGTTTAAACAATTATTTTAGCAGACAGAATTCCAATGAAAAAAGCAATTTCCGTAATATTTGTATTTTTTGCCGTTTCAGCACTTGCACAGCAGTTAAACTTTCCGTTGAATTATGAAATGCAAAACCGCTTAGAACGTTATATACAAAGTTCATCGCATTTTATTACTTCTGCGAAGCCTTATAATTTAGCTGAAGTTAAAGCAGCCATCGGTGATTCTGCTTTGCAGGAATTAGGTTATGTTACAGACTCCAGCAAACATGGTTTTAAATTTGGATTGCTAAAAGGAGATATGCTCTCTGTCGCTACCAAAAAGCATAAATTTTATTTCGCTGTTAATCCTGTTTTAGATATGCAAGTTGGCTACGATCCGCTTGCCAAGAAATTACAATATACAGCGGGTTACGGAATTAAGTTTGATGCCAACTTAGGTAAAAAAGTCTCCTTGTCATTCACCTATCAAGGTGTTACAGAAAATTATTTACAGCAAGTCAGCAATTATGCAGCTACATACGGCGTATTGCCTGGCTATCGCAAAGCAACTTTTAAAGGTAATCGAATTAATTCGCAATTATTCTCAGGTTATTTTTCTTATTCGCCTAATAAATATTTTAACTTACAAGTTGGCAATGATAAAAATTTTTGGGGCGATGGTTACCGTTCCGTTTTCTTGAGTGATAATGCTTCGAATAGTCCATATCTAAAGCTTACAACTAATTTTTGGCGTATAAAATATGTATATCTCTTAAACGTGATGCGCTATGGACCCGTTGACGGTTTTAATGTGGAGCGAAATCCTTCGAACTTTAGAACTAAATATGGTACTTTCCATTTAATTTCTGTTGACGTCGCAAAATGGATGCAATTCACATTTTTTGAAGGTGTTACTTGGTTTCATAATGATTCCAATCGTATTAGAGGTATTGAGTTCAGCTATTTAATTCCAATTGCATTTATTCGCCCTGTAGAGTTTGCACTCGGTTCGCCAGATAACGTGGTGCTTGGTATTGGTATGAAGTTCAAAGCTTCACCAAAACAAATTTTTTATACTCAAATCATGTTAGATGATATGGACGTTGGTGCAGCACGAAAAGGAAAAGGATTTTACCGCACAAAAGTAGCTGCACAATTTGGTTATAAAGGCTATGATTTATTTAAAGTTAAACATCTCGATTTCCAAACAGAATTAAATATTGTGCGACCATTTGTGTATGCACACAAAGCACCTGAGCAAAGTTATACCAACTTCAACCAATCTCTGACACATCCAATGGGCGCCAACTTTCTAGAGTCGATTACTTTCTTAAATTTTTGGAAGAATCATTGGACAGCGTCTGCAAAATTACAGTATGTTGTGCAAGGCTTAGACCCAGCGTTTGAACATGATGGCAGTAATATTTTTATTTCTGACTTTATGATAACGCCAAATTTAGGAACTGCATATGGCAATTATTTCTTGCAAGGTGTAAAAACAAGATTAGTGAACGTAGAAGCAAGAGGCGGTTATTTGATTAATCCTAAAATAAATCTATCTGTAGAAGCATTTGTAAACTATAGATATTTGAAAAATAAATTCCAAAGCCGCCAAAATTTATATTTCGGTATCAGCTTGCGCACGAATATGTTTAATCGCTACACAGATTTTTAATTTTTTTCTAAAAATTTACTTTCAATTTTATGGAATTTGATACTGTCTTGTCTCTCAATAGGAGATGAGTACAGAATTATTTTATGGCATTGCACTTAGTCAGTTGAAAGGAATAGGCGATGCATATGCAAAAATATTGATTAGTTATGCAGGTAGCGCTGAGAATATATTTAAATTGTCCAAAACCAAATTGCAAAAAATTAATGGCATCGGTCCAAAATTAGCATCCATATTTAATGATACTTATGAAGCACAAAAAATAGCAGAGCGAGAGATGGCTTTTGTGGAAAAAAATAATATTGAAATCTTGTTTTATTACGATAAGCGTTATCCAAAACGATTACTACATTGCGCAGATGCACCTTTATATATTTTTAGTAAAGGAAATGTAGATTTTAATAAAGATAAATTTGTCAATATCATAGGCACACGCCATGCGACAGAATACGGTAAAGCAATAACTGAAAATTTGATAAATGTTTTGGCTCAGCATCAAGTGCATATAGTGAGTGGTCTGGCTTATGGTATTGACATTTGTGCCCATAAATCAGCCTTGAAATACGATATACAAAATATTGCTGTACTGGCGCATGGTTTAGATATAATTTATCCAAACCAACACAAAAACATCGCAGAACGGCTTCAACAAAATGGCGCATTAGTAACAACATACCTCAGTGGCACTATTCCTGATAAAGGGAATTTTCCGAATAGAAATAGAATTGTCGCAGGCATGACAGACGCTACAATTGTTGTCGAATCAGCGGAAAAAGGTGGCGCATTAATTACCGCTGAAATTGCAAATTCATATAATAGAGATGTCTTTGCTTATCCTGGAAAAATTACGGATACCTATTCCAAAGGTTGTCTTAAATTGATAAAACAATTAAAGGCGCAACTTGTAACAAATGCTGATGATATATTACAAAGTATGAATTGGATTGCCAATGATGATACAACAGCAAAACCAAGTCAGCAAACACAATTATTTTTAGAACTTAATGAGCAAGAACAAGCAATAGTAGATATGCTTAAAAATGCCGACAAATTACATATAGATGTATTGAGTGCAAGCCTGCCTATTACACTCGGAAAGCTTTCCAGTATTTTATTGCAATTAGAAATGCAAGGTGTAATTCAAAGTTTGCCAGGAAAGCAGTATAAACTTATTGTATAATCAAAATTGATTTTTTGTTTTTAGTATTGCGATTATCCTTACAAGCGATTACTTGTAAATTGGTATTTTTTAAGATTATAAATAAATGAGCGTTAATGCATTAATAAATTTACAAACATTAATAGGGAACATCAATAATCAAGTCTAAATTTGCATGTCAATTTATAGTATGCAACAGAGAAATTATAAGCGAGTAGAAAAAAATGCAGATGGTTCATTTGCCTATAAAACCATCGATATTGATTCCTATGATATTTTTGAAGAACCATTAGAAATTATTGTTACAGACATTAATTTCTTACCACAAATGGGAAATATATTGGATACATTAGGTTATGTGCCTGATACTGGATACTTCTTTCATCAATGCAAGGATATTATTTCAGTGCCAGAGAAACATATCAACAACAAAGGTCAAGGTAAATTTGCATTCCAAGCTTACTTTCATAATTTTCCTAATTCAGTTTTGTCTATTAATAAAGATGCTTTAGTAGTTATCGTTTTGCATCCACAAAAATTAGATGCAAATGGAAAACGCGAGTTTAATGTAGTCGGATACATACATGTAAACTTGATGGACGTATATCTTGAAGGTCAACGTTACGATGCATATTATTACAATATGTTGCGTGTGAGCGAACGCGTCGAAGAGAATAGAAAAGTGTATAGACGCAAGAAGATATTTACACTAATGTTTAGCATTATGCATAGCATAGTTGGTGTTGAAGAAAATATTGCGTTTACGTATGGTGCAATGGGAAAAGAAAACCAAGCGATAAATGAAGCATTAGAACTCAATACTAAATTGTATGAAAAACACTATGAAAAATGGGCTTTCACAAACAATACAAAAGTTAATAAGTTTTTTGGTAGTAAAGATGCTTTTAAAAAGTGCATAGATATTTCAGATGATGTAGAAAAGCTCAAACAATTTTACCATAAATTAAAAGCACAGAAAGAACATTATACTTTTTATCACTTAAAATCGGAAGAAGATTTTATAGATACTTTACAACGCATTTTTGCATATTCTAAATCATCACGTGTATATATGGTGCCAGATAGTAATGGCAATATGGATGCAGTATGCTTTGCTATCAATTGGGGCGAATATTTTGCATTCCAATTAGAAAATCCGCAAGGCTTGTTTAAAGCTGTTGCAAATATGGAATTGACGGATAATATTTTGTATCCAATAATGATAACTGGCTCACCAGAAAATGTTGATGTATTGTTAAAAGGAATAGCATCACATTACAACAAGCATTATAAATGCAAGGTTACCAACTTGAACTCGTATGCTGGCGATCCGTATGCAAAAACTAAGAAAAGTGCATTGAATGATGAATATCTATTCTTAATTATTTGCAATGATGTAGAGAAATTAGAAGCAATGAAAAATCGTTCAAAAGGTACAGATGGCAACGTGAAGTTGTTTATAGATGTGCCATTACTGTAGTTTTTTTATATCACCATTTCAGGAATTTCTCCTTCTATAATTAGCTTGCCTAAGGTGGCCTTTTGAATGTATTCTACGCTAACGCCTGGTGCACGTTCTATCAGCTTAAAACCGTCGGCCGTCACTTCGAGAAATGCCAATTCTGTTACTATTTTTTTCACACAAGCAATACCAGTCAGTGGCAGTGTGCATTTTGGTAATAGCTTACTTTCGCCAGCTTTATTGACGTGTTGCATGGCAACAATAATATTTTTTGCGGAAGCTACTAAGTCCATCGCGCCGCCCATTCCTTTTACCATTTTTCCAGGAATTTTCCAGTTTGCAATATCACCTGTTTCACTTACTTCCATTGCACCTAAAACGGTAAGGTCAACATGCTCACCACGTATCATCGCAAAGCTAGTAGCCGAGTCGAAATAGACGCCACCAGGCATCATGGTTACAGTTTGTTTGCCAGCATTGATAACGTCTGCATCTTCTTCGCCTTCAAATGGAAATGGACCCATGCCTAACATGCCATTTTCAGATTGAAATGTTACATGTATATTTTCAGGAACATAGTTTGCCACTAAGGTAGGAATACCTATTCCGAGGTTGACATAAAAGCCATCTTGTAATTCTCTGGCGATGCGTTTTGCAATTCCATTTTTGTCGAGCATAGCTTGTTTTTTATTTTTTGCGATTTGTTATTTTCTCAATTCTTTTTTCAAAATGCGCACCTTGGAAAATTCGTTTTATAAAAATGCCAGGTGTGTGTATTTGGTCTGGATCTAATTCGCCGGCAGGCACTAACTCTTCCACTTCTGCAATGGTAATTTTTCCTGCTCCAGCCATTGGTAAATTGAAATTGCGTGTAGCTGCTTTAAAAATTAAATTGCCATTTGTATCGCCTTTCCATGCTTTTATGATAGAGAAATCAGCATGAAAACGTTTTTCCATGATGTACATTTTGCCATCAAACTCACGTACTTCCTTGCCTTCTGCAACCTCTGTACCATAGCCTGCTGGTGTGAAAAATGCAGGAATACCAGCTGCTGTAGCCCGACAGCGCTCTGCTAATGTTCCTTGAGGAATTAGCTCTACTTCTAATTCACCACTCAATAATTGTCGTTCAAATTCAGCATTTTCACCAACATATGAAGCAATCATTTTTTTTATCTGATGATTTTTTAATAGCAAGCCTAATCCAAAATCATCAACGCCAGCATTATTAGATATGCAGGTCAAACCACTCACTCCTTTTTTCACTAATGCAGCAATGCTGTTTTCTGGAATACCACATAAGCCAAAACCACCTAAGATAATGGTCATATTGTCGCCTACATCATATAGCGCTTCTGTAGCATTTTGAAATATTTTACTCATACATAAAAATTGTAGTATTAAATTGACATCTTAAATGTAATCAATTTATTTTTTATTTAGTTTTTGGACAGTCTTATTTGGAAAATAGATTTGCTTTTTCAATTCATCACTAGTAAATAATTCTGGATGTACATGCTTGTCTGTATTTCTATCTTCTTGGTTTTTACAAAATTCTGTTGCCAACTCAGAAAATTTTTGCTGTAAAGCATTTAAACTCCATTGTCCAAACACGTTGTGTCCAGCTTCATACAATTGCAATTGGTATTCTTCATTGGTGGTAATGTAGCCATTGTATTCATTAGAGTATGGCGCTAAGATGACAAAATCAATTCCTTTGCTTTGCAATGCATCTGCTAATGTTTTCTTTAATCGCCAGCTGGCAACTGTTGTTATTTCAAAAGGAAAACCACAGATTCCTATATTTCCAATTTTTAAAATTTGCAATGTCAAAACTTGAGGAGCCCAAGGATTGTTGGAAGAAAATCCACCTTGTTTTGCCATCTTTTTGATATTTAAAATTGTTTCGTCAACAAATCCAGGCAATGGCAATTTATCGGCATCAAAATTGCCTAAAAATCTACGTTCGCCACTTGCTACACCAATATCTTTAACAGATTGCGCTTTGTTTTTTCTAGCGATAAATTGAGCATATTCGCCACCTATTTTTTGAGCATCTTTAATTTCTTTTTTGCGCGTTCTTTTCGCAACAACTCTAGCTATTTTTCCTAAAAATTGTGGTAATCCTGGCCCGTCCATGATCGAGCCTTCTAAGAAAGCAACGCCCATACACGAAGGACTTGTAACGCAATCTTGTTTTCCATTTGTAAATGTTGAGTCTATTTGAATATTGCTAAAATCTACATACATTGAAATATAATCAATGCTGTCTTGCTTAATTGTTTCTAATGCGTTATGTGTAATTTCTTTTGCTTTTTCAAATTGCAAATTGCCGTTAAACTTAGCGCTTTTTAAATCATCTTCGAAATATCCTTCCCATTTACCACGTGTTGCAGGTAAGTTATTATTGTATTTTACACGTGCAGAAACATCACCACATGCACCTTGCGCAAATGCTGCTACATAATTTTTGTTTTCTTTTTTCATGCTATCTTCTAAATAGCTGGCAGCAAATCCTTTATTGTCAGAACATAGCTTGTAATAGTTATTTGGCAAGTTTGATGTGTGTACCGCAAACCAATTGACACTACCTAATGCCTGTCCGTGTTCACTTATAAAATGCAATAAGGTCATTTCTCTATCGACTGCTAAATGCCTATTTTCTTGTGTTAGTTTTGTCACTTCAGGATTTGCATTATACGCATCAATAACACGATTAAAACTTACAGGAATATCTGTTGAGAATGCACTCTTCCCAATTTGAATAGAGGCTTTTTGTTTGTTGTTTTCTGCTTCAATAATAGACTGCACTATGCCATTTACTATTTTGTCATATACACCTTGATGAAAACCTGGAGTAGATAAATTATAAATTACATGATGCGAAAATCCGCTTGGTCCGCAATGCGTATGTTGTGCAGACAATAATAAATTACTAGTATTGTATTGTAGTGCTGGATGCTCTTTAGTAAGCAAATTAAGAACGCCTTGCTTTAATGAAGGTGTGATAAATCCCAGCTCGCAATTCACAAAACACACTTTTTGACTTTTGTCAGTTTGCTCAAAAACAAAGGCACGTGCATACATTGGCGTTTCAATATCAAGCATAATGTGTTGCGGAAGGCCATAACCAAGCATGCCTATGCCTTTAAAAAATGCAGTAATATCTCCTTTTCCTGTACCAATGAATAACATTTTTGTAAATTTACAGCAAAATACAAATTCGTACGCAAATATTATAATGATAGTTGTAAGATTAAATGGTGGATTGGGCAACCAACTTTTTCAATATGCTACTGGCAGACATGTAGCTCATTTGAACAAAACAGAGCTGTATATCGATACTAGCGCATTCTCAGATAATACAGTTGATTCGAAATGGAAATATGAATTGCCAGCCTTTCATATCAATGCGACACTTGCTAATGAGGAGTTATTGAAACACTTTAAATTAAATGATTTCTCAACTTCAGGAATCATGTTGACTAAACTTTTGTCGTTTGGGAAATATGGCAAGTACAAATTTAATGAATATGGATTTGATAGTAATGTTTTAGAATTGAGAGGAAATTATTATTTGAAAGGATTTTTCCAATCAGAGAAATTTTTTAAAAATATTGCTGAATCTTTAAAAGAAGAATTAGTCATTAAAGAGAATTTTCTTCCACAAAAAACAGATTTATTGCAAGATATTTCAAATAAAAATTCTGTTTCTATCCATATTCGTCGCGGTGATTATATTCGTAATTTATCTGCTATGGATACGCATGGTTTGTGTTCGAAAGATTATTATACAAAAGCCATTGAATTTATTAAACGCGAATTAGGCAATGATTTACATTTCTATTTATTTACAGATGATGAAGAATGGATACATCGCGAGATGCATTGGGATATTGATTGCACACTATTGTCAGGAAATTCTACGATAGAAGACTTTTATCTAATGAGTCAATGCAAACACAATATTATTGCGAATAGCACATTTAGCTGGTGGGCAGCTTGGTTGAATAAAAATCCTAATAAAAAAATAATTATACCTAAGCATTGGCGTACAAATGTAAAAACGGAAGACATTTATTTGAATCCGCCAAAATGGTTTATTAAATAGCATCTGTAGAACCAATATTTGAAAAAAATTATACAACATATAAAGCAATTGCAGTTTTATAATACACTAAGACATGGCTCGGTGTATATGTTGTCTTTTGTAGTGGTGCAAGCAGTAATGGTATTGTCGATACCTGTTTTTACTAAACTACTGACACCAGCAGATTTTGGTATTTATGAAGTGTATAATAACACAGTTCGCTTTTTAGCAGTGATTATTTCTGTTAATTTATACACTGGTTTTTATCGTTTTTATTTCGAAGAAAACATCAGTAAAAATGCACTCATGCAATTTTTACTACGTACAGCGCTCTTGTCTTTTATTATTGGCTTGGCAGTATTGTTGTTATTACAATCACAAGTTTTGAAAATAACGGGCCTGCCTTCAAATTTGTTTTGGTGGATTCCAATTGGTATTTTTTCCACTATAATTTTCAATTTTTTTACGACCTATAATAATGCACAACAATATAGCACAAGAGCAGGTATATGGCAATTAGTTTCGCAAATAGGAAGAGTAGTGCTCGCCATTATTTTTGTTATTTATATTAGTAGAGATTATTATGGAAGAATTGCTGGTGAAAATATTTTATTGCTCATAGCATCATTGCTCATTATTTTTTCTTATTTCAGAAATTATATTGGCTTAAAAGAACAATTACCTGACAAAAAAGAGATATTAAAATATTCTGCAGGATTTATTCCCATTGGACTCAGCAGTTATATTGTTAGTTATGTTGATTTAGTACTTATCAATAATATGCAAGGCAGCACAGCATCTGGCGTATATAGTTATGCCTATAAATTTGCTGTCATATATTCGGGATTTTCTCAAGCATTTGTAACTGCCAATCGCCCTAATTTATTTAATTTATTAAATGAGAATAAATCGGAAGAAGTTATCACACAAATGCGTAGTATGTTTAAATTAATAACGGTATTATCAGTCGTTTTTATACTATTTGCTGGAGATGCTGGAAGGATTTTATCCTTAAAGCCTGAATTCGAACATGCATTACATTTATTGCCAGTGCTTGTTTTAGCTTATGTCTTTTCTGATATGGCTGAAGTCTATAATTTCTTCTTACACTACTCTAAAAAAGTAAAATTATTTTATGTTAGTTTTATAACAACAGCTATAATCAATTTTACTTTAAACTATTATTTGATTCCAATATATGGCTATGAAGTTGCTGCTTACACAACTTTATTTTCTTTTATGGTCTTATTTGCTACTACCTATTTAGTGTGCAAATTTTATACACAGCTGAGCGTGCCACGTTGGACAGTTTTTTTAGAAAGTATTATTTTGATTGCCGCTATGGCACTAATATCATTTGTGCTTCCCGAGTTTATTCAACAATTATATCTATTGATTGCTACAAAAATTATTCTGTTTCTAATTTTAGTAGTTTATGTTTTTTACGATAAAATAATTCAAGTTAAATCATTACTAAAACCATAAACCATACTGTTGAATTATATTTGACAACATCATTAATACAATGAAGAAAATTAATCAACTATTTGCATTGTCATTTTCCTATATCGTTTTATTGGTACTAATTCCAATTAGAAAAAAATGTACAATCACTTGTGCAGGAAAAACAGACGGAATGGGCGCACAAGTGCAAGCAATTTATTCAGCCATGTTGTATGCAAATGCAGTAGGTGTTAAGTATTGCCATACACCAATTCATTCAGTAGAACATAATTATAATAATACAGAAAATTTTAACACTCAAGTAGAAGATTTCTATTCACTTTCTTTAGGTGAACAAAATGCAGATGAATTTTATACATCGAGCACTACAATTTATTTAGATAATTTTTCTTGGCGAACCATAGTTGATACAGCGAAATATTTATTAGGAATTGGAAACTCATTTTTATTTGTTAAATCTCATTTTCATAATTATGCAAATCTGCATACACACCAATTTACTGATATTAAAGCAAGACTAAGAAATAAATATTATCACAATAAACAGCAAACAAATCACAATAATGAAATTTTACAAGTGATATTTCATGTTAGACGTGGCGATGTGTCTGCAACCGCAAATAACGAGAGATTTACAAGTAATTCAGAGATATACGATAAGATTATAGCCTTGCGCGAAATGCTCGACAAGCAACAATTATCGTATTCTATTTCTATTTATTCTCAAGGAAATAAGAATGATTTTGACAACTTAGATACAGTAGCACAATTACATCTGAATGGTGATGTGTTTTCAGATTTTTCTGATTTGGTAAATGCTGATATCTTAGTGACTTCCAAAAGTGCATATAGCTATGCAGCAGCAATTTTATCGAATGCAATTATAATTTATGAACCTTTTTATCACAAAAAATTACCAGATTGGATTTTGTATTCAACTGGTATTTTTAATACAAAAGAATTTATTTCTTTAATAAAAAGGAATTGATAATTTCTTTTTGATTTGAATACTAACATACTTTAGAATTCCATTAATTCCTAATCGATTATACAAAACACGATACTTGGTTTTTCTATTTTCCGAGGCGTATCCACTTGCACCTAAATCATTGTAAAGACAGATGATATTTTCGATATATCTAATATTTATATCATCGTGATAAAAACAACGCAAGAATAAATCCCAATCGCCGGCAAGTTGTAATTGTGTGTCATACGTTCCAATAATTTTAAATGTACGCTTACTAAAAAAAGCAGCTTGATGACAAATAGATTGGTCTATAATTCTATTTTTATTGTATTCACCAGCATAAATATGTTGTGCATGTTTAAAGAAAACATTGCCATATATGATATCATTATTCTCGAATTTCACTACTATTTCCTGCAACACATTGTTGGCGTAAAATACATCATCACTACCTAAAAAATATAGATAATCACCATTGGCTAAGGCTATTCCTTTGTTCATCGCATCATAAATGCCTTCGTCTTTTTCAGATATATATTTGATGTCAAAATGTGCAGCTTTCTCTTTGATAATTGATAAGGAATTGTCTGTCGATTTACCATCAATAATGATATGTTCTATATTAGTATAAGTTTGTCCAAATACACTGTCAATACATCGACCTATTTCCATTTCATTATTAAAAACAGGCGTAATTATTGATATTTTAGGACGGTATGACATTTTTTGTTGAAATTACGATTCAATACAGTTTTTTTTATTTTCTTTGTGCTTTAATTTAAGTATATTGAAAAGGTTAATAATTAAAATATTTAATTTTTTAGGATTTGATATCTATCAAAAACCTGGAAAGTTTTACAAAAATAAGTTAAAATTATTAACATCACATCAGGTCAATTGCATTTTAGACGTTGGCGCAAACGAAGGACAATATGCGCTAAAACTCAGAAAATACGGCTACAAGGGTAAAATTATTTCTTTTGAACCACAGCTCGATACTTTCAAAAAACTTGAAGCAAATGCACAGCGCTTTTCCAATTGGACAACACATCATTATGCTTTAGGAGCAAGCGATGAAACTACAGAAATCAATGTGTCTCAAAATACAGTAAGCAGCTCTTTTCTCGAGATTAAAGATATTCATGTGGCAGCTGCTCAAGATGCAAAATATGTGCGCAAAGAATCGATAGCTATTAAAAGATTAGACAGCATTTTTGACACATTAGAATTGCATAATCAAAATATATTTTTGAAAATTGATACGCAAGGTTTTGAAATGGAAGTGCTAAAAGGTGCAACCTCTTTATTCGATAAAATAATAGGCTTTCAAATAGAAATGTCATTGGTTCAATTGTATGAAAATGAAATTTTATTTGATGAAATCATAGCTTATTTAAAACAACATAACTTCGGTTTGTACCAAATAGAAACAGGCGTTGTAGATGAAACAACAGGAAGAATGTTGCAAATAGATGGTATATTTTTTAAAAATTAGAACAATACATAAATGGGCGCAGTTAGCTTTTCAATTCCAAAAAAATTAGTGACTAGTTTAGTCAATGATTATAAAATTAAAAACTTTGTAGAAACAGGTACATTCAGAGGTGATTCGTCAATTTGGGCTGCCGATTATTTTGAAAAAGTGTACACTATTGAAATCAACGAAGAAATTTTTACATCAACATCAAACCGACCTGACCGCAAGCCAAATATTGAATTTTTACAGGGCAATAGCAAAGATAGAATTCCAGAAATTATTGAAAAAATAAACGATAAATCTTTGTTTTGGTTAGATGGTCATTGGTGTGTCGGCGCAGGTGGCAAAGAACATGAATGTCCTTTGGAAGATGAACTTTTGGCCATTAGTAAAATAGGAGATAATGCTGTCGTTTTAATTGACGACGCTCGTTGTTTTTTAGGAAAGTTGCCTCCACCGCATAAATCTGAAGATTGGCCAACAATAAGCGAAATATTTAAGTTGTTTTTTCAGCATTTCCCAAATCATAATGTTACCATTATTCAAGATGTTATCGTTGCGGTCCCAAAACAAATGCAAAAAACAATAGATACATATTGGATGCAAAATTATGCTGATTTTTATAGCGATGCAGCTACTATCAATAAATATTCATTGTATAAAATAATAAAATTGAAAATACTTCATTTACTTAGAAAGTTTAAATAAGTATCGATGATTTGATTTATCTTTTATCAAATAAAATCTTGTTTTTATAAAGTATAGCATGGTAAAAGTAGCGTTGACAGGTGGACTTGGTAATCAAATGTTTCAATATGCATTTGCAAGAAATATAGCTGTCAAAAATGAAACAACGCTATGCTTACAAACTTCCTATTTGCAAAGCAAATTGCCTTTTAAAAACTTGGCTACACAAATGAGATACGAGCTTGATATTTTTAATATCCATGCACAAATTTCTCATAATTTTTTTCAATCAAAATATGCATATCCATTTGCCAAAATAGAACATATTTTAAAAGATTTGTGGAATTCCAATAAGTTAAACGAAGTAAGTGAAGGTCACTTTCATTTTCAGCCAGCATTGCTACATACAAAGGATAATTGCTACATCAAAGGCAATTTTCAGTCGCATAAATATTTTATAGAAATTGAAGATATAATTAGAAATGATTTTTCATTCAAAAATAAACTAAGAAATGAAAATCTTGCATGGCAACATCAAATAGAAAATTCAAATGCCGTTTCTATACATTTTAGACGCGGTGATTATATTACATTAAAACAGAATGTAAATAAGTTTGCACAAATTCCATTTTCCTATTACCAAAATGCCATTCAACACATCGCTGAAAAAATTGAAAATCCAGTTTTTTTTATTTTTACAGATGATGTACACTGGATAAAATCAAATTTTACAACAGAATTTCCATATTATATTGTTGAAAATAATAATACGGCCACAACAAGCTATTTGGATATGCAATTAATGTCGATGTGCAAACATAATATTATTTGCAATAGCACATTTAGCTGGTGGGCGGCTTGGTTAAATGCCAACAAAAACAAAATAGTCATTGCACCAAACAGATGGTTTACAGATGACAAGATAAATTCAAACGACATTTATCCAAGCGAATGGATAAAGTTGTAATTTAGTAACTTAAATCGTTCATAATGTCCAAAAAACAAGCGCCAAAACCAGTAGCACAAAAAGCAAAATCATCATCAGCACCTTTGCTTCAGTTGTCCAATAAAATCATGATTCCTGCCGTGATGCTATTGTTTTTAGTATTGACATTTTTATACTGCAAGCCGCTCTTGGAAGGCATGCAATTATCTACGCACGATAGCAATCAATACATCGCGCTTAATAAAGAAAGTGCAGATTTAAAAGCAACAACAGGGCACGTGACCATGTGGTCTTCTCGAATGTTTAGCGGAATGCCTGCCTATCTAATGGGCGGCCTTGAGTTTAGTAAAGTAATAGAAAATTCGCCACGCACCACCTTGTATAAGATAGCTAGTGCCATTCCAGATCCAGCTTTCGAAATTATGTTAATGCTACTTGGTGCATTTATTGGATTTTATGTGCTTACGGCTAAAAAATCATATGCGTTTTTAGGTGCGATTGCTATCGGATTTTGTACATATAATTTTATCAGCTTAGATGCAGGACATATTACTAAAGTTAAAGCAATTGCTATGTTTATGCCTTTGTTTGCTGCTACTTGGTTGACTTATCAGCGCAAATATATTTGGGGCATTATTCTTTTCTTGATTTTCTCCTACGAGATTATAGCAGCACGGCACGTGCAAATTGCTTATTATGGTTTTATACTAATTGGCGTGTATGCATTATTCGAAATAATTAGTCAAAGTATTCGTGGCGAAATGAAACAAGCAGCCACTTCAAGTGCCTTACTGGCAGTTGCGATTACTATTACCATTATGATGAATTTTGATAATTATTTTATCAATGATTTTTCTAAAGACACAACGCGTGGTGGCGATATACTCAATGCGGCAAAAATGAATCCTGGTGAGCCATCGGCACCTACTTCACATGAAAAAGGTGTAGGCTTTGATTATGCTACTAACTGGAGTTTAGGATTTGAAGAGATAGGCTCATTGTTTGTTCCTAATTTTGCAGGTGGCTCTTCTGCTGCTGGCTTAGATGAAAACTCAGCAGTATATAAAACACTATCTGCCAAAGGTGTTTCACCTCAGCAAGCATCACAGTTTGTTCAGCGTATGCCATTATACTGGGGAAGCGAGCCATTTGTACAAGGACCAATTTATTTAGGTGCTATCATTGTTTTCTTGTTTGTGTTTGCCTGCTTCGCCTATAAAGGCAAATTAAAAGGCTGGATTATTGGCGGCGTTATTTTTACTTTGCTAATTTCTTTAGGCAAAAATATGGAGTTTTTCTATCGATTGCTGTATGATTTCTTGCCTGGTTTCAATAAGTTTCGAGCGCCTACGATGATATTGGCATTGACACAAGTGTTAATGGTGATTATGGGTGTTTTAGGGTTGAAAGATTTTTTCGATAATGCAATTTACAATAAAGAAAATCGTATAAAAATATTAAAATTAAGCACAGGAATTACAGCAGGCGTTTTGATATTTTTCATCGCATTAGGAAGTGTATTTTCATTCCAATCAAAAGCCATACAAAATGGAAAAACGACAGACGACCAATTCAAAGAACAATTGGTGCAAATGACGGGCGACCAAAATTTTGCTAATGATATTTACAGTTCATTAAAAAATGATAGAGCATCAGCAATGCGTAGCGATGCAATGCGCTCACTGTTATTTGTTGTTTTGGTTGCTGCTGTTTTATTTGTATTTGCATTCGAAAAATTCAATACACCTTCATATATCGTGTTGGTAATTTCTGTTTTAGTTTTAGCAGATTTTTGGACGGTGAACAAACGCTATTTGAATGATGATGATTTTGAAGATAAATCAGCAATAGAAGCCAATGCATTTCCACAAACGCCTGCAGATGCTGCTATTTTAGCACAAAATAAAGACGGCGCGCGTATGGCTGATTTTACTTTAGATATATTTAACAGTGCAAGTCCTGCCTATTATCACAGAACAATTGGTGGTTACAGTCCAGCAAAATTACGCCGCTATCAAGATATAATTGAGCATGGTTTAAGCTATGACTTTCAGCAAATAAATAAGTCTGGATTTGCACATGCAAATTATATAAACATGCTAAAC
>WBZL01000149.1_pt1 | contig 74346 bp, 69 predicted proteins | sample 5204291 | NCBI WGS metagenome assembly WBZL01 (sample SAMN12344345, study PRJNA552823) | activated sludge metagenome | biome: Activated sludge suspended growth; feature: Nitrification reactor; material: Wastewater; isolation source: activated sludge from nitrification reactor of wastewater...
GGGCTCGAGCTGGATCTCCGCCGGTCGGACGGCGCGGTGGTCGCAGGCGTGCGCGAGCTGCCGTCGGTCCCGGGTCGCGTCTACGCCGCCTTCGCCGACCCCTCCGGCGGGCGGGCGGATGCGTTCACGCTCGGCATTGCCCACGTGGAGGAGGCGCGCATCGCGAACACGGATAGCTCCCGCGTGGTGCTCGACCGGATCCTCGTGGCGTCGCCGCCGTTCGAGCCCGAGCCCACCGTGCAGCGCTACGCCGAGACGCTGCGGGCGTTCGGGCTCGCGACGGTCACGGGCGACCGCTACGCCGGCGAGTGGGTGGCGGCGATGTTCCGCAAGTACGGGATCACGTATCGACCGGCCGAGCTCGACAAGAGCGCGATCTACATGGAGGCGCTGCCGCTCTTCACGCAGGGCCGCGTGCAGTTGCTCGACGACGCGAAGCTCCTCACGCAGCTGCGCCTGCTCGAGCGGCGCACGCGCGCCGGGGGCAAGGGCGACACAGTCGACCATCCGCCGCGCGGTCACGACGACATCGCGAATGCCGCGGTCGGTGCGCTGCTGCTCGCCTCGAAGAAGCGGCCGCACGCCGGCCCAGGTGCTCTGCGCCCAGGGCGGGCCCTCACCGATTACGACATCTACAACCCCTTCGGAGGTCACCGATGAGCAGACGCGACGAACGCGAGCGGCGCCCGGCGCCGTGGCGCACACAGACGGCCGAGGAGACGCTGGCGGCAATCCAGGCGCTCTACCACCCGGGGCCGCTGCCGCAGCAATCGCAGCCGCCGCAGCCTCGGCAGGCGCTCTGCGAATACGACGAGCTCCCGAGGTAATCACGATCCGGCAGGCATGCCCCGAATGTCTGTCCCCCACATGGAGATCCCAGCATGACCACTCAGATCATTTCGCCCGTTGCGGGCATGTCGCTCGATACGGAGCCCCGCCATGGGCTGGCTCGCTGAAATGGCAAGGACGATCCGCGAGAAGGCGGGGGGCAAGCCGAAGTCCTCAAGCATCGAGCGCCTGACCGCCGAGCTGCGTGCGTATCAGGACCAGGCAGCCGAAGCGCGGGAGATCGTCGAGGAGTTCGAAGACCGCCTCGACCGCACGCTGCTGGGGGTGCGTGATGGAACCGCTGACGACGCCGCCGTCGAGCGTGCACGCGACGCGCTGCGGCAGGCGCGCGATCGCGTGGCCGACATCGAGCGGCTGTTGCGCAAGCTGCAGCAAGAGATCGACCGCGAACGACACAACCAGGCGGCGGCGCTGCACGCGAAGCGAGTGGCCGACGCGAAGGACGCTGCGGATGCGATGACCGACGCGATGCAGCGCATGGTTGCGGGCGCTGACTTGATCGTCGCCGGTGCTCGTCAGTTCTTCGCGGCGCGCGATCGGTTCCTGACGACCTGCCCGTCCGAGCTGAAGCCGCCACATCCGCCGCATATCTGGGGTCTCCCTGGCGTCTTCGTCGCGCGTTACATCGGCGCTCGCTGCCCGCTCTTCCGCACCGAAGCAATGCGCGGCGGCGGCAGCCTCGAGCAGCTCGCCATGCACAACGAACCGATGGACCTGCACGCGGCTGCGCTGTCCCAGGTTTTCCCACCAGACCCGCCAGCACAGGCGGCGTAAGGAGTATTCGCCGTGAACAACCCGAATCCGATCCCGGCCGCCGCGACGAACCCCGTCGACCAGCTGCCGATCCCCACCACCGACCCGGTCACCGGCGTCGCCTACACCCCGCATCAGCAGTTCGACATGCTCAAGAACTCGCCGGAGTGGGTCAACAAGGTCCTCGGCGGTGACCCGATCGCCGTGGCGCAGAAGAATCGCCTGGACGCGCTGATGGCGGGCGTCCCGGTCGCGCAGCCCCCGTCGGGCCAGGCACCGGCCCCACGGGCCGCGGCGCCCGATGCCGCGCAGGTGCAGACCGAGGTCTACGAACTGCGCTCTCGCGGGCTCACGCAGCAACAGGCGGCCGACCATCTGCGGGCGCTGGGCGTCGATCCGTCGAACATCGTCGGCGCCGGCCTCACGCGACCCGAGGACTTCCGCTTCCCGTACACCGAGCCGCTCCCGGCCGAGGCGCAGGAGATCGATACGGCCACCCGCGGCTGGCTGAGCAGCGCCGGCTTCGACGCCGCCACGGGTAGCCACCTGGCCGAGATGGTCGACAAGCTCGCGACCTCGCGCGAGTGGACCGAGGAGGCCGTCGACGCGCACATCGAGCACGGGCTCGCCACGCTGCGCAAGGTGTGGGGCGCCTCCTTCGAGCGCAACGTGCAGCTGATCGACCGCCTCGTCGGCGACGTCGAGAAGGCGAGGCCCGGCCTCAACGACTTCCTTGCCACGTTCCCGTACGTGCTGACCGAACCGCTGGTCGCGAACCAGCTGCTTCACTGTGCGCAGGCGCGCTACGGCTCGTAATTCCCAGCTCAATCAGGAGACCGACATGACCGACATGACCGACTGCCGCGCCGCGGCCGAAGTTGCCCGGCGGATCGTCAACGAGAAGCTCGCGCTGCAGTCGCTGCTGCCTGTACTCGACGACCTGGCCGGCAAGCAGCAGAACGTAGGCGAGCTCATCGCGGCGGTCGCGAAACACAAGGCCGAAAGCGAAGCCGCCGCCGAACGGGCGATGCAGGCGAACGCGGAAGCGGACGCCGCCATTGAGGCCGCGCGACGGCGCGCCGACGACTACATCGCCGATTGCGCCTCGCGCACCGCGCAGGCGCAGGCGCAGGCGGCCGCGGCCGAGCTGCAGCTTGCGAGCCTGCGGGCCGACGTCGCCGAGGCAGAAGCCCAGTTGCAGCGGATCCGCGAGGCCGTCGCGGGCATCCGCGTTTAACCCCAAGGAGCAATGACCATGACGCAGGTGATCTTCAGCTACCCCAAGGCCTCGATGGGCCGCATGGACTTGGCTGCCGTGTCGACGGCGGCCGGCGCCTCGATCGGTACTCACGCGGTCCAGGTGTGCATCGACACGACGAACCTCGAGGCGTTCGGCAACGGCCCCACCGACGGCGGCACGACCGGCAAGCTCGCCGTGCTGCATGCGCTGCGCGCGATCATGCGCAAGGTCGAGCAGGGCTATTGGCCACCCGCGGTCTAAGGCGCGCTCGCCGCGCGCGACGATCTCGGTCTGCTCTTGCTTCGGCAGCTCGGCCACGTCCGCGGCGGCGCTCACGCTGACCGCGCCGCGCTCGACGGCCTGGACGAGTTCGGGTGATCCGTCCTCGACGACGCGGCGGGCGCTGCGCACCGTGCGCTCGCTGACGTTCAACAGCGCGGCGGCTTCGGGTTGCGTCGGCAAGTTTGCCGGTGCTGTGTGCTGATTCGCGCCCTTCGGCAGCGTCGCGATCTTCGCCGCCACCATGGCGCGCTGGCTTTCGTCGAGGTGCCGATACCGCAATCCAGCGCATCGTCGCCGATACCGCAATCCAGCGCATCGTCGCTGACGCCGAGGGCCAGCTCGCCACCCGCTACGACGCTGCCACGGCCCGCCAGCTCGCCACCGTAATGCGCGGCGTGGCGGTCCTGGCTCAGCGCGCCAACCCGAACGCCGACCCATTGGAGGCCGCTCAGGCGCTCTGGACGAAGTACGGGCTGAACATCGACGCGCTGGCGAGGGCCGGAGAGGCGGGCGCCGACGGCCTGCAGTTCGAGCAGGCGCTGGCGTCGCAACCCCCAAAGGGCTGGAAGCATTCAACCGATGGCGCGGATGCGGTAGCGCTGTGGGAGGGGCAGAGCGAGCACAGGGCGGTCTTCTGGACGGACATGAAGGGCAAGCTTGAGCAGGACGCGCCCGCGCGGGCAGGCTACTCGCATTCGGTTGATGTCTCGGCACTTGGACATATTCGCCGAGAGCATGGCGACGTAGAAAGCGAGGCGCAGCGTGGGCAGGCCGCCATCACGGAGCGCGACATCGCCGCGATCCCGGAAATCGTCACCAGCTACGACGCGGTGCGCCAGGTCACGGACAAGCGCGGACGCCCGATCATCGCCTACGCGAAACGGATTGGCGACGGAGTAACGGTTTACCTAGAAGAAGTCTCGGATCGTCGGAGAAATCTTCGCGGCGTAAGTATGCGCCGGTATCTCACGTCGTCCGATGCAGGTGCGATTCTGGAAAGAACCGTACGCGACGAACTCAACGCCCTAAGCGAACGGAGCATCCCGGCGCATGAGCAAACAGTAGACGAAGGCGGAGCGAAATTCAACCAAGCCGCCGCACCCAACATGGACAAGCGCGGCAGTCTCCAGATCGGAGCCGACCGGCGCATGCGCATCTCGTTGTTCGAGAAGGCGAATTTCTCGACGTTCCTGCACGAGACCGGGCACTTCTACCTCGAGGTGCTCGGCGATCTCGCCGAGAACGCCGACTCCGACCAGGCGCTCAGGGACGACTACGCGAAGATCCTGAAATGGCTGCGCGTGAACAATCGCGGCGAAATCACGCGCGAACACCACGAAAAGTGGGCGCGGGCGAACGAAGCCTACCTGATGGAAGGCAAGGCGCCGACGCCCGAGCTGCGCGGCGTGTTCCAGCGATTCGCCGCGTGGCTGCGACTGATCTACCGTCAGCTCGACGCGCTCCGAGCCCCGCGCCCGGACTTTGCTGGTTCGGCGCGGCGAGAACCGGTCGGTTCCGCATCCCGAGGGGAGGTGTTTGGGCCAGCACCCTCGGATACTGACGGCGGTTTGTTGATTGAGCCGTCGCAGGCGGACCGCCCGGGAAATGACAGGATAGCGCCAGCGCAGGACGGCGGCAATTCGTACAACTCAGCGCGGAGGGCACGCGCTGACGCGGGTGCGGCCAGCTGGCGGCGTCGGAGGTCTCGGCGTCACGATCGCCGCGCTGAGATCGAGCAGTTCGTCGAGCGCTTCTTCGTATTCGCCGGCCTCCGGGTTTTCGAGCGTAGTTTGGACAAGCACTCTCACACGACGCACTGCAGAGCGGCACGGGTCGCTTGGGATAGCCAGGTGATCAGCAAGCACATCCATGCGCTTCAGGGCATACCAACTCGAATGCAGCCTCGTGACTCGAGCGAGTTCCATATGTGCCGGGCCGAGCGACTCGTCCCAAAACGCTGACTCGAGCGCACACCAGCGAATCAACCACGCGGCCGGCAGCTGGCTATCGAGCGGTAGACGATCGATGCGCTCTCGAAACAAGTCGACGTAGAACTCGCCATATCCCTGCAGCAGCAGCGCCGACTGGAGGGTGCTGGACACTGGCTGCTCAGCAATCGCCCGGCAGATATCGCCGCCGGACTGCCTGTGCGCTGACTTAGGCATTGGAAACCTCCGTGACCGGCTGCGCACGCGCCGTCAGCCAGGCAACGCGCTGGTTCCAACGCCCGATCGCTTCTCCCGGCGCCATTGCAGAAGGGCCTTCTGCGCCGCACACGCCGCACTGCACCGCGTGCGTGCAGTCGTCGATCCTCTCGACGAGATACCTCTTGCCGTTCGTGCCTGCGGCACAACTGGAGCACGGCGCGAGCACCGGCACCTGCGCGCGCTCAGCCAACCAGCGGATGCGTGCGCGGTCGTCGTCCGGCAGGGTCGAGAATCTCGGGTGCGCCTGCAACTCGGCGGGCGTCAACCGGATGACCTCGCCGATCTCGGGTAGCTCCACGATGCAAAGGCCCGCGCGGCCGCCCTCGAAGCCAATGAGTTCGATTACCTGGGATATGCTCTTCTCAGCCATGGTCAGCACCTCTGTTGCTGGTTGTGGTCAGGCGTCCGTCACGGTCGCTGCCGTGCCGGGCGCCGCTTCAATGCCCGATGTACTCGCGAATTGTCGCCTCGAGCTCGACGCGGCGCATCGGGCAAAACACCGAGCCGGGCCGAGGTGCTACCACTTCTGCTACCAGACCCCGCCAAACTAGCCCGGACGAACCAGACGGGCGGCGGTGAAAAGCGGCGGAAATGCTTGGGTTTATGTCTGACTTGTTCTCCTATGTAGTGGCCTGCCATTCCTTTTACCCAGTTGGTCGATGGTTCGATCCCATCACGGCCCACCATGATTTTCTGGTCCATTCCGGTCACATGGTTTACACCTCATTCCGGGCGCATGGTTGACACTGTGTCCGGGTCGGACGGCAGCTCATCGCTGTTGATCGGCCTCTAAAGACGGCCTACTAAATAGGTCAAATGACCTACCAGAAAGGCCGGTAATGCTGGAAGCCATCGTTGGCAGCGTGGCCGCCGAGAAGGTCCTTCTCTACCTGCAGAACCACGGGCAGGCGTATGGACGCGAGATCGCGGCAACCTTCGACATCTCGAACAGTCAGGTTCAGAAGCAATTGCTGAAGCTGGAGACCGGCGGCCTGCTGGTGAGCCAGCTCGTCGGTCGCACCAGGCTGTATCAGTGGAACCCGCGCAATCCACTCGTGCCGCCGTTTCGTGCGTTGCTCGAGGTGGCGCTCGACAGCTTGCCCGCCGCCGAGCAGCAACGGTTCTTCCGCAAGCGAACTCGACCGCGTCGCAGCGGCAAGGCGCTCTGATGCAACTGAGTGCATCGTCGTCCGTTGAGGAGGTTGCTGCGATTGTCTCCGACGCGCTGACGTCGGCGGGAATCACCGCGGTCCTGTCCGGTGGGCGGCGGTGCAGATTTAACCAGCGGACTCTACGAGTCGCGTGACCTCGACTTCGTTCGGCAGGGACTTGATCAGGCGGTCCTGGTCGCAGCACAGCAGGTTGTCGATCTCGATGAGATTGAGCGATGGTCAGTGAGGGAGGGACACGCCGAAGCCCATCGGGAGTTCGGTCCCCGCTCGGTCGCGATGCGCCGCCGCCCTTGCGTTTCCTGAGCTTGCGGCTCAGCTCGGCCCACCCGCGCGCCCGAGGTTCGGGCTGGGCTCGGTCAGCGAGGGCGGTTCGGTCAGCACGTCAAAAGCGCCTTCGCGGTCTTGGGCTTTCCCGCACCGAACCGGGTTCTCCGAGCTACTGAGAATCCGCGTGTCGATGGTTCGATTCCGACCCTGGCCACCACTTCCAACTGGCGACCGAAGCCGGATTCCTGGAGCTGACCGGCGCTCTTTCCTCCACGCCGCGATGACGTAACATCCACGTCACGCCCGAATCGTCAGCGGAGACCCGTCATGCGCATGCTCATCGGATCGATCGCCGCCGTCCTGCTCGCCGGATGCGCAGCGCAACCCTCGGGCACGACGCCCGCCAATGCATCGGCGGCGCCCGTCGCCGCTGCCGTGGCTCCGGCGGTGCCCGCTGCCGGCCCGGCTGCAGCCAGGCCTGATTCGGACGCCGCCTCGGGTACGGCAGCCAGTTCGGTCAGGAGCTATCCGGGCTACAAGATGAAACAGAAGGATGGTGTGACGGTCTACTGCAAGAAGGTCGCCAAGATCGGCTCCAGGTTCGAGGAAGAAACCTGTATGACGCCGGCCGAAATGGAACAGATGACGCAGAAGGCCGAGGAGGACCGCCAGCAGTTCCGTCGCAACCAGACGCTCTGCGGCACGGGTGGCTGCGGCGGAGGCTGACCTTCCGCCCCTCCGTCCTCGTCGCATCCCCGGCGGCGCCCCATGAGCCCGGCTCGTGCCGCGCCGTCTGGCTCCTGAGGACCGGTCTGTGACCGTGTCCCGCCGATCCCGCCCACCCGGGCATTCTGTTACCATCGGTTTCAATTGCAACTAATCTGCCACGCGGAGGACCCGCCATGGCCGACCTGTTCGACAACCCGATGGGCACGGACGGCTTCGAGTTCGTCGAGTACACGGCGCCGGACCCCGAACGACTGCGCACGCTGTTCGAGCGCATGGGCTTCCCGGTGGCCGCGCGCCACCGCAGCAAGAACGTCACGCTGCACAAGCAGGGCGACGTCAATTTCGTCATCAACGCGGAGCCAGGCGGTTTCGGCCAGCGCTTCGCGCAGCAGCACGGGCCGTCGGCCTGCGCGATGGGCTTCCGCGTCAAGGACGCCGCGGCGGCCTTCCGGCGCGCCGTCGACCTGGGTGCGAAGCCGGTGGCCTCGCCGGTGGGACCGATGGAACTCAACATTCCCGCGATCGAGGGCATCGGCGGCAGTCTCGTGTATCTCGTCGACCGCTATGGTGACCACACGATCTACGACGTCGATTTCGTGGCTGTGCAGGACGGCGGCAAGCTGCGCTCCACGGGTCTCGCGTGCATCGACCACCTGACGCACAACGTCCATCGCGGCAACATGAACCGCTGGGCGGGCTATTACGAGAAGCTCTTCAATTTCCGCGAAATCCGCTACTTCGACATCGAGGGCAGGAAGACCGGGCTCTTCAGCCGCGCGATGACCAGCCCCTGCGGCAGGATCCGCATCCCGATCAACGAGTCGCAGGACGACAAGTCGCAGATCGAGGAGTACCTGCGCGAATATCACGGCGAGGGCATCCAGCACATCGCGCTCGCCACCGACGACATCTGCGGCACGGTCGATGCGCTGCGCGCGAACGGCATCGAGTTCCAGGACACCCCCGACACCTACTACGAGAAGGTCGACGAGCGCGTCACCGGGCATCGGGAGAACCTGGACGAGTTGCGCAAGCGCCGCATCCTGATCGACGGCAGTGACCGCGACGGCATCCTGCTGCAGATCTTCACGACCAACGTCATCGGGCCGATCTTCTTCGAGATCATCCAGCGCAAGGGCAACGAGGGATTCGGCGAGGGCAACTTCCGCGCGCTGTTCGAGTCGATCGAGCTCGACCAGGAACGGCGCGGCGTGATCTGAGCGCCGGCCACCCGCGGAGCCACGCATGAAACGCTACATCCCGGTATCGCGCGTCGAGGGCGACGCCTCGCGACAGGCGCACTGCGACCTGCCGGCCGGCACCTACGAGCGCGAGATGAGCAAGGAAGGCTTTTTCGGCCCGGCCGCGTTCTTCCACCATCGCCATCCACCGACCGGATGGACGGACTTCGAGGGCCCGCTCAGGCCGCGTGCGTTCGACCTCACACGGTTGCCACCGTCGCAGACGAGCCCGTGGTCGGCCACGGAAGTGCTGGCGAATGCAGCTTGTCGCGTGCGGTTCTGGCGCCTCCCGGCGAGCATGGACCGGCTCGCACGCAACGCGGACGGCGACGACCTGCTGTTCGTGCACCGCGGGGTGGCGCAACTGCATTGCGACTTCGGTCATCTCGCGATCGAGGCGGGCGACTACCTGATGTTGCCACGTGGCACGATGTGGCGGCTCGAGACGCAGGGGGTGGTCGACGCGCTGCTCATCGAGTCGACCAACGCGAGCTACGGGCTGCCCGACAAGGGGCTCGTCGGACCGCATGCGATCTTCGATCCGGCGGTCCTCGACACGCCACGCATCGACGAGGCGTTCCGCGCGCAGCAGGCGGAAACGCGCGCCTGGCAGGTCGAGGTCAAGCGCCGCGGCGCGGTCTCGACCATCACCTATCCATACAACCCGCTGGACGCCGTGGGCTGGCACGGCGAGCTCGCGCCCGTGCGGCTCAACGTGCGCGACATCCGGCCGCTGATGAGCCACCGCTACCACCTGCCGCCCTCGGCGCACACGACGTTCCTGTCGGCGCGTTTCGTCGTCTGCACGTTCGTGCCGCGCCCCTTCGAGACCGACCCGAAGGCGCTCAAGGTGCCGTTCTTCCACAACAACGACGACTACGACGAGGTCATTTTCTACCACGCGGGCGACTTCTTCAGCCGCGACGCCATCCATCCCGGCATGGTCACGTTTCATCCCGCCGGTTTCACGCATGGGCCACATCCGAAGGCGCTCGCCCGCATGTTCGAGCAGGCGAAGCCCGCGACCGACGAATACGCCGTCATGATCGACACACGCGACGCGCTCGACGTCACGGCAGCCGGGCATGCGGTCGAGTGGGTCGGCTACGTCGACAGCTGGAAGGGCGGGGCGTGAAGCTGGCGACGCTCAGGGACGGGACTCGCGACGGTCGGCTGGTCGTCGTCAGCCGCGACCTGTCGCGCGCGGTTCCGGCGCAGGGCATCGCGGCGACGCTGCAGGATGCGCTCGACGACTGGTCCCGCGTCGCGCCATCGCTCGGTGCACTCGCGCGACGGCTCGAGGCCGGCACGGCGGAGGGCGAAAGAGCGTTCGATCCGTCGCAGTGCATGGCGCCCTTGCCGCGCGCGCACCAATGGGTCGACGGCTCGGCCTACGTGAACCACGTCGAACTCGTGCGGCAGGCGCGCAACGCGACGATGCCGCCGAGCTTCTGGACCGATCCGCTCGTCTACCAGGGCGGCTCGGACGACCTGCTCGGTCCGATGGACGACGTGCCGGTCGTGAGCGAGGACTACGGCATCGATCTCGAGGCCGAGATCGCCGTCGTGACCGACGACGTGCCGATGGCCACGAGCGCCGAGGAGGCGAGGGGCCACGGCAAGCTGCTGATGCTGGTCAACGACTGGTCGTTGCGCAACCTGATCCCGGACGAACTCGCCAAGGGTTTCGGCTTCTACCAGTCCAAGCCGGCCACGGCGTTCTCGCCCTGCGCCGTGACGCCCGAAGAACTGGCCGGTGCCTGGGACGGCAGCAAGGTCCACCTGCCGCTCGTGTCGCACGTCAACGGCGAACTGTTCGGCGCGCCGGATGCCGGCGTCGACATGACGTTCGACTTCTCGCAGCTCATCGAGCATCTGACGAAGACGCGTCGGCTCGGGGCGGGCACGATCGTCGGGTCGGGCACGGTGTCGAACTACGACCGATCGAAGGGCTCGTCCTGCCTCGCCGAAAAGCGCGCGCTCGAGACCGTCCAGCTCGGCGCACCCAGGAGCCGCTTCCTGATGTTCGGCGACCGCGTGCGTGTCGAGATGTTCGGCCGCGACGGCGCCAGCGTCTTCGGCGCCATCGATCAGAAGGTCGTCCAGGCACGACTCAACGGCTGACCGGGACGCAGGCGGCGATGGCATCATGTGCGGGTTCCTGCCAGGGGCCCGCCCACCATGTTCGAAACGCTCGACACGCTCCCGCCCGATCCCATCCTCGGCGTCACCGCCGCTTTCCGTCGCGACACGTATCCGCTGAAGGTCGACCTGGGCGTCGGCGTCTACCGCGACGAGCACGGCACCACGCCGGTGCCGGCCGCGGTGCGCGAGGCCGAACAGGCCATGCTCGCCACGCAGGCCACCAAGACCTATGTCGGGCCGCTGGGCAACCCGGGGTTCAACGAGCGCATCGTCGCGCTGGCGCTGGGCCCGTTCGCGGCGGGGCTCGCGTCGCGCACCAGCACGATCCAGACGGTCGGCGGCTGTGGCGCCCTGCGGATCGGCGCGGAGTTGCTCCGCGTCACGCAAGCGCAGACGGTCATCCACGTCAGCGATCCGACGTGGGCCAACCACGAGCCGCTGGTCGGCAGTTCCGGCCTGCGTCTGGAGCGCTATCCGTACTATGATCCGGCGACGCGCGGCGTCGCGTTCGACGCGATGTACGCCCACCTCGATCGGCTGCCGGCCGGTGCCGTCGTGCTGCTGCACGCCTGCTGCCACAACCCGACCGGCGCCGACCTTGCGCCGTCGCAGTGGCGCGCGCTCGCCGACGTCATCGAGCGCCGTGGTCTGGTGCCGTTCGTCGATCTCGCCTACCAGGGGTTCGGCGACGACCTCGAGACCGACGTGACCGGCCTGCGCACGCTCGCCGAACGGGTGCCCGAACTCGTGCTCGCGGTGTCCTGCTCCAAGAACTTCGGCCTGTACCGGGAGCGCACCGGCGCACTCGCGGTGATCTCCCGCGACGCCGGGACCGCGGCTGCGGTCGCGTCCCACCAGGCCCGCCTCGCGCGACGCATGTATTCGATGCCGCCCGACCACGGTGCGGCCGTCGTCGCGCACCTGCTCGACGACGAGCGGCTGCGTCAGGCCTGGGTCGAGGAGGTCGCGATCATGGTCGCGCGGATGCAGGCGCTGCGCGCGCTGCTGGCATCCCGACTCGCCGAGCGCCTGCCGGGGCGCGACTTCGGCTGGCTAAGCCGGCAGCGCGGGATGTTCTCGCTGCTCGGCCTGGACGCGACGCAGTTGCTCGCCCTGCGCGAGCAGCACCACATCTACGTGCCGCCGGACGGCCGGATCAACGTCGCCGGCATCAGCGGCCTCAACGTCGACTACGTTGCCGACGCGATCGCCGCCCTGACGCAGTCCGGGCAGCCGAGCCGTCAAATTGCATAAACCCGCGCCCCTCCGCTAGAATCCGCGGTCCGAGGCCTGACCGCCGCCGGCTTGGCGGCGTGGCAGGCACTTGGCCGGTCCGGCAGGCTCCTCGCGGCGCCCGCGGGAACGGCGGGAGATTCGCCAGAGAGGTCCCCGCATGCGGGGATTTTTCTTTTGCGACGGCGACGGTGCGCCGGTCGCACGAAGAATGGGCCGCGGGCCCATTTTTTTTTTGTGGACGACGTTCGTCGTGCAGCGGGCTGCCGCTGCCGATGGAGGGCGAAGGCGGACGATGACGCTCAGGGACACGCTGACGGCGCTGCTGCAGCCCGTGGTCGAAGGTCTCGGCTACGAGCTCTGGGAACTCGAGTACCAGCCGGGCCGGGGCCGCGGGCTGCTGCGGATCTACATCGACAGGGAGGCCCGCTCGGGCATCACGGTCGACGACTGCGAGCGGGCGAGCCGCGCCGTGAGTGACGTGCTGGATGCGCGGGATCCGATTCCGGGCAACTACACGCTCGAGGTGTCTTCGCCGGGCATCGAGCGGCCGCTGCGCACGCCACGGCACTTCGCGCCCTATGCCGGCGAGCAAGTCGAGGTGGAGATGGCCCAGGCCGTCGACGAACGCCGCCGGTTCAAGGGCCGGCTCGTCGCGGCCGGTGACGCGACCATCGAGGTCGAGGTGGACGGCCGCCGGCACCGGCTGCCGATCGCGGGCATCCGCCGGGCGCACCTCGCGCCGGATGCCTGACGCCGGCCGCGAACGGCACGAGCAACGACGCAACGGGCCGCAGGGCCCGAACGAACGAGCGCTGGGAAGGGAAGAGGACGACAGGAATGAACAAAGAGATCCTGATGGTCGTGGATGCCGTCTCGAACGAGAAGGGCGTCGAGAAGGAGATCATCTTCGATGCGCTCGAGGCCGCGCTCGCGTCCGCCACGCGCAAGAAGTATGGCGAGGAGATCGACGTCCGCGTCGCGATCAACCGTAGGACCGGCGACTACGACACGTTCCGCCGCTGGAAAGTGTTCGCCGACGATTCGACGGAGCTCGAGTTTCCCGACAAGGAGCTGCGGCTCGACGACGCGGTCGACGTGTCGGCGGACGCCGAGCCGGGCGGCTACGTGGAAGTGCCGCTCGAATCGGTGGCCTTCGGCCGCATCGCGGCGCAGACCGCGAAGCAGGTCATCGTGCAGAAGGTGCGCGAGGCCGAGCGCGCGCAGGTCGTCGACCTCTACAGGAGCCGTATCGGCACGCTGGTGTCGGGGCTGGTCAAACGGGTCGACCGCAGCGGCATCTTCGTCGACCTCGGCGGCAATGCCGAAGGGTTCATCTCGCGCGAGCAGATGATCCCGCGCGAGCCGGTGCGGGCACAGGACCGCATCAAGGCCTTCCTGAAGGACGTGCGATCCGAGCCGCGTGGTCCGCAGCTTTTCCTCAGCCGCACGGCGCCCGACTTCCTGATCGAGTTGTTCAAGCTCGAGGTGCCCGAGGTGGGCCAGGGCATGATCAACATCCTCGGCGCGGCCCGCGACCCCGGCGCGCGCGCCAAGATCGCCGTGCGCTCGAATGACCCGCGTATCGACCCCGTCGGCGCCTGTGTCGGCATGCGTGGCTCGCGCGTGCAGGCGGTGTCGAACGAGATCGCCGGCGAGCGCGTCGACATCATCCCCTACGACGACAACCCGGCCCAGTTCGTGATCAACGCCATGCAGCCGGCGGAAGTGAGCTCGATCGTCGTCGACGAGGAGTCCCACTCCATGGACATCGCCGTCGCGGAGGAGAAGCTCTCGCAGGCGATCGGGCGCGGCGGCCAGAACATCCGCCTCGCCTCGGAGCTGACCGGCTGGAAGCTCAACATCATGAGCGAGCAGGCGGCGGAGGAAAAGAGCGAGTCCGAGCAGAAGACGCTGCGCGAGCTGTTCATGCAGCAGCTCGACGTCGACGAGGACGTCGCGGGCATCCTCGTCGAGGAAGGCTTCTCGAGCATCGAGGAGATCGCTTACGTGCCGCAGGCGGAAATCGCCGCGATCGAGGCGTTCGACGAGGAGATCGTGCAGGAGCTGCGCAACCGCGCGCGCGACGTGCTGCTCACACAGGCGATCGCGAGCGAGGAGACGATCGAGAAGGCGGCCCCGGCGGCAGACCTGCTCGAGGTCGAGGGCATGGACGATGCGCTGGCCGCCGAACTGGCGCGCCACGGCATCGTCACGCGGGAGGATCTCGCCGACCAGGCCGTCGACGACCTGCTCGAGATCCCCGACATCGACGAGAAGCGTGCCGGCGAACTGATCCTCGCCGCGCGCAAGCACTGGTTCGAACAGGGCCAGCAGGCGTGAGCGGAGGTCTGAATACATGGCAGAAGTGACGGTCACGCAGTTCGCCGAGGTCCTCAAGGTTCCGGTCGAGAGACTGCTGGTGCAGCTCGGCGAAGCCGGCATCAGGGTCGGCGGTGCCGAAGACATCATCAGCGACGAAGCCAAGATGGAGCTGCTGACGCACCTGCGCCGCGTGCACGGGCGCGAGCAGGATGCGGCCGCGCCCCGCAAGATCACGCTGCAGCGCAAACAGCAGCAGGAGATCAAGCTCGCCTCGCCGCTCGGGCGGGCACGCACCGTCGCAGTGGAGGTGCGCAAGAAGAAGACCTACCTGAACCGCACGGTCATCGCGGAAGAACAGCGCCATCGACAGGAAGAGGTCGACAAGCAGCGCAACGCCGAGGATTCGGCGCGTGTCGATCATGATCAGGCGGAGGCCGGGCGGCTCGCTGCCGAGCAGCGCGAGCGTGAGCGGGTCGAGGCCGAGCATCTCCGCCAGGCCGAGGAAGAGGCGCGTCAGCGCGCCGAGGCCGACGCGCGTGCGGCGGCGGAGCAGGTGTCGCGCGAACGCACGGAACGGGAGCGCGCCGAGGCCGAGCGCAAGGCGCTCGAGACGGCGCGTCCGAAGGCGGCGCCGCGTCCGGAACCGGCTGCGTCGCGGGCCACCCCGGCCGCTCCGGGCACCGGGTCGGGCAAGTACGGCCGCCGCGAACTGCACGTCTCTGCCGACGCGCGCGCGACGCTGCGCAAGAAGCAGCCGCCGCAGGGCCGCTTCCGGCGCTCGGGCCAGGTCCAGGTCGAGTCGCGCCACGGCTTCGTCGAACCGACCGCGCCGGTGAAGCGCGAGGTACAGATTCCCGAGACGATCACGGTCGGCGAACTGGCCAACCGCATGGCGATCAAGGCCAACGAAGTCATCAAGACGATGATGAAGATGGGCGTGATGGCCACGATCAACCAGCCGATCGACCAGGATACGGCGACGCTCGTCGTCGAGGAGTTCGGCCACACGGCGATCGCTCTCAAGGAAGACCAGATCGAGGACCAGCTGCTCGCGACGTCGGGCGAGCTCGAGACGCTGCCACGTCCGCCGGTGGTCACGATCATGGGTCACGTCGACCACGGCAAGACCTCGCTGCTCGACTACATCCGTCGCACCAGGGTCGCGGCCGGCGAGGCGGGCGGCATTACCCAGCACATCGGCGCCTATCAGGTCGAGACGCCGAAGGGCATGATCACCTTCATCGACACCCCGGGGCACGCGGCGTTCACGGCCATGCGCGCACGCGGCGCCAACGTCACCGACATCGTCATCCTCGTGGTGGCGGCCGACGACGGTGTCATGCCGCAGACGGTCGAGGCCATCCAGCACGCACGGGCGGCCGAGGTGCCGATCGTCGTCGCGGTCAACAAGGTCGACAAGCACGACGCCGACCCCGACCGTGTCCGCAACGACCTCGGCAAGCAGAACGTCATTCCCGAGGAATGGGGCGGCGACGTGATGTTCGTCAACGTTTCGGCGCGCACCGGCCAGGGCGTCGACCAGTTGCTCGAATCCGTGCTGCTGCAGGCCGAGGTACTCGACCTCAAGTCGCCCACGGCCGGCCACGCCGTGGGCGTCGTGCTCGAGTCGAGCATCGAAAAGGGCCGCGGCCCGGTCGCCACGGTGCTGGTCAAGCGCGGCACGCTTCGAACGGGCGACCCGATCATTGCCGGTCAGGAATTCGGTCGTGTACGTGCGCTGTTCGACGCGCTGGGCAAGCAGGTCCAGGAGGCGGGTCCCGCCGTCCCGGTACAGGTGCTCGGTCTGTCCGATGCGCCGAACGCCGGCGACGACATGCTCGTCGTCGAGAGCGAGCGGAAGGCGCGCGAAGTGGCTCTCTACCGCCAGGGCAAGTTCCGCGACGTGCGGCTCGCCGGCGCGGCGAAGAAGGTGGAGGACGTCTTCTCGCAGATGGGCGAGCAGGCGGGCCAGGTCGTCAACCTCATCGTCAAGGCGGACGTGCAGGGCAGCGCCGAGGCGCTGCGCGACGCGCTGTCGAAGATCGGCAGCGACGAGGTCTCGGTCAAGGTCATCGCCAGCGGCGTGGGCGGCATCACCGAATCCGACGTGTCGCTCGCCGCGGCCTCGCGCGCGCGCGTCATCGGCTTCAATGTCCGCGCCGACGGCGCGGCGCGCAATGCGATGAAGGAGTCGGGCGTCGAGGTCAGTTACTACTCGATCATCTACGAGGCGCTCGACGACGTGCGCAGCCTGGTCTCGGGCATGCTCAAGCCGGAGATCAAGGAGCAGATCGTCGGCCTCGCGGAAGTGCGCGAGGTGTTCCGTTCGAGCAAGTTCGGCACCGTGGCGGGCTGCCTGGTGGTCGAAGGCGTCATCAAGCGCGGCAACCCCGTGCGCGTGCTGCGCGACAACGTCGTCATCCACCAGGGCGAACTCGACTCGCTGCGTCGCTTCAAGGACGACGTCGGCGAGGTTCGCGCCGGCACCGAATGCGGCATCGGCGTGGTCAAGTACAACGACATCCGCGCCGGCGACCAGATCGAGTGCTTCGCGCGCGTCGAAGTGGCGCGCTCGGCGTAGCGACGGCGATGCCACGCGAAGTCCCGCGCGCGCGACGGATCGCGGAGCAGGCGCAGCGCACCCTGTCGCAGCTCCTGCTGCGCGAGGTGCGTGACCCGCGTCTCGCTCCGCTCACCGTCACGCACGTCAAGGTCTCGCCCGACCTCACCCACGTCTGGGTGAAGTACGCGCTGCTTGCCGGCGACTCGCACGACCCGCTGCAGCGCGAGATCCTCGACGAGGCGGCCGGCTACCTGCGCGGGCCGCTCGCGCGCGCACTGCGCCTGCGTCTCGCCCCCGCACTGCACTTCGCGCCGGACGACGAACTCGAGCGCGGCAACCGACTCGACGAACTGATCACACAGGCCGTGCGCGAGGACCGCAACCGGCACCGCGACGACGACGACGACGAAACCGCTCCGGGCAGGTCGTGACCCTGGCGACCCAGGCATCGGCCCCCGCGACGCGCAGGCGCTGGCGGGCGGTGGATGGCATCGTGCTGCTCGACAAGCCGCCGGGCCTCACGTCCACGCAGGCACTGCAGCGGGTCCGCCGGGCGCTGCAGGCCGACAAGGCTGGCCATGCGGGCACGCTCGACCCCATGGCGACCGGCATGTTGCCGCTGTGCTTCGGTCAGGCCACCAAGGCCTGCGGAGCGCTGCTCGGCCAGCGCAAGGCCTATCGCGCGACGATCCGGCTCGGCGTGTCCACCGACACGGGTGATGCGGAAGGTCAGGTCGTGGCGGAACGTGCGGTGCCGCCGTTCGACGCGGCCCGGCTGGCCGCGGCGCTGGCTGCACTGCGCGGTGAGCGCCTGCAGGTCCCACCGATGTTCTCGGCGCTCAAGCGTGGCGGCCGGCCGCTGTACGAGCTCGCGCGCCGTGGCGAGTCCGTCGAGCGCGCCGGGCGGCCGGTCATGATCGCTTCGCTCGAGGCCGTCGCCCGGGCGGGCGGGACGCTGGACATCGAGGTGACCTGCTCCAAGGGCACCTACGTCCGGGTGCTCGGGGAGGAGATCGCAGCCGGGCTCGGCACGCTCGGACACCTGACGAGCCTGCGCCGGCTGTGGGTCGAACCGTTCGAGGCGGCGACCATGGTGACCCTCGAACGCATCGAGGCGGACTGTGCGGCGGCCGGGCCCGCCGGCGGTCTCCCGATCGACTGGCTGCGACCGGTCGATTCGGCGTTTCCGCAGCTGGCCGCGGTCCGTCTGGATGCCCGACAGGCGTTGCATTTGCGTCAGGGGCGGGTGCTCGAAGCGCCCGCTGGCGCGCCGGCGGGCTCGCGTCTGCGGGCGTATGACGACGGCGGCCGGTTTCTCGGCCTGGTCGAGGCGGACGCCGACGGCAGACTGCGCGTCGAGCGCCTGTTCGTGCCGGGGGCAGGCTGAGTCTACGACGCGCAAATACTTGAGAGACAAGGGCCTGCACGGCTAAACTACGCGGCTCACATCAAGGCAAACAACGTCAGGTTTCGAGGTCTATCACCGATGGCACTGTCCACCGAGCGCAAGTCTGAGATCGTCGGCAGCTTCAGCCGCGGCGCCAACGACACCGGCTCCCCCGAGGTCCAGATTGCGCTGCTGTCCGCCCGCATCAACGAGCTGGGCGAGCATTTCAGCGCGCACAAGCGCGACCACGCCTCGCGTCGCGGGCTCCTCAAGCTCGTCACGCAGCGCCGCAAGCTTCTCGATTACCTGAAGGGCAGCGACCCGGCTCGCTACCAGGACATCGTGGCGAAGCTCGGCCTGCGCCGCTGACCGAAGCCCGAGTCTCCGGCCCGCTCCAGCGGGCCGGATTCGTTTTCGGCCCGCATCGGGCCATCGCACAACATCGGACCCATCCCATCGTGAACGTCCACAAGACCACCTTCCAGTACGGCCCCCACGCCGTCACCCTCGAAACCGGCCGGCTCGCGCGTCAGGCTGACGGTTCCGTCCTCGTCGCCATGGGCGACACTGCCGTCGTCGTCACGGCCGTCGGTCGCAAGGAAGCCCAGCCCGGCAAGGATTTCTTCCCGCTGACCGTCAACTACGTCGAGAAGACGTACGCCGCGGGCCGCATCCCGGGTGGGTTCTTCAAGCGCGAAGGGCGCCCGTCGGAGAAGGAGACGCTGGTCTCCCGCCTGATCGACCGCCCGATCCGTCCGCTGTTCCCGGAGTACTTCTTCAACGAAGTGCAGGTCGTTGCGACGGTCGTCTCGCTCGACCCCGAAATCGATTCCGACATCCCCGCGCTGATCGGCGCGTCGGCCGCGCTCGCATTGTCGGGCATTCCGTTCAAGGGCCCGATCGGCGCCGCGCGCGTGGGCTACAAGGACGGCAAGTACCTGCTCAATCCGACCACCAGCGAAATGAGGTCGTCGGATCTCGACCTCGTCGTGGCCGGCACGCAGGACGCGGTACTGATGGTCGAGTCCGAGGCGAAGCGCCTGCCCGAGGCGGTCATGCTCGGCGCGGTCGTCTACGGCCACGAGCAGATGCAGGCCGCGATCGCGGCGATCCGCGAGCTCGTTGCCAAGGCCGGCAAGCCGGCCTGGAACTGGAAGGCGCCGGAGATCGACGCCACCCTGACGCGGGCCGTCGCCGAACTGGCCGACGCGCCGCTCGAGCAGGCCTACCAGATCGTCGAGAAGCACCCGCGCCGCGACCGTGTCGCGGAGATCCGCAAGTCCGTCGTCGAGGCGCTCGCGGGTGGCGAGACGTCGAAGTTCGACGCGCGCGCGGTGACCGACGAGTTCGGCCGCCTCGAATACAACATCGTCCGTCGTCGCATCATCGAGGGCAAGCCGCGCATCGACGGTCGCGACATGCACACCGTCCGCCGCATCATGGTGGAGACGGGCGTGCTGCCGCGCACCCATGGCTCGGCGCTGTTCACGCGTGGCGAGACGCAGGCGCTCGTCACGACGACGCTCGGCACCGGTCGCGACGCGCAGCTCATCGACGCGCTGGCCGGCGAGCGCAAGGAGCCGTTCATGCTCCATTACAACTTCCCGCCGTTCTCGGTCGGCGAGACGGGCATGATGGGCTCGCCGAAGCGCCGCGAAATCGGCCACGGCAACCTCGCGCGTCGCGGCGTCGCCGCCGTGATGCCGGACATGAGCACGTTCCCGTACGTCATCCGCGTCGTCTCCGAGATCCTCGAGTCGAACGGTTCGAGCTCGATGGCCTCGGTCTGCGGCACCAGTCTCGCGCTGATGGACGCGGGTGTGCCGCTCAAGGCGCCGGTGGCGGGCATCGCCATGGGCCTCGTGCTCGAGGGCGGCAAGTTCCAGGTGCTCACCGACATCCTCGGCGACGAGGATCACCTCGGCGACATGGACTTCAAGGTGGCCGGCACCGCCGACGGCGTGACGGCCCTGCAGATGGACATCAAGATCGAGGGCATCACCAGGGAGATCATGCAGGTGGCGCTCGATTCGGCGCACAGGGCCCGCCTGCACATCCTCGGCGAGATGAACAAGGTGCTCGCGAGTGCGCGGCCACAGATGTCGGAGTGGGCACCGACGATCATCACGATGAAGATCGATCCGGACAAGATCCGCGAGGTCATCGGCAAGGGCGGCGCCGTCATCCGCGCCATCACGGAGGAAACGGGCACGACCATCGACATCGAGAACGACGGCACCGTCAAGATCGCCTCCGTCAGCGGCCCCGCGGGCCGCGAGGCGCAACGGCGCATCGAGCTGATCACCTCCGAGGTCGAAGTGGGCGCGGTCTACGAAGGCAAGGTCGTGCGCCTGATGGATTTCGGCGCGTTCGTGCAGATCCTGCCCGGCAAGGACGGCCTCGTGCACATCTCGCAGATCAGCGAGGAGCGCGTCGAACGCGTCAGCGACAAGCTCAAGGAAGGCGACGTCGTGCGTGTGAAGGTGCTCGAGGTCGACCGGCAGGGCCGTGTGCGTCTGTCGATGCGCAACGTCGACGCGGCTTGAGCGTCGCGGGCCACGGCCTCGCGCACATGACGCGCGGGGCCGGCCGGTTCCCCGGACCGCCGCAACCGCGGCGCCCCGGGCCCCGGTGAGCCTGCTCAATCGCTCTTGTCGCCCTTGTCGCGGTCGTCGCGTCCGAACGGCCGCGTAATCCGCGAGAACACCTCTTCCTGCAGCGATTTCCAGCGCTGGTAGTTCTTCTGCGCGACGTTCGTGACGGTCTCGAGCGGGTCGATCCCGACGACGTTCTTGAAGCGTTCGCGCAGCTCGCGCTGCTCGCGGGCGAACTGCTGGATGCTCTCGTCGAGATAGCGGCGGACGAAGTCCTGCAGGCCGTTGCCGTAGCTGCGGATGACCTGCGACAGGAAGTCGCGGCTCATGAGCGACTCGCCGCCACCCTCCTGCTCGGCGATCACCTGCAGCAGGATGCTGCGCGTGATGTCCTGTTGCGTCTTGCGGTCGAGCACGACGAAGTCGATGCGCTCGACGACGAGCCGGCGGATATCCACAAGCGTGACGTAGCGGCTCTCGACCGTGTCGTACAGACGCCGGTTCGGGTACTTGCGGATGACGCGTGGGCCCTTGCGGCCGGGTTCGGCCGCCGTCCCGCCGCCGGACCTGGGGCGGCGTGCCCCGCTGGTTCTAGTCGTGGTGGTCGTCGCCATCGTTTTGATCCTCGACCGGCAGTGCCGGCGGTGTCTCCCCCGGGGCCGCGCGCGCGGCGCGACCCGCAAACCCCTCGATGCGCCAGTGCTCCCGGGCCCAGGCCAGCACGTCGCGCGGTGTGGCCCGGTCGAGCGCGTGCGGCGGATCCTGGCCGAGGAAGTCGAGCACCGCCACGAGTCGTGCCGCCAGCGTGGACCGACCCACGGCCGGTGCATCCTCCGACTTGGAGAGCTTACGGCCCCTGCGGTCCACGGCAAGGGGTAAATGCAGATAGCGGACCGCCGACAACCCAAGTGCCTGCTGCAGCAGGACCTGTCGGGCGGTGCTCGACAGCAGGTCGCAGCCCCGCACGACGTCGGTGATGCCCTGGAAGGCGTCGTCGACGACCACGGCGAGCTGGTAGGCGAAGAACCCGTCGCGACGTCGCAGCACGAAATTGCCGACCGTCGCGGCCACGTCGATCGTCTGCACGCCGAGGCTTCGGTCGACGAAAACGACCCCGTCGTCCGGCACGCGCAGACGCCACGCCTGGCCAGTCGCCCCGGGCGCGTCGTCGACGCGGGCGGGACAGCGCTCTGGGTGAAACAGTTCATCGTTCATGCCCGCCATGCGGTCGCGATTCCGCGGCAGCGATGCGAGCGTCGAGCGCGCGCAGCAGCAGGCCTGCAGCAGGTTGCGCCGTGCCAGATGTGCGAGGGCCTCCACGTAGGCGGCCGTGCGCTCGCTCTGCCTGAGGACCGGGCCGTCCCAATGCAGGCCCAGCGCTTCGAGCGTGCGGAGGATGTCGGCGGCGGCGCCGGGGCGCTCGCGAGGTGGATCGAGATCCTCGACGCGCACGAGCCACGAGCCACCGTGGGCACGCGCGTCGAGAAAACTGCCGACGGCGGCGACGAGCGAACCGAAATGCAGGGGCCCGCTCGGCGACGGGGCGAAGCGGCCGACGTAAGCGCCTGCGCCCGCGGGAGAGGCGGGCGGCAGATCAGCGATACCAGTCGTCCCGGTCGCCGAACTGCTTTTCGCGGCGTTCGCGTCGCTCCTGCGCCTCCACGCTCAGCGTCGCGACGGGACGGGCCTCGAGGCGCTTGACGCCGATCGGCTCGCCGGTCTCGAGGCAGTAGCCGTAGCTGCCGTCCTCGATGCGCTTCAGTGCCTCTTCGATCTTGCGGATCAGCTTGCGCTCGCGGTCGCGCGTGCGCAGCTCGAGGCTGAATTCGGATTCCTGGGTAGCGCGGTCGTTCGGGTCGGGGAAATTCGCCGCCTCGTCCTTCATGTGCAGCACGGTGCGATCGACTTCCTGCATCAGGTCGTTTTTCCAGCTCGAGAGGATGCGGCGGAAGTGCTCGAGCTGCTCCTTGCTCATGTACTCCTCGCCCTTGCGGATCTGATAGGGCTGGACGTTGCGTGGGCCGGACAGCAGGCTGGCGCTCGTTTCGAACTCGGCCTCCTCTGCGCGCGAGGCGTCGACGACGGGCGTGGCGCGCGTCGCGATCTGCACCGGCACGGCGGGCCGACCGGCCGGCTTGACCGCAGCGGCCTTGCGCGGAGGCGCCTTCTCCTTGCTCGCGGCCCCCGCCGAGGGCTTTGCGGCGCCCTTGGACACGGGTTTGGCGGCCTTGGCAGAAACAGTCTTCTTGGCCTTGGCGGGCTTGGCAGACGGTTTCTTCACGGGCATCTACGAACTCCCACTCCTGTTGGAGGACGCGCGATTATACAGGCGTGCCCGCCGCGGTCCACCCCGGAGAAAATGCGGGTTCGGGCCGCTTTTTGCGCGCCCGACCGGACGTCTGGAAATGCTGTGAGGCGGGTCCGATTCTTCTAGAATCCGCCCGTCGCCGCCGCCTCCCTGTCCCCCTCCGGTGAATCGATGCGCCTGACCAAGATCAAGCTGGCCGGTTTCAAGTCGTTCGTGGATCCGACCTCGGTCGGCTTCCCGACGAACCTGGTCGGCGTGGTCGGGCCCAATGGCTGTGGCAAGTCGAACATCATCGACGCCGTGCGCTGGGTCATGGGCGAAATCTCCGCCAGGCACCTGCGCGGTGAGTCGATGGCCGACGTCATCTTCAACGGCTCCGGCACGCGCAAGCCCGTGGGGACGGCTTCCGTCGAACTCGTGTTCGACAATGGCGATGGCAAGCTCGGCGGCGAGTACGCGGCCTACGCCGAAGTCTCGCTGAAGCGCGTGGTGACGCGCGACGGCCAGTCGTCGTACTTCCTGAACGGCGTGCGCTGCCGCCGCAAGGACATCACGCAGCTCTTTCTCGGTACGGGCCTGGGCTCGCGCAGCTACGCGATCATCGAGCAGAACATGATCTCGCGCGTGATCGAGGCGAAGGCCGAGGACATGCGTGCATTCCTCGAGGAGGCTGCCGGCATCTCGCGCTACAAGGAAAAGCGCAAGGAGACCGAAAGCCGCATCTCGCAGACGCGTGAGAACCTCGCGCGTCTCGGCGACCTGCGCGACGAGGTCGAGAAGCAGCTCCGGCACCTGCAGCGGCAGGCGGCGACGGCCCGTCGCTACCAGGCACTGAAGCAGGACGAGCGCCGGACGCACGCGGAGCTGCTGGCACTCAAGCTGCGCGAGGTCGAGGACGAATCGACGGCGCGACAGACGCTCCTGAACGAGCGCGATCTGGCGTTGCAGGCCGCGGTCGCCGAGCAGCGGTCGGTCGAGGCGGCCATCGAGCGTGCGCGTCAGGAGCACGACCTCCAGGCGGCCGCATTGTCGGAAGTGCAAGGTCGCCACTACCAGGTCGGCGCCGAGATCTCGCGCGGCGAGCAGGCGATCGACCACGCGCGCGAGATCCGCGGGCGGCAGCGTCAGGAGCTCGAGCAGATCGCGCTGGGCATCCAGGAGGCGGACGTGCACCGCCTGCGCGACCGTGAACTCGCCGCGGAACTCGAACTGGCACTGGCCGAGATGGGGCCGGGGCTCGAACGCTCGCGAGAGGAGGAGCAGGCGACTGCGGCCGGGCTTGCCGCGGCTGAAGCGGCGATGGCCGGCTGGCAAGAGCAATGGGAAGCATTCAATCAGTCGCTGCGCCAGGCGTCGTCGACGGCGGGGGCCGAACGCGCGCGACTCGAGGTCATGGAAAACCAGTTGCGCGGTCTCATGAACCAGCGCGACCGGGCGTCGCAGGAGCACGGCTCGCTGTCAGCGGCCGACGCGGCCGCGACGCTCGCGAGTCTCGAGACGCAGGAAGCACAGACGCGCGCGGACCACGACGCGGCCCGCCGGCAGATGGACGAACTCGTCACCACCCTGCAGGCGGAGCGGGTGCGCGAGCGCGAGCTGGCGCAGGCCGCGCAGGCCGCGAGGCGCGAGACGCAGGACGTCGAAGGCCGCATCGTCTCGCTCGAGGCCCTGCAGCGCGCCGCACTGGGGCAGGGCCAGGGCAAGGTCGTGGACTGGCTCAAGTCGCGGGGCCTCGACGCCAGTCCGCGCCTCGCGCAGCAGCTTTCCGTCGATCGCGGCTGGGACCGCGCCGTCGAAACCGTGCTCGGCGGCTACCTCGAAGCCGTCTGCGTGGATTCGCTCGAGGACGTGGCGGCGACGCTCGAGAGCCTCACCGCCGGCACCGTGACGTTCTTTGCGGGTGCCGAAGGCGCCGTGTCCTCGAGCCACGACGGCGAGACGCTGCGCGCGCGCGTCCGCGGCCCGGCGGGTCTCGATGCGCTGTTTCAGGGCATCGTCGCCTGTGACTCGCTCGTGGAGGCGCTCGCGCTGCGCCCGCGGCTGCAGGCCGGCCAGTCGGTCATCACGCGCGACGGGATCTGGATCGGGCCGGACTGGCTGCGCGTCAGCCGTGACAAGGACGCACACGAAGGCGTGCTCGAACGCGAGGTGCGCCTGCGCGACGAACGCACCGCGCTTGGCACGCAGCAGGCGCGTCACCGTGCCGCCGAGCACGACCTCGAGGCGCTGCGTGCCCGCGTGCGGGAGATCGAGGACCGGCTCGCCGATCACCAGGTGCTCGTCTCGCGCAGCGGCGCGTCGCACATGAACCTGCGTTCGCAGATCGACAGCCTGCGTGCGCGCGCCGAGCAGCGCGACAGGCGCATGCAGCAGCTGGTACTCGAGCTGAGCGAAGTCGGCAGCGCGCTCGAGGCGGGCAATGCCGGCAGCCGCGCCGCACGCGCCCGGCTCGAGGAAGCCGTCGCCGCGATGGCCGAGCTCGAGGACCAGCGCGTCGCGCTGGAATCGGAACGCGACGTCCTCCGAGGTCGGCTGGCGCAGGCGCGCGCGAGCGCACAGGCGGCGCGCAATGCGGCCAACGAGGCCGCCATCCGCGTCGAGTCGCGACGCACGAGTCATCAGTCTCTGCTCGCGGGGCTCCAGCGGCTCGACGCGCAGGTCGGCCAGTTCGCGTCCCGCCGGCAGGATCTCGAGGCGGAGCTCGCGGCGGGCGAGCAGGGCGAGGCGCAGCTCAGGACGACGCTCGAGGAGGCCCTGCAGCGCCGCCTCGCCGTCGAGGGCGAGCTCGCTACCTCGCGCCAGAAGATGACGGCGGTCGATGCAAACCTGCGGCAGTTCGACGAGCGCCGTCTCGTCGCGGAAGGCGACGTCGAGGAAGCGCGCGGCGCGTGCGAGAACGTGCGGTTTGCCGTGCAGGAACTCAGACTGCGGCGCGAGACGCTCACGGAACAGTTCGCCCAGACGCGGCTCGAAAGGCAGGAGATCGTCGCGGCGCTGCCCGAGGACGCCAACGTGGCCGGCTGGGAGCAGCGGCTCGCCGAGACCAGCGAGAAGATCGAGCGTCTCGGTGCGGTCAACCTCGCCGCGATCGACGAGTTCGCGGAGCAGACCGAGCGCAAGGAGTATCTCGACCGCCAGTTCGCCGACCTGACCGACGCGCTCAACACGCTGGAAGAAGCGATCCGCAAGATCGACCGCGAGACCCGCTCGCGCTTCCAGGACACGTTCGACCGCGTCAACGCCGGCCTCAAGGAGAAGTTCCCGCGACTCTTCGGCGGCGGCCAGGCCTATCTCGAGCTCGTCGGCGACGACGTGCTCGAGGCGGGTGTGACGATCATGGCGCGTCCACCCGGCAAGCGGAACAGCTCGATCAGCATGCTCTCGGGCGGCGAGAAAGCGCTGACGGCCGTGGCGCTCGTGTTCTCGATCTTCGAACTCAACCCGGCGCCGTTCTGTCTGCTCGATGAGGTCGACGCGCCGCTGGACGAGAACAACGTCGGCCGCTTCTGCGACATCGTCCGTGAGATGTCGGGCCAGGTGCAGTTCATCTTCGTCACGCACAACAAGACGACGATGGAACTCGCGAACCAGCTGCTCGGCGTGACGATGAACGAGCCGGGCTGCTCGCGTCTCGTCGCGGTCGACGTCGACGAGGCCGTGCGCATGGCGGCGATGTGAACGGGGCCAGGGAATCCGCGGCAGCATGAACGAGCTTCGCTGGATACTGCTGATCGCCGGCGCGCTGCTGATCGCCGGAATCTATGCGTGGGGCCTGCGGTCGCGGCAACGCGGTGTCTTCGACCGGGAAGCGCACCGACCGGCCGTGTTCACGGGCTCGGCCCGCGGCTTCGAAGCCGGTGACGACGACGGCACGGTCGATGACGCGGATGACCGCGCCGGGCCGCGCGAGATGCGACGGCTCGAACCGAGCGTCACGCTCGACGACGACGTCGAATCGACGCCGGCGATCGAGCGTCGAGGTGACTTTGCAGGCGCTGTCGAAGCGGTGGAGCCGCTGGTCCCACCGATGTCGTCGAGCCGGCGCGAGCCGACGTTCGGCGACCGGCCAGAGCCGGTCGCGGTGCCGGTCGGCGAACCGGCTGCGCTGGAGCCGGCCGAACCTTCTCCCGCGTCACGCCGGCCCGTGCCGGCACCGGATCCCGATGCGAGTCCTGCGCCGGCGCCGGCCGCCGCCGCTGCGCCGGCGGGCGCCGCACGGCCGCAGCGGACGCCGCAGAAGATCTTTGCGCTGCGCGTGGTCGCCGGTGGCGGCGGGCACTTTGCGGGCGGCCGCGTGCTCGAGGCCATGCACGCCGAGGGCCTGCGTTTCGGCCGCTACGACGTGTTCCACTGCCTGCACAGCGACGGGCGTCCGGTGTTCAGCGTCGCGAGCCTGAAGGAACCGGGCACGTTCGACGTGGCGGCCATGCCGGCGACGCAATACCCCGGCGTGCTCATTTTCGCCGTGCTGCCCGGACCGGTCACGGCCGCCGAGGCGTTCGACGAGATGGTCTTCACCGCGCGCGCGCTCGCCACGCAGCTCGGCGGCGCGCTGGCCGACGACAAGGGCGCACCGCTCACGGCGCAGCGTGCGGGCCGGCTGCGCGAGGAAGCACTCGAATTCGAGCGTGCGGTGGCCGCCGGAGCGGCATGAGACGTCGATGACCGCGAGCCGCGACGCGAGGCGACGGGCGCGCGAGCTGCGCGGGCAGATCGAGCACCACAACTATCGCTACTACGTCCTCGACGACCCCGAGGTGTCGGACGCGCGGTTCGACGCGCTGATGCGCCAGCTGCGCGAACTCGAGGCGGCGCATCCGGAGCTCGCGGACCCGGACTCACCCACGCAACGCGTCGGCGGACAGCCTGCGCGCGAATTCCGCGAGGTCGTGCACGCCGTGCCGATGCTCTCGCTCGAGAACGCGTTCTCGGAGCAGGACATCCTCGACTTCGATCGCCGCGCGAGAGAACGGCTGGACGTCGAGCGCATCGATTATTCCGCCGAGCCGAAGATCGACGGTCTCGCGGTCACCGTGCGTTACGAGCACGGCCGGCTCGTGCAGGCTGCGACGCGTGGCGACGGGTCGAAGGGCGAGGACGTCACGCCGAACGTCCGTGCGATCCGCTCGGTTCCGGTGCAGTTGCGGGGCAGTTGCGTGCCGACGGTACTCGAGGCGCGCGGCGAGGTGTTCATGACGCGCCAGTCGTTCGCGGCGCTGAACCAGCGTGCGCTCGAGCGCGGCGAAAGGACTTTCGTCAACCCGCGCAACGCGGCTGCCGGCAGCCTGCGCCAGCTCGATCCGACGATCACGGCGCGTCGCGTGCTCGACCTGTTCTTCTACGGCATCGGTGCGGTCGCGGGTTGGACGCCGCCGCCGCGGCACAGCGGCGTGCTCGCTGCGCTGCGCGAATTCGGGCTGCGGACCTGTCGGGAGGTCGACGTGGTCGCCGGCGTCGAAGGTTGCCTGCAGTATTTTCAACGCATCGCCGGCCGGAGGGATGCGCTCGCCTATGACATCGACGGCGTCGTCTACAAGGTCGACCGCGTCGATTGGCAGCGCGACCTCGGCTTCGTGGCGCGTGCACCGCGCTGGGCGGTGGCGCACAAGTTCCCTGCCCAGGAAGAGACGACGACGGTGCAGGACGTGCGGTTCTACGTCGGGCGCACCGGCGCGCTGACGCCGGTCGCGCACGTCGCGCCGGTCTTCGTCGGTGGTGTGACCGTAAGCAACGTGACGCTGCACAACATGGACGAGGTCGCGCGCAAGGACGTCCGGGTCGGCGACACGGTCGTGGTTCGCCGGGCTGGCGACGTGATCCCGGAACTCGTGCGCGTCATCCTCGAGAGACGACCGGCCGATGCGCGAACCGTCGTCCTGCCGAAGCGCTGTCCGGTTTGCGGTTCGCACGTCGACCGCACCGAAGGCGAGGCAGTGGCGCGCTGTTCGGGTCAGCTCGTCTGCCCGGCGCAGCGGCTCGGGGCGATGCTCCATTTCGCCTCGCGGCGCGCGATGGACATCGACGGGCTCGGCGAACGGCTGATCACCCAGTTGATCGAGAGCGGGCGGGTCACGACCCCGGCCGACCTCTACACGCTCACGGCGGAAGAGCTGGCGGGGCTCGAGCGCATGGGACCGAAGTCGGCGGCGAACCTCGTCGCCGCGCTCGAACAGAGCAGGCAGACGACGCTGCCGCGGTTCCTGCTCGCGCTCGGCATCCGCGACGTGGGCGAAGCCACGGCGCTCGCGCTCGCCGGGCATTTCGGCGACCTCGATCCGCTCATCGAAGCGCGTCTCGAGGACATCCAGCAGGTGCGCGACGTGGGGCCGGTCGTCGCCGGCCACGTGCGCGAGTTCTTCGACGAACCGCGCAATCGCCAGGTCGTGGCGCAGCTGCAGGCCGCAGGCATCGTCTGGCCGAAGCTCCGGCGGGTGGCCACCGGTGCGTCTGGTCCGATGACCGGCCAGGTCGTCGTCATCACGGGAACGCTCGCCTCGATGTCGCGTGAGCAGGCGAGGGAGGCAGCGCGTGCCGCGGGCGCGACGGTGACGGATTCGGTGTCTAAGAAGACCTCGCTGCTGGTCGTGGGCGCGGAGGCCGGTTCAAAGCTCGCCAGGGCCCAGACCCTCGGTGTGCCCGTGGTCGACGAAGCGGGGTTCCTGGGGATGCTCGGGCGCGGCGGTCCGGACGCATGAGCACGGCGGTCGTCGCGGTCGGCACCCAGCCGTCGCCGCGCGGCGTGACGCGGTAGACCGTCATGTGGCGTTACGTCATCGGTCGACTGCTCGGCGTCGTTCCGACGCTGCTCGTCATCGTCACGGCCGCGTTCTTCGTCATGCGACTCGCACCGGGCGGGCCCTTTGACGAGGAGCAGGCGGTGCCACCGGAGATCGCCGCCAACCTGCAGGCTGCCTACGGGCTCGACCAGCCGGTGCTCGTGCAGTACGGTCGTTACCTCCGCCGTCTCGCGCACGGCGACCTCGGGCCGTCGTTCAAGTACAAGGACCGCTCCGTCGCGGAGCTGATCGGCCGTGGTCTGCCCCTCACCGTCACGGTCGGCGTGCTGGCGCTGCTGCTCGCGATCGGCGCCGGCGTCCCGCTCGGAGTCGTGGCGGCGCTGAGACACGATGGGACCGTCGATCATGCCGTCATGGCCACTGCGCTGGTCGGCATCGCCGTACCGAATTTCGTGCTGGCGCCGGTTCTCGCACTGCTGTTCGGCGTGCACCTCGGCTGGTTGCCGGTGGCGGGATGGGAGTCCGGCAGCGTGCGTCACCTCGTGCTGCCGGTGTTCACGCTGGCATTGCCGTTCGTCGCGTATGTCGCGCGCCTGACGCGCGGCAGCCTGCTCGAGGTGCTGCAGGCACCCTACATCCGCAGCGCACGCGCGAAGGGGCTGTCGCGCGGCGCGCTGCTGCGTCGCCATGCCCTGAAGCCCACGCTGCTGCCGGTCGTGAGCTACCTCGGTCCGGCGGCGGCCGCGCTGCTCACGGGTTCGCTCGTGGTCGAGCAGGTGTTCGGCCTGCCCGGCGTCGGTCGCCATTTCGTGCAGGGCGCGATCAACCGTGACTACACGCTCGTCATGGGCATGGTCATTCTCTACGCCAGCCTGATCCTGCTGCTCAACCTCGCGGTGGATCTGCTCTACGGCTGGCTCGACCCCCGGATTCGCCATGGCTGAGCCCACCGTGCGGGAACCGCCGGCCGCCGCGGGGCTCTGGCGCGACGCAGGGCGACGCCTGCGGCGCAGTCGCGCCGCCTGGATGGCCGTTACGCTGCTCGGGCTGCTCGTGCTCGCCGCGCTGCTCGGGCCCTGGCTCAGCGTGTACGCCGTGGATCAGGTCGACTGGTCGCAGTCGACGCTGGCCTCGCCACCGTCGCTCGCTGCAGGCCACTGGTTCGGTACGGACACGAACGGCCGCGACCTCTTCGTGCGCGTGTGGATCGGCACGCGGCTGTCGTTGCTCGTGGCCGTGCTCGCGACCGCCGTCAGCGTGCTGATCGGCGTGGCCTGGGGGGCGACGGCGGGCTATCTCGGCGGCCGCGTCGACGCGTGGATGATGCGGTTCGTCGACGTACTGTACGCGCTGCCGTACATGTTCTTCGTGATCATCCTGACCGTCGTGTTCGGCCGCAGCCTGGTGCTGATCTTCCTCGCCATCGGCGCCGTGGGCTGGCTCACCATGGCGCGGATCGTACGCGGCCAGGCGCTCGCACTGCGGCAGCGGGAATTCGTCGAGGCAGCCATCGCGCTCGGGCTGCCGGCGCGGACCATCATCTTCCGTCACGTGATCCCGAACGTGCTCGGTACGGTGATCGTGTACGCGACCCTCACGGTGCCGCAGGTGATCCTCTTCGAAAGCTTCCTGAGTTTCCTGGGTCTCGGCGTGCAGGAGCCGCTCACCAGTCTCGGCCGGCTGGTGGCCGAAGGCGCTCTCGAGATGGAGACCTCGCCCTGGCTGCTGCTGATCCCGTCGGCCGTGCTCGGCACGATCCTGCTGTGTCTGAACTTCCTGGGGGACGGGCTGCGCGACGCACTCGACCCGAGACAGCGGCAGTGACTCCGGCGCCGCTGCTCGAGGTGCGCGATCTGCAGGTCGAGTTCGCCAGTGAACGAGGCGCCGTGCCGGCGGTGGCCGGCGTGTCGTTGGACGTGCGGGCCGGCGAGTGCCTCGCCGTCGTTGGCGAATCCGGCTCGGGCAAGAGGCAGGCGCTGCTCGCCTGTCTCGGGCTGCTGGCCCGCAACGGTCGCGCGCATGGCTCGGTGCGATTCCAGGGTCGCGAACTGCTCGGCGCCGACGAAGCCGTGCTCGACGGCGTGCGCGGCACCGGCATCGGGCTGCTTTCGCAGGATCCGATGAGCTCGCTCACGCCGCACCTGCGCATCGAGACGCAACTGGTCGAGCTGCTGCTCGACCGCGGGCTCGCGACGCGCGCCGAGGCACGCGCCCGCGCGCTGACCGCCTTGCGCGACGTCGACGTGCCCGACCCCGCGGCGCGCCTGCGCCAGTACCCGCACGAACTGTCCGGCGGCATGCGGCAGCGCGTCGCGCTCGCCATCGCACTGATGGGCCGTCCGCAGTTGCTGTTCGCGGACGAGCCGACGACGGCGCTCGACGTCACCGTGCAGGCCCGCGTGCTCGAACTGCTGGCCAAGGTGCGCGCGAGCGGAGTCGGCCTCGTGCTCATCACGCATGACCTCGGCGTCGTGGCGGGGCTGGCCGATCGTGTCGCCGTCATGTACGCGGGCCGCATCGTCGAGCAGGCGCCGGTGGAGACGCTGTTCGCGGCGCCTGCACATCCCTACACGGCCGCGCTGCTCGCGGCGGTGCCGCGCCTGCACGGTCCACTGCAAAGGCTCGCGAGCATTCCCGGGCAGCCGCCGCGTCCCGGCGAGATCATGGCCGGCTGCGCGTTCGTGCCTCGCTGCGATCGCGCCACCGACCTCTGTGCCGGGCAGTCACCTGCGCTGCGGGCATTGCCGGAGTCGTCGGCACGTGCCGTGGCCTGTCACCGGCCGCTCGCGCCGGTCGAGGAGGCGACGTGAGTGCAGACGTGCCGCCCCTGTTGCGCGTCGAGAACCTGTGCTTGCGGTATGCACTGCGCGGGTCGGGCTTCGTCGGCGCCCGCCGGCGCCACGTCGACGCACTGACGGACGTGTCGATCGAAGTCGCGCCCGGCGGACGGCTCGGCGTCGTCGGCGAGTCGGGCTCGGGCAAGACGACGCTCGCACGCGTCGTGCTCGGCCTCGCACGTGCGCAGGCGGGCCGCGTGCTGTGGGATGGCGAGCCGGTCGACTACGGGGATGCGGCGCGGCTGCGGCGGCTGCGCCGCGAGCTGCAGGTCGTGTTCCAGGACCCCTTCGGCAGTCTCGACCCGCGCATGACGGCTGGCGAGGCCGTCGGCGAAGCCCTGCGTGTGGTCGCCGCCCCGCTGACCGCGGACGCGGCCCAGGCCCGCATCGCCGATGCCCTGGTCGAAGTGGGGCTCGCGCCGGAACTGGCCGACCGCTACCCGCACGAGTTGAGCGGCGGGCAATGCCAGCGCGTCGCCATCGCCCGGGCCACCATCGTCAGGCCGCGCCTGCTCGTCTGCGATGAAGCGGTGAGCGCGCTCGACGTTTCGGTGCAGGCGCAGATCGTCAACCTGCTGCGCGACCTGAGCGAGCGGCATGGCATGGCGCTGCTGTTCATCAGCCACAACCTCGCCGTCGTGCGTCATCTCTGCGATGAGGTCGCGGTGTTGTGTCAGGGCCGGCTGGTGGAGCGGGGCGACCGTCAGCGCATCTTCGAGGCGCCGCGGGAGGCGTACACGCGGGTACTGCTCGCCGCGGTGCCCGAACCCGTGCCGCGACCGCGCACCGGGGGTTGACGCAGGGCGATTGCGGAAGTCCGTGCTTGCCGGGAAGGCGCGCGTATGAATAATCCATACGAACCTCATACCCGAGCCGGTCCCCGGGCGGCCTCCGGTCCGCGGCGGCGGCGATAGGAGCACCCGCGTGCACATCCCTGATGGATTCATCAGTCCGCAGACAGTCGTCGTGACGGCGGTGCTCGCGGCCGGCGGGGTCGCGCTCGCCCTGCGCGAGGTCCGGCGCGAACTTCCGCCACGCAAGGTGCCGCTGATCGGGCTGGTCGCGGCCTTCGTCTTTGCGGCGCAGATGCTCAATTTTCCGGTGGCGGCGGGCACGTCCGGCCACCTCATCGGCGCGGTGCTCGCGACGGTGCTGGTCGGGCCGGCCGCCGCGGTCATCGCGATGACCGCCGTCCTGATCCTGCAATGCTTCATGTTCGCCGACGGCGGCGTGACGGCGCTCGGCGCCAACGTGCTCAACATGGCGGTGATCGCCACGCTCACGGGCCATGGGGTCTACCGCGCCACGAGCCGCCTGAGCGACGGTCTGCGGGGAACCCTGATCGGCGCGGGTTTCGCGGCCTGGTGCGCGACCGTGGTCGCCTCGCTGGCCTGCGCCATCGAACTGGCCGCCTCCGGCACGGCGCAGGCCTCGCTCGTCGTGCCGGCGATGGGTGGCGTGCACATGCTGATCGGTCTCGGCGAAGCTGTGATCACGATGCTCGTGATCGCGGTCGTCGCGCGCGCCCGGCCCGATCTGGTCGCCGTCACGGCGTCACGCGAGACCACGGGGTTGTCGCCACCGGTTCGCGGCGGACTGATCGCCGCGCTCGTGCTGGCCATGGGCCTGTCGCCGTTCGCGAGCTCGGCGCCGGACGGTCTGGAGCGGGTGGCCGAACGTCTGGGCTTTGCCGGGGCCGCCGCCGCGGCGCAGGCCGCACCGCTGCCCGACTATGCCGTTACCGCACTGCAGGGCGATCTGCCACTGGTCTCGACCGCGCTCGCAGGCGCGATCGGCACCGTGGTCGCCTTCTTCGTGGCCTGGCTCGTCGCGCGCAGCCTGACGCCGGCCGGACGGGAGTCTTGAACCTCGACCGGCTGCTGAGCCCTTATCAGTCCGGCACGAGTGCGGTTCACCGCTGGCCGGCCGGCGGCAAGCTCGCGCTCGCGCTCGGCGGCATACTGCTCGTCGTGCTGCTGCCGCGCGCCACCTGGCGGGCCCACGCGGCGGTCGCGCTGGCGCTCTTCGCCATCGCGCTGCTCGCACGCGTGCGCCTGCGCGCACTGCTCGCGCGGCTGCTGCTGCTCGAGCCGTTCGTGATCGGCATCGCGCTGCTGGCGCTGTTCGGACCGGGCGGCTGGCCGCTGTTCGTCTCCATGGTCGTCAAGAGCACGCTGTGTCTCGCGACGATGGTGCTGCTCACGGCGACGACGCGCTTCTCCGACCTGCTGCACGTGCTCTGGCGGCTCGGCGTGCCGGGTCTGCTCGTGACGACGCTCACGCTGATGCAGCGCTATCTCTACGTGCTGCTCGACGAGATGCAGCGCCTGTCCCGCGCGCGGCGCAGCCGCAGCTTCGTCACCGGCCGTCGTTCGACCTGGCGCGCCTCGGCACAGATCGCGGGGCTGCTGTTCATCCGCGCTTCCGAGCGCGCCGAGCGCGTTTACCTCGCCATGTGCGCGCGGGGCTGGCGCTCGTGAGCGTGCTCGAGGTCGACGGCCTGGGCTTCCGCTACGCCGACGGCCGTGTCGCGCTCGCCGGCGTGTCGCTGCGCATCGAGGCCGGCGAACGTGTCGCGCTGATCGGGCCGAACGGCGCGGGCAAGTCGACCCTGCTGCTGCACCTGAACGGGCTGCTGCCGGATCGCCCGCCCACGGCACCGGCCGTGCGCGTCGACGGCCTGCCGGCCGTGGCGGCCAACCTCGCCGAAATCCGCCGCCGGGTCGGGCTGCTGTTCCAGGACCCCGACGACCAGATCTTCTGCCCCACGGTCTGGGAGGACGTGGCCTTCGGCCCGCAGCAGCTCGGCCTGCGCGAACCGCAGCTCTCGGCACGCGTGCAGGAGTCGCTGGAGCGGGTCGGGCTGCCAGGTTTCGCCGAGCGCGCCCCGCACCACCTGAGCCGCGGCGAGAAACGGCGCGTCTGTCTCGCGGGCCTGCTTGCCTGCGAAGCTCGGCTGCTCGCGCTGGACGAACCGACGAGCGACCTCGATCCGCGCGGCCGTCGCGGCCTGATGAAGCTGCTGACGGAACTGCCGGTCGCGCAACTGATCGCGACCCACGACCTCGAGTTCGTCGTCGAGATCTGCCCGCGCACGATCCTGATCGACCAGGGCCGCATCGTCGCCGACGGCCCGACGCTGCAACTGCTCGACGACGAGTCGCTGATGCTCGCGCACGGCCTCGAGCGGCCGCACATCCTCAGACACAGTCACCCGCATTAGGAAGCGGGGAGCTTCCGATCCAGGGCCCGTGCCCGTGCTGCGGTTCGTCCGGCAGCCGGCCCTGGGCATGCATACGGAGCCTGCGCGGGCGACCCGCGCAGGTCGTGTTCGACGTTGCGGGCCCAGCCCTTATACTGCAGCCATCCATCCAGTCCCCGTGCCATCATGTCCACCCGTACCGTCCGCCCGAGCCCCGGTCTGGCCAACGTCCGCTACGAGATCCGCGGCAAGCTGGCCCGCCGCGCCCATGAGATGGAACGCCTGGGCTACGACATCGTCTCGCTGAACATCGGCAATCCCGGGGCGTTTGGTTTCCGCACGCCCGAGACCATGCGGCTCGCCATGATCGAGAACCTCCGCGCCGCCGAAGGCTATTGCCACCAGAAGGGCATCTTTCCGGCCCGTGAAGCCGTCGTGATGCAGCAGCAGGAGCGCGGTGTTCGCGGCGTGACCGCCGACGAGGTGTTCATCGGCAACGGTGTGAGCGAGCTCATCGATCTCACACTGCGCGCGCTGCTGGCCGCGGACGAGGAGGTGCTGGTCCCGAGCCCCGACTACCCGCTGTGGACGGCCGCGGTCAACCTGAACCGCGGCAATGCCGTGCATTACCCTTGCCGGCCCGAAAACGGCTTCGTGCCGGACCCGGAACAGATCGAGGCGCTGGTCACCAAGCGCACGCGCGCCATCGTGGTCATCAACCCGAACAACCCCACCGGCGCGGTCTACCCGCGCGAGGTGCTGGAGGCGATCGCCCGCATCGCCGAGCGACACCACCTCGTGGTGTTCTCGGACGAGATCTACGACCAGATGACCTACGACGGCGCGCAGGCCGTGCCGATGGCCACGCTGGTGCACTCGACGCTCTGCTGCACGCTGAGCGGGCTGTCGAAGGTCTATCGCGCCTGTGGCTATCGCGTGGGCTGGGCAGTCTTTTCGGGCGACCTCGAGAACTCGCGCGAATACCTCTCCGGGCTGGAGTTGCTGTCGTCGCTGCGCCTGTGCAGCAACGTGGCGGGGCAGTGGGCCGTGCAGACGGCGCTGGGCGGCTACCAGAGCATCGGCGAACTCGTCGCGCCGGGCGGCAGGCTGTACGAATCGCGCCGCGCGATCATCGACGCCGTCGCGCGCAGCCGCTACCTTGCGCTGCAGCCGCCGCGCGGCGCCTGCTACGCGTTCGTCGGCGTGGATCCGCAGCGGCTGCCGAACTTCGACGATCGTCGTTTTGCAATGGACCTGCTCGAGCACAAGCACGTCCTGATCGCGCCGGGCACGAGTTTCAACGTGTCGTACAACACGCACTTCCGCGTCACGAACCTGCCGGAGCCCGCGGTGCTGGTCGACGTATTCGGCCGCATGGAGGAGTTGCTCGACAACTACGCGGCGGGTGACGAGCCTGTCTCCCGGCCGAGTCCGCTGCGGGCGGTGGAGACGGCGCGTTGATAATTAACATTACTAATAGCCAATAATATACTGAATTATAAGAGCTTTTCATTTGTCGTCGCCATCGTGAGAGGCGACAATGGCGCAGGCACGGAGCACGGGCTCATCGGGCGAGCCTGCGGGGGTGAATCCTGCACGGATGGCCGAGATCAAGGTTGCCCCGGGGGTCATGACACCTGCCGACGTGTTGCCAGACGAGCTCACACCCGGCGTCGCCTACGTCACGCCGACGCGCCGGCTCGCCCATCATCTGCGGGCGCGTCACGATGCGGCGTGTCTGGCACGGGGGCTGCGGGTCTGGCGTACCCCGGACGTCGTCACCTGGCCGGAGCTGCTGCAACGGCAATTCGAGGCTGACCGCGCCGCGGGCCGGACGGTGCTGCGCTGGTTGAGCCCGTCACATGCCGGCCTGGCCTGGGAGCAGATCGTGCGGCGCGACCCCGGCCAGCAGCATCTGCTGGCGCGGGCCGGGCTCGGCGCGGCCGCGTATCGGTCGTGGCAGTTGCTGCACGCGTACGGGATCCCGTACGCCGCGCTGTCGGCCGATGAGGGCATGGAAATCGAGTCGTTTGCGCGCTGGGTCGCGCAATACCGTGCCTGGCTCGACGCCGGCCGCTGGCTCGATCCGTCGCTGGCCGCGACCGTCGTCGGCCCGCCGGCACCGGGTACGCATTTTTGCTTCGTCGGTTTTGACCGCTGGACGCCCCAGCAGGCCGCGTTCCTCGACCGGCTGCGGGAGACCGGTGTCCGTCTCGAACTCCCCGAGCCCCTGGCCGACGACGTCGCCATCGTGGCCGAGGTCGTCGAGTGCGACGATTTCGACGCCGAGCTCGACGTGGCCGCACGCTGGGCCGCGCAGCGGCTGCACGATCGTCCAGGTGATCGGCTTGCGCTGATCGTGCCCGGGCTGGCCCGCGAGCGCGGTCGGGTGCGACGGGCGCTCGATCGCGTGCTGGCTCCGGCGACGGCGCTCACCGGCGGGCCCGCGCCGGCGTCCCGCGCTTACGACATCGCGTCGGCGCTGCCGCTGCTCGAACGCGCCGTCGTGGCCGCGGCGCTCGCGTGGCTGGAGGCGAGTGCGGCCCCGACCAGGCTCGCGCAGGCGAGCGCGTTGTTGCTGGGGCCGTACGACCGTGCGGCCGCCGCGGAGGCTCATGCACGCGCCGAACTCGACGTCGCGCTGCGTCAGGCCCGCCTGCCCAGGCGTGGCCTGGAAGGTGTCGCTGCCGATGCGCGGGCGCGCGGCTGCGTCGTCACGGCCGTCTGTTTCGAGCGGGCCGCGGCCCGTGGCCGGCGCTGGCATGGCACGCGTCGCCCGAGCGAGTGGGTACCGGCATTCGCCGGTCTGCTCGCCGACGTCGGCTGGCCGGGCGGCGACGCCGACAGCGCGGAACACCAGTCGGTGCAGCGCTGGCGCCAGTTGCTCGGCGAATTCGGCGCCGGCGACGACGTGGCCGGGCCCCTGTCGGCCACCGCGGCAATTCGCCAACTGCGCGAACTGGCCGCGCGCACGCCGTTCGAGCCGCAGGAGGTCGCGGCGCCACTGCTCGTGATCGATCCGGACACGGCCCAGGGCATGCGCTTCGACGCGCTCTGGATCGCCGGAGTGGACGCGGCGCGCTGGCCCGCGCCGGCGGGCCCCGATCCGTTCCTGCCACGCGAGTGGCAGGCGTGCCAGGGCGTGCCCGCCTCGACGGCGGAACTGGCCGCGCGCGCGGCAAGACGCACGCTGGCGCGATTGAGCCAGGCGGCCTCCGCCGTGTTCTGCAGCGTGCCGAGGTTCGAGGACGAGGCGCCGCTGCTGCCGAGTGCGCTGGTCGCGGAACTCCCACGGGCGAACGGCCTCGCGCTGTGGCGCGAACCCGAGCCGGCACGCGCGCTGTTCGATGCACGGCCGATGCTCGACACGATCGTCGATGGTGCGCTGCCTGCATGCGCCGCGCACGAAGTCGTCAAGGGTGGAGCACGCTTGCTCGAACTGCAGGCGGCGTGCCCGTTCCGCGCGGCCGTGGAGCTGCGGCTCGGCGGCCGCGAACTGGAGGATCCCGTCGTCGGCATCGCGCCCACCGAGCGCGGCAGGCTCGCGCACCTCGCGCTGCAGAGGTTCTGGAGCGAGGTTCGCGAGCAGGCGGCGCTGCTCGCACTGTCGCCGGCAGCGCTCGCTGACCGGGTCGCCGCGGTCGCGTCGGAGGTGCTGCGGCCGTTGCGACAGGACGCCGACGAGGTGCGCCACCGGCTGCTCGACTTCGAGCAGCGCTGGCTCGAGGCGCGCGTGCTCGAGCTGCTCGCGCTCGACGCGCAGCGCGAACCGTTCACGGTCCTGCACGTCGAGGAGTCGCACGTCGTTGACGTCGGCGGTGTACAGGTCTGCGTCGTACTCGATCGCGTGGACCGCCTGGGCGACGGTTCGTACGCGCTCGTCGACTACAAGACCGGCCGCGATGCTCGTCCGGCGGCCTGGCTCGGCGAGCGTCCCGAGCAGCCACAGTTGCCGCTCTACGTGCGCACGGTCGCGCCGGAAGAGGTGGGCGCGGTGGCCTTCGCGACGTTGCGCAAGGGCCACACCGGCTATGCCGGGTGGGCACGCCGCGACGGCGTGTTTTCGGCGCTGACGACGTTTGATGTCGCCAGCAAGCCGTTCCGGGAGTATGCGGACTGGAAGGCGCTGCTGGAGCAGTGGGAACGCCGGCTCGATGCGCTCGGGCGCGAGCACGCACAGGGCGACGCGAGTCTCGCACCGGATCCGACGCAAGCCTGTCGCCACTGCCACCTGTCCGGGTTGTGCCGCTCGGCCGAGGCAGTCATCGCCATCGAGGAGGGCGCCGATGCGGCCGGATGAACTGCTGCAGGCGGACGCGCAGGCGCGCCGCGATGCGCTCGACGTCACGCGCAGCTTCATCGTCCAGGCGCCCGCGGGGTCCGGCAAGACCGAGTTGCTGACGCAGCGCTTCCTCGCGCTGCTCGCGGTCGTCGAGCGTCCCGAGGCGCTGCTCGCGATCACCTTCACGCGCAAGGCGGCCGCCGAGATGCGCAACCGCATCCTCGACGCGCTGCGGCACTGTCACGATCCGGCAGCCGATCTGCGCGCGGAGACGCGAGCGCTGGCGCAGCGCGCGCTCGCGACCGACGTCCGTCACGGGTGGGCACTGCGCGACAACCCGAGCCGCCTGCGCGTGCTGACGATCGATGCGCTGAACCAGTCGCTGGCGCACCGTCTGCCGGTGCTGTCGGGGCTCGGTGCCGGGCTCGAGGTCGACGAAGACAGCCGCGGACTCTACGAGCTCGCCGCCGAGCGCCTGCTGTCGCACCTGCCGTCGGCAGGCACCCGCGCCGCGGCCGCCGTGGCCACACTGCTCGAGCACCTCGACAACGACGTGGGCAAGCTGGTCGGACTGATCGCCGGCATGCTCGCGCGACGCGAAGCCTGGCTGCCCGTGCTGCCACCGGGCGACGACGACGACGCGGCGGCTGGCTTGCGCGCCGTGCTGGAAGCCGGCCGTGCCGAACTCGTCGAAGAGCATCTCGCATCGCTGCTGCGTGCGTTTCCATCGCCCTTGCTCGCCGAACTCGCCGGCCATGCACACGACTCCGGCGTGGTGCTGCGCGACGCCGGCTCGGATTCGCCGATCCGGCAATGCACGGGCGCCGCGCCAGGCGCGATCGTCGCCGACGTGCCGCGCTGGCAGGGTCTGGCCACGTTCGTGCTGACGGCCGAAGGCGCACCACGCCGGCGTTTCGACAAGGCCGTCGGCGTGCTGCCGAAGGATGCCAGAGCGCCGGAGCGCGAGCGGCGCAAGGCTCGCATCGAAGCCGCCATGGCGGAGTTCGCGGCGCATGCCGACCTTCACGAGCTGCTGCACGCGACGCGGGTGCTGCCGCCGCCGCGGTACGACGACGCGGAGTGGCGCGTGCTCGCCGCGCTGCTGCTCGTGCTGCGGCTCGCGGCGGCCGAACTGAAGACGGTGTTCGCGGCGAGCGACGCCGCGGACCATCCCGAGTTCGCGATGGCGGCACGCCAGGCGCTGGGGCCCGCGGACGAGCCGACCGATACGGCCCTCGCCCTGGATGCGCGGCTGCGCCACATTCTCGTTGACGAGTTCCAGGACACCTCCGAAGCGCAGGTGCGACTGCTCGAGAGCCTTACGGCAGGCTGGGAACGCGGCGACGGCCGCACGCTGTTCGCCGTCGGCGACCCGATGCAGTCGATCTACCGCTTCCGGAACGCCGAGGTCGGCCTGTTCCTCGACGTGCGCGACCGGGGTCTCGGTTCGCTCAAGCTGGAGCCGCTGACGCTGCGCGTCAACTTCCGTTCGACGCGACCGGTCGTGGACTGGGTCAATCGCAGCTTCGCCACCGTGCTGCCGCAACGCGACGACGTGCTGCGGGGCGCCGTGCGGTTCGCGGAGAGCGTCGCGGCGCCTGTGGCAACGGACGACGGCGGCGTGACGGTGCACGCCTTCCTGCGCCGCAGCCGCGCGCACGAGGCGCAGCGGGTCGCCGACATCGTCGAGGCCCGTCTGCACGAAGCGCCGCAGGCGCGCATCGCCATCCTGGTGCAGGCGCGGGGACATCTGGTCGACGTCGTCCGCGAGCTGTCGCGGCGCGGCGTGCGTTACGAGGCGAAGGACATCGACCCGCTCAGCGCGCGGCCGGCCGTACTCGATCTGCTCGCCTTGACGCGGGCCCTCGCGCACCTCGGCGACCGCGCGTCGTGGCTTGGCGTGTTGCGTGCGCCGTGGTGCGGGCTGCGGCTCGCGGACTGCCACGCGCTGCTCGGCGACGACCGTCGCGCGACGACGCTGCGGCTGCTGCGCGACGTGGATCGGCGCGCGCGGCTCGACGATGGCGCGCGGGCCAGGCTGGTACGCTGTCTGCCCGTGCTCGAACAGGCGCTCGAGGAGCGGCGCCGTTGCGGCCTGCGTGACGCCGTGGAACGCGCGTGGCACGCGCTCGGTGGGCCGGCGACGCTGCAGGGCGCGCAGGACCTGGAGGAAGTCCGCGCGTACTTCGACGCACTCGGCCAGGTCGAGGCGGACTCGCCGGGAGAGCCGGTCGATCTGGCGCGTCTGGCCGAGGCGTTGCGAGGCCTCTACGCGCGCACGCGTCCGGGCCCGCAGACGCGGGTCGAACTGCTCACGATCCACAAGGCCAAGGGTCTGCAGTTCGACACGGTGATCGTGCCGGGGCTGGATCGCGTCGGCCGCGGTGACGCGGCTCCGCTGCTGCGTTGGCTCGAGGTGCCGCGGCACGCGGGTCACCGGCTGATCGTCGCGCCGATCGACGAAGTCGGCGCCGAAGCGGGCAACCTGCTGCATGCATGGCTCGGGCGTCTCGAACAGGCGAAGCTGCTGCAGGAAAGGCGGCGGTTGCTCTACGTCGCGGCGACGCGCGCCGAGCGCTCGCTGCACCTGCTCGGCACGTGCGCCGTCGATTGGCGCGATCCGGCTGGGACGCCATCCGTGCGCTCACCACGCGAGGATTGCGCACTCGGCCTGCTGTGGAACGTGCCTGACGTGCAGGACGCGTTTCGTGTGCGGCTCGTCGATGCAGCGGCCATTGCGGGCGAGGAAGAGCCGGTGGTGCCGCGCGATCCCGTCCTGCGGCGTCTGCCCGACGGCTGGCAGCAGCCGGCGCTGCCGACGGCTCCGCAGATCGCGAGCCGGGAGCTCACGCGGGCCGCGGCGGAGACCGGCGTCGAGTTCGACTGGGTTTCGGAGACTGCGCGGCACATTGGCACGGTCGTGCATCGCGAGCTGCAGCGGCTGGCGCGCGACGGCGGCGCCTTGCCCGCCGCCCGTGCGGAGGTCGACGCCCTGCGGGCCCGCTACGCGACCGAACTCGCGGAGCTCGGTGTCCCGCACGAGAACCGTCACGCGGCGGTCGAGCGCGTACTGGACGCGTTGCAGCGCACGCTCGCCGACGAGCGCGGGCGCTGGCTGCTGCAGGCGGCGCATCGCGACGCGCAGTCCGAATTCGCGCTCACCGGTCGCATCGGCGCGGACATCGTGAGCGTCGTGATCGACCGCACTTTCGTCGATGCGGAGGGTACGCGCTGGATCGTCGACTACAAGACGGGCCCGCACGAGGGCGCGGGGCTCGAGGAGTTCCTCGACCGCGAACGCGAGCGCTACCGGCCGCAGCTCGAGCGCTATGCGGCGCTGCTGCACGCCTGGGACGCGACTCCCATCCGGCTGGGGCTGTATTTCCCGCTGCTGTCGGCGTGGCGGGAATGGGCCGCGCCGGGCCCGGCGCGGCCGCCGGCCTGACCAGCCGCCCGACACGGGCCGCCGGCCGCACGTCGCTCGTTCAGAGCGTGCCGCCGACGCTGAACTGGCGTCGTCCCGCAGCGTCCGCCGGGCCGAGCAGTTGCAGCGACTGCTGCAGTGCCGATGGCACCGGGCCGCGTGGCGCGAGCGTGCCTTCGAGCGAGAAGTTCCGGGCCGGGCTCAGGGTAAGCTGGCCCTGCACGGCGAACGCCCCCCCCGCGTCCTGCACCTGCGCGGTCAGGTTGCGCTGATCCTGCGGGATCGACAGCGACGACTGCGGGTGCGGATGCGGGACCACGACCCGGAAGCTGCCAAACGGGGCATCGCGCGGCGGTGGCGTGACGAGTCCTTCGAGGTCGAGCGTGCCGCGCAGCGCCACGGGCCAGCCGTCGGCGACCTGCACTTCATCGAACGCGCCGGTCGCGCGCCCGCGCCAGCCCCTGGGCAGCCCGAGCGGCAGGTTCGTCAATGCCTCGATCGGGAGCGCGAACTGCAGGCCACGCAACCGCACGTCGCGGCCGGACAGTGATACGTCGAAGTCGCTGGCGATTGATCCGTCGGCGCGCGAGAGCTGCGCGTGACCGGCCGCACGACCTGACAGGAGCCGCAGTGGCCGCAGCGTCCATGCGAGATCCCCGAGCGCCGCGCCGCGCCAGGCGCAGTCCCGGGCCGTGCCGGACCAGACTGAGCCGTCGAAACCCGTTGCATTGATACCGGCACGGCCGAGCGGGCCCGCGAGCACGGCGGCCGGCAGTGTCACGACGACGAAGGCGAGCAGCGCGAGGACGCCGAGTGCGATCAGCCAGCCGGTGCGACGAGTCACGGGAAGTGCGCTGGCCAGGACCGGTACGTGCGAGTCAGCCCGTCGCGCCGGGCTGCGTGAGCGCGAGCGTGGCGTTGACGAGCCCCGGGCCGGCCGCATCGATCATCGCGACGTCGACGCCGACGCCGTGCTGCTGCTGCAGACTGGCGAGCCAGGTCACCAGCGTGTCGAACGGCGCGCCTTCCAGCCGCAGGCGCAGCCCCGCCTTGCCGTCCGGGCTCTGATCGCGCAGCGACGCGCCCAGACCGGCTTCGCGCGCCGTGCGGTCGACGATGACGACCAGCGACTCGCCGCTGCCGCCGGAGTGGGCGATGCCGGCCGCTGCGATCGCCTGCGGCGCCGCCTGGCGCATCCAGGCGAGATCGGCGGTCTTCTGCTCGACGCGCGCGCTCAGCTTGCGGTTCGTCGACGTGAAGGGCAGCACCAGCACGAGATAGACCAGCGCCACGGCGAGCAGTGCGGCGGTCGCGTAGACGAGCTTGCGCTCGCGGGCGTTCAGGTCGGCGAACCAGGCGCGGAGGTTCATGCGGCCCCCAGGCGCACCTGCAGCCTGCCTTCGACGAGCTGGTCGCGCGGGTTGGTCGACTGCAGCTCCACCTGTGCGCCGCGGCTGCTCATGACGCGGCGCAGGCCGTCGAGCGCTTCGATGCTTGGCGCGACGACGCGCAGCTCGAGGATGCCGCCGCGGTAGTTCAGCCCCTCGACGCGTGTCGCCGGCGTCTGTGTCACGGCCTGTGCGAGCAGCGCAATGGCCGGCAGCAACGCGCCCTGTCCGGCACCTGCATGCGCGAGCACGCCCTGGACCTGGGCCTTGGGATCGACGATCCGCTGCCCGGGCAGGATGGACTCGAACGTCTGCGCGATGGCGGCGTCGAGCTGCTTCTCGGCCTGGTGCAGGTGCCACAACCGCCAGCCCTGTCCGCCGACGAAGACCAGCAGCGTCGCTGCGGCGAGTGCCGCGGGCAGGCGCCACTGCTGGAGCTGCGAGCCGATCGAGGAGGGTGGCGCGTAGGCGCCCTGCAACAGGTTGACGTGCTTCGCCGCCGGCAGTTGCGCCGCGAGCAGGGGCAGCACGCCGTCGGGCAGCAGCTTGACCTGCAATGTGGCCGTGCGCGAGCGCAGACCTTCGATCGCCTCGCGGTGGGCTTCGTAGTCCGACGCGACGGCGTAGAACGTCACGTGCTCGCCGGACTCCTGCGCCGGCGCACGTGCAAGATCGAGCGCCGCCGGCAGCGGCAGCGCATCGAGCGCGAACGCCGCAGCGCCGGGGCGGCGCACGTGCAGCATGCCCTCGTCGAGCACGAGCACCGTCGCGTTCGGCGCGGCCGGCACCAGCGACGATTCGGCATAGGCGGCTTCGGGGTGCAGGCCGGCCGCTTCCCAGGTGCTGCGCCAGCGGTCGAGGACATGGCGCGCAACGATCGCGACCGGCGTCGCGCTCGCCGCCGGATTGCGGGCGCCGACGGCGAAGTGCAGGTTCTCCAGCTCCGAAGCGAGCTGCTCCTCGAGCGCAAAGGGCACCGCCTGCGCGATGCGCGCGGCGCCGCGCACGGGTGGCAGGTCGGGCTCGGCGAGCGTGACTTCGGCGGCGGGCAGCAGGAGCACCGTGCGACGGCCCTGCGCGGCGCCGAGCGCGTCGGCGACCGGACCGTTCTGGACGGGGCCCGAGCGGGCGCCGCTGCCGTCGATGATGAGCCAGGACGCCGGCGCGTCGTCGGCCGACCGGAGTCGGATCACCAGGGTCTCGGTCATACGGTCATTCGGCTCCGAAACTGCGCAGGACGGGCCGCACCGCACCGGAGCCCCCGCGCGCGAGCAGACTGTACAGCGTGAACTGGGTAGTGCCAATAGTGACCCATACGGTGGCGCGGAACCACCCGCTCGACTCCGCGAGCGACTCCTGCACCGCGTCGTACTTCGACTCACCAAGCGTGCCACGCAGGTCCTCGAGCGTGGGAAAGCAGGCGTTCTTGCGGCGCGCCGCAAGTTCCTTCTCGTCGAGGCTGAACTGTCGCAGGCCGTCCTCGAGCGAGTCGAGGACCGCGCCGGGCGCCGTGCACACATTGAGCTTCGTGCCGACCGGCAACGCGGTGATGTACGGCCGCAGGCGCCGCAACCGTTCCGGACCGAATTCGGGGAGAGCCATGAGTTCGGACACGCGCGTGATCGGCATGTTTGCCGCGAGGTGCGGCGGATCGAGCCCGGTGTACACCGGATCCTCGGCGCCGTCGGGGAAGGCCGGGTTCGTGTCCGAGTCGATCCAGTCGGCGATCATTGCCGCCCACGCAGGCTCGATTCCCGCCATTTCCAGGATGCGCTCGAGTTGCTGCACGGCCGCCTCGTTGGTCGTGCCGTCGCCGAAGACGAGGTTGTTCAGGTTGAAGCGGCCCTGCATGTCCTCGAGCCGGCCCTCGACCGTGCCCACGCCCTCGTCGATCGGCAGCGGCGGCAGCGTCTGGGCCCACGCCTCGCCGAGGTGGTCCTGCTGCGAGTCCTGCAGGTCCTTGCGCAGGAAGTCCGCGGCCCAGGCCTCCGCGCCGAGCGCCACTTCGAAGCCCTGGTCGACCGCGAACAGGTTCGCGCTGCGGCGCTGGTCGAGCATGCTGTTGAACGTCACGTTGATCGCGAGGATCGTCGCAAGTGCCACGACCAGCACCGCCATGATCAGCGCGACGCCGGACTGCCGCACCGGGAACCGCGGCGTCGCGCGCATCAGCCGGGCACCTCGACGACGCGACGGATGACGCCCCAGTCCTCGAGCTCGAGCGTGACTTCGACGGCCGCGGGACGCGACCGCTGCTGATCGACCGGGCCGGGGCCTTCGATCATCGGCCAGCGCTGCACCCACTCCCGGGACGGCGCCATGAAGCGGAACGAGACGGCGCGCACGCCGCGCAGCAGGTTCACGCGCACCGGTTCGGACGTCTGCGTGCGGTCGAGCACGCGCCAGTGGTCGCGCCAGAACCCTTGCTGATCCAGGCGGTAGGCGACGCGCTGCAGGGACGGTCGCGGCAGCCCGGCCGTGTTCATCCAGCCGGCGCGCGTGAACTCGATCCGGTACTCGAGCGAATCGCCGGCCACCACGGCAGGGATGTGCTGTTCGCCGATCGGCTCGCGGATCGGACGAGGTTCGATCTGGGTCAGGTCCTGGGTGATCGACTCCACGGCGCGCTGTACTTCGCGCACTCGCTGCAGACGTTCGGCCTGGTATTCGGCCTGCCGCTGCAGCTGTGTGTAGCCGGTCAGCGCCATGGACGCCACGATGCCGAAGATGGCGATCGCCACCAGCAGCTCGATCAGCGTGAAGCCGCGCGCGTTCACTCTTTCATGTCCGAAGGTGCCGGCCGCGGTCGCGGGCGATTGCCCTGCGTGCCCTCGTTGCCCCGGTCGCGCCTGTCGCCCCCGTCACCGCCGTCGGTGCCGTCGTCGGTACCGTCGCCGCCTGGCGTGGCGCCGTCGCCCCAGGTGACGGCGGTACCGCCGGCCGCGCCCACGGCGGTCCCGTAGAACCCCGAGACGGTGGCGAGCGAGCTGCCGTCGGCCGCCGCCGCGAGGCGCACGGAGACGTCCATGCGGCGCAGGCTGTCGACCGCGGTCTGCGTGACTTTCATCGTCCAGCGCCATCGCTGGCCGGCGAACTCCAGTTCATCACCCGATTCGCTGAGCTCCGGTGGCGACTGCTGCAGCCGCCGCTCCGTGATCACGTTCATCGCGATCCAGTGTGCGAGTGTCTTCTCGCGCAGGTACGTGCCAGTGCCGGTTGCCTGGTTCACGGCCGTGATCGCGCCGAGCATGCCGAGCGCAACGATGACGAGCGCGGCGAGCACCTCGATCAGCGTGAAGCCGTGCGTACGGCATCGACGACACCGGATCATGGACGCTCCCGCCGGTCGTCGTGCAGCTCGATGCTGCCCTCGACGGTACCGCTCACGCGCCGCTCTTCGTCGGTGCCGTCGCGCGTGAAGCGGACGTCGAACGGCACGAGCTCGCCCGAGGCCTGCAGGATGACCTGTGGCTGGATCGGGTCGCGGTCCGTCTCGGGACGTCGCGGCTCCAGCCGGACGTCGCGATCCTCGACCCGCAGCGACATGCGCAGACCCTCCGGCAGCGTGCGTTCGCGCAGCAGCGGGTCGCCGGACACCGCGTGCCAGCGCTCCTCGCGGCCGTCGTATTCGAGGAACTCGAAGCTCGTCGCGTCGATGCGCAGGCCGAGGTCGCGACTCTGCATCATGGCTTCCTCGCGCGCCTGCAGCAGGATGGCCCGCAGTCGCTCCGCTTCCCGCTGCATCTCGTGGTCGCCGCCGAGCACGTGGACCGAGATCACCGCCATCGACGTGATGATGCCGATGATCACGACGACGACGAGCACCTCGAGCAGCGTGAACCCCGAGGCGCGGCGCGCGGCCGGCGTGGGCCGCAACGGCTTACTCCTCGATGTTCCAGTTGCCGATGTCGGCATCCGTGCCCTCGCCGCCGGGCTGACCGTCGGCCCCGAGCGTGTAGAGATCGTAGTCGCCGCCGCGGGTGCCGGGCGCGATGTACTGGTAGTCGTTGCCCCAGGGGTCCTTCTTGAGCCCGTCGATGTAACCGCCTTCCTTCCAGTTGCGCAGATTCGGGTCGGCGGGGCGCGTGACGAGCGCCTGCAGGCCCTGGTCCGTCGTCGGGTAGCGGAAGTTGTCCATCCGGTAGAGGTTCAGTGCCGTGCCGTAGGCGCGAATGTCCTGCCTCGCCTTGGTCACGCGAGCCTCGTCGACGCGGCGGATCACGTTCGGCGCGACCAGCGCGGCGAGGATGCCGAGAATCACGACCACGACCATGATTTCGATGAGCGTGAAGCCGCGGGCGCGGCGCGGCACGGCGAACGGACGCGCGAATCTCATGTGTGCAACCGTGAGTGACGGTAAATTGGCCCGATCATAGCAAACCGCCCCGTCACCGGGCCCGCGCGCGCATGGATCTACGACGCCTCGCACACACCGACGCACGCGCCTGGCGGGCTCCGCTGCTGCTCGCCTGCGCGCTCGTCGCCACGCAGTGGCTCGGCGCCTCCCGGTGGGAGGCACTGCGCTACGACCGTGCCGCGATCCTCGCGGGCCACGAATACGGCCGGTTCGTCACTGCCCACCTGTATCACTACGACCTCGTGCACCTCGGCTGGAACCTGGCCGGGCTCGCGCTCGTCGCCTGGCTCTTCGCGCGCGATTACACGGTGCGCCAGTGGCTCGCGATCGTGCTGGCTTCGACCGCGCTCATCGACGCCGGGTTCCTGCTGCTCGAGCCGCAGTTGCAGTGGTACGTCGGGTTTTCCGGTGTGCTGCACGGCCTCATGGCCGCCGGTCTCGTGCGCTGGTGGACGCAGCAGCGCGATCCGGCGACCGTCGTCATGACGGTGCTGTTTGCCGGCAAGCTCGCCTGGGAGCACGCGTACGGCGCGATGCCGTTCACGGCGGCCACGCTGGCCATTCCCGTGGTGCACGCGGCACATACGTACGGTGCCGTCGGCGGCGCCGCGACCGCCGTGTGGATCTGCCGGCGGCGGTCGGCACCGTCGCTATAATCGTGCGTCCGGCCCGCGGGCGGCCGTTGTCACGAGTAACCACAACGATGTCACTGGCTTTCGTCTTTCCCGGGCAGGGGTCGCAATCGATCGGCATGCTCGCCGGACTCGGCGCGGCCGAGCCCGTCGTCGGCGAGACTTTCGCCGAGGCGAGCGAAGTGCTCGGCTACGACCTGTGGAAGCTCTGTCAGGAGGGCCCGGAGGCGGACCTCGCCGCCACGGAGCGTACCCAGCCCGCCATGCTGGCGGCCGGCGTCGCGACCTGGCGTGTCTGGGTCGCAAAGGGCGGGCCGCGGCCGGTCGCCATGGCCGGGCACAGCCTCGGCGAATACACGGCGCTGGTTTGTTCCGACGCGCTCGACTTCCGCACGGCCGTGGACGTGGTCCGCTGCCGCGGGAAGGCCATGCAGGAGGCCGTGCCCCGCGGACAGGGCGCGGTGGCCGCGATCCTCGGCATGGAGGACGCCGACCTCGAGGCCGCGTGTCGCGAGGCGGCGCAGGGTGAGGTCGTCGAGCCCGTGAACTTCAACGCGCCCGGGCAGACGGTCATCGCGGGCCATGCCACGGCGATCGCCCGCGCCATCGAGGCGGCGAAAGCCAGGGGTGCCAAGCGCGCCGTGCTGCTGCCGATCAGCGTGCCGGTACACAGCAGTCTCATGGTCGGCGCCGCGGCGAAACTCGCGGCGCGGCTGGCCGAGGCGTCAGTTCGCCAGCCCGACGTACCGGCCGTGTACACTGTCGACGTGCAGACGCATTCGAGCCCGGAGGGCATCCGCCGCGCCCTCGAGCAGCAGCTCTACAAACCGGTTCGCTGGGCCGAAACGGTGCGCGCGATGGTCGCCACCGGCTGCACCACGTTCGTCGAGTGCGGCCCTGGCAAGGTGCTGACCTCGCTCAACCGCCGTATCGAGCGCCGGCCGGAGCTGAAGATGTTCGCGCTCGAGGACACGGCATCGATCACAGCCGCGCTCGCGGCCTGCGGAGGAACGCCATGAACACGCTGGCCAACGAGCTCGCTCTGGTCACGGGGGCCACGCGCGGCATCGGCCGCGAGATCGCCCTGGAACTCGGGCGGCGCGGGGCGCGCGTGATCGGTACGGCCACGACCGCTGCCGGCGCGCAGACGATCGACGCCTGCCTGCGCGAGGCGGGCATCACGGGGCGCGGCGTTGTGCTCGACGTCGCCGACGCGGCTGCCGTCGAAGCGTGCTTCAAGGCGATCGAGGCGGCGGAGGGCACACCGTCGATTCTCGTCAACAACGCGGGCGTCACGCGTGACGGCCTGCTGATGCGCATGAGCGCCGAGGACTGGCAGGTGGTGCTCGACACCGACCTCGGCGCCGTCTACCGCACCTGCAAGGCCGTGCTGCGCGGCATGATGAAGGCGAGGAAGGGCCGCATCGTCAACATCGCCTCGGTGGTGGGCGTGATGGGCAACGCCGGACAGACCAATTACGCGGCGGCGAAGGCCGGCATGATCGGATTCTCGAAGAGCCTCGCCCGCGAGGTCGGCTCGCGCAACATCACCGTCAACGTCGTCGCGCCCGGTTTCATCGTGACGGACATGACGGACGCGCTCGGCGAGACGCAGAAGGCGGCGCTGCTCGGCCAGGTGCCGCTCGGCAGGCTGGGCGCGCCCGCAGACATTGCCCGTGCCGTGGCGTTCCTGGCGTCGCCCGATGCGGCTTACATCACCGGCGAGACGCTGCACGTGAACGGCGGCATGTACATGATCTAGAACGGATTTCCGGCCAATTGGACCCCCACCGTGGCCATGCCCTAGAATACGCGCCCCATCGGCCGAACCAGGGGTGGCCGAAGTGCGGGTTCATTTCCTTGCAGAGGATTCCAACGACAATGAGCAGTATTGAACAGCGGGTGAAGGCGATCGTCGCCGAGCAACTGGGCGTCAAGGAGGAGGAGGTCACCACCGAGTCCTCTTTCGTCGACGATCTCGGTGCTGACTCGCTCGACACTGTCGAACTCGTGATGGCGCTCGAAGAGGAGTTCGAGACCGAAATCCCGGACGAGGACGCCGAGAAGATCACGACTGTCCAGCAGGCCATCGACTACATCAACGAGCGTCGCAGCCAGGCCTGAGCTGCGCCTCGTCGCCGCGCCGCCACGGAGGGCGGGCCGGCTACGTTTTCTTTTCTGATCACCACCCGGGAGCCGCAGCTTGTCCAGGCGCAGAGTCGTCGTCACGGGTTTGGGCATCGTCTCCCCGCTGGGCAGCACGGTCGACACCGCCTGGGACGGCATCGTCAACGGCCGCAGCGGCATCGGGCCGATCACCAGGCTCGACGTGAGCGCGTTCCCGTGCCGCATCGGTGGCGAGGTGAAGGGCTTCGACGTCGAGCGGTACCTGTCTGCCAAGGACGTGCGGAAATTCGATCCGTTCGTCCCATTCGGGTTCGCCTCGGCGGCGCAGGCCATCGAGGACAGCGGGCTCGAGATCGGTGAGGGGAACTGCTCGCGCATCGGCGTGGCGATGGGCGCCGGCATCGGCGGTCTCTCGACCATCGAGGACAACACGGCGAAGTGGCTCGAAGCGAAGTCGCCGCGCAAGATCTCGCCGTTCTTCATTCCCGGCAGCATCATCAATGCGGCGGCGGGGCAGGTGTCGATCCACTACGGCCTGCGCGGCCCGAACCTCGCCCTGGTGACGGCGTGCACGACCTCGACCCACAGCATCGGCATCGCGGGTCGCCTGATCCAGTACGGCGACGCCGACGCGATGGTCGCCGGCGGCGCGGAAATGGCGTTCACGCCGCTCGGTATCGGCAGCTTCTGCCAGGCGCGTGCGGTGTCGCAGCGCAACGACGAGCCGGAACGCGCCAGCCGTCCGTGGGACCGTGATCGCGACGGTTTCGTCATGGCGGAAGGTGGCGGCGGAGTCGTGCTCGAGGAGTACGAGCATGCACGGGCGCGTGGCGCGCACATCTATGCCGAGCTGATCGGCTTCGGCATGAGCGGCGACGCGCATCACATCACCGCGCCGCCCGAGGATGGCGAAGGCGCGAGGCTCGCCATGGTGGCGGCGATCCGCGATGCAGCCATCGCCCCGGCCGAGATCGACTACATCAATGCGCACGCCACCTCGACCGGACTCGGCGACGCCGCCGAGACGGTCGCGATCAAGCGCGCGCTCGGCGACCATGCGCGCCGGGTCGCGGTCAGCTCGACCAAGTCGATGACCGGCCACCTGCTGGGCGCCGCCGGCGTCGTCGAGGCCATCTTCTCGATTCTCGCCATTCGCGACGGCGTGCTGCCACCCACGATCAACCTCGAGAACCCCGACCCGCAGTGCGACCTGGATTACGTGCCACGCACCGCACGCCAGGCGCCGGTGCGAGTCGCGCTGTCGAACTCGTTCGGTTTCGGCGGCACGAACGGCAGCCTGGTCTTCCGCGCCCTCGCCTGAGTGGGCGCGACGCCCCCCGGCATCGACATCGATCTCCTCGCGCTGCACGAGCGCTTTCCCGACCGTTACCCCGTGCTGCTCGAAAGCGTGAGCGGCGCATCGGCCCTCGGCAACTCCGACCTGCTGCTGGCGCTGCCCGGCGCGCGACTCGTGCAGCAGGGTGACGGCTCGCTCGCCGGCGATGTTTCCGTCACATCGTCCGGACGGTTTCTCGACACGCTCGACGCCTGGTTTGCCGCGGTCGCGGATGGCCGGTCGGGCGAGCCCGCAGACGTCCCGTTCATTTCGGGTTGGTTTCTCTATCTGGGGTACGAGCTGGCTGCGGAAGTGGAGCCCACGTTGCGGCTGCCGCGCTCGCGCCTGCCGCGGGCCGTGGCGTGGCGCATGCAGGGCGCGCTGGTACGCAGCCGTTGCTCCGGCGCCGTTGCGATCCGCGCCGGGAACGAGGCGCTGACTTCGGCGTTGCGTGCGCAGGTCGTGGCCGACATGGCGGTCGCCGCCGCCGCACCGCGCCGCGAGCCACCGCCAAAGCTCGCGACGACCGTTACCGAACAGGATCCCGCGGCATTCGAGGACGGCGTGTGCGAAGTGCTCGCGGCGATTGCGCGGGGCGACGTCTATCAGGCGAACCTCTCGCGCTCGTGGCGTGCGCAACTCGCGCGCGGCGCGACCCGCGTCGATCTCTACCGCGCCCTGCGCCGGGCCAACCCCGCGCCGTTCGCGGCCATGGCCGACCTGGGCGAGTTCGCCGTGCTCAGTTCATCGCCGGAGCGTCTGCTGGAACTGCGCGGCGGCAGGGCCAGCACGCGCCCCATTGCCGGCACCCGCCCGCGCGGCGGCGACGCCGACGCCGACGCCGCCCTCAAGCACGAGCTGCGGCTCAACGAAAAGGAACGGGCCGAGCACGTGATGCTGGTCGACCTCGAGCGCAACGACCTCGGCCGCATCTGCCGGGGCGGCACGGTCGTCGTCGACGAGTACATGACCATCGAGACGTACGCGACTGTGCATCACATCGTCTCGAACGTGCGCGGCGCCTTGCGCGACGACGTCACTCCGGGCCAGGCGATCGCCGCCGTGTTCCCCGGTGGCACGATCACCGGATGCCCGAAGGTGCGGTGCATGCAGCTCCTCGCGGACCTGGAACGCGAGCCGCGCGATGCCTACACCGGTTCCCTCGGGTATCTGGATCGCGGCGGGAACATGGACCTCAACATCCTGATCCGCACGCTGACCGTGCGGCAGGACGAGATCGGGTTTAGGACCGGGGCCGGCATCGTGGCAGACTCGCTGCCCGGGGCGGAACTGGCAGAGACGCGTGCGAAGGCTGACGGCATCCTGCGCGCATTGGGAGAAGCGACTTGATCGGACGCAGACTGGTGAATGGAGTCGAGGGCGCGGGCATCTCGGCGGACGACCGTGGCTTGCAGTACGGCGACGGCCTGTTCGAGACCATGGGCGTATCCGACGGCAAGGTGAAGCGGTTCGCGATGCACATGGCGCGGCTCGCCGAAGGTTGCCACCGGCTCGGCATGCCCATGCCCGCGACCGACCTGATCGAAGCCGAATGCGAGAAGGTGCTCGAAGGTCTGGGCGCAGCGGTCGTCAAGCTGATCGTCACGCGCGGACCGGGCCCGCGTGGCTATCCGCCGCCTGCGGAACCCACGGTCACGCGCATCGTCAACTCGACGGCGCAGCAGGTGTCTGAAGCCGAGGCGTCGCGTCCATTGCTCGTGCGCGTCTGCGAGACGCGTCTCGGTCGCAATTCGCGACTCGCGGGCATCAAGCACCTGAACCGGCTCGAGCAGGTGCTCGCGGGCGCCGAATTGCGCGAACCCGCCGTCGACGAGGGGCTGATGCGCTCGACGGACGACCGGCTCGTGAGCGGCACGGCGTCAAACCTGTTCATGGTGCGCAAGGGTCGGCTGCTCACGCCGCAGATCAGCGACTGCGGCGTGTCCGGCGTGATGCGCGAGGTCGTGCTGCGCACGGCTGCCCGTCTCGGCATCGAAGTCGAGGTCGGGCAGTTCACGCTCGCGGACATCGAGCGTGCCGACGAGTTCTTCCTCACCAACGCCGTGCGTGGCATCCGGCCAGTGGGCTTCGTCGAGGGGCTCAAGACCTTTGCGCCGGGTCCGACGATCCCTCGCCTGCGCGAGGCGCTGGAAGCCGAAGCCGCATGAAGGCCGTGCGACGGGCGGTCGTGCTCGTGGTCCTCGCGGCCGCGCTTGCGCTCGTCGGCACGCTGCTCCATGTCCGTACGTGGCTCGATGCACCGCTCGCCATCGGCGCCGAGTCGGTCACGGTCGAGGTCGCTCCGGGGCAGTCGCTCACGGCGGTGGCGCGCGACCTGGCGGCGCGCGGCCTGCTGCAACGGCCGCGTCTGCTGTCGCTCTATGCGCGCTGCACGGGCGCCGATGCTCGCATGCGGGCGGGCGAATATGCGCTCGAGGCAGGCACGACGCCGCGGACGCTGCTGCGCCTGTTCGTGAACGGGGCCGTCGTGCAGCACTCGGTCACGATCGTGGAAGGCTGGACCTTCGCTGAATTGCGCCAGGCGCTCGCCAACCAGCCGACGCTCGATCACGCGACGCGCGACCTGTCCGACGCCGAGGTCATGGCGCGGCTGGGCGAGGAGGGGCGTCATCCCGAGGGACTGTTCTTTCCGGACACCTACCTGTTCGGCAAGGGGACGCGCGACCTCGAGCTGCTGCGCCAGGCCCGCGACCGCATGCGCAGGGAAGTCGACGCCGCCTGGCAGGCCCGCCGGCAGGACCTGCCGCTGCACGACGCCTACGAAGCGCTGATCCTCGCCTCGATCGTCGAACGCGAGACCGGCCTCGCTGACGAGCGGCCGCGCATCGCCGGCGTGTTCGTCGAGCGTCTGCGCCGCGGCATGCGGTTGCAGACCGACCCGACAGTCATCTACGGTCTCGGCGCCGCATTCGACGGCAACCTCCGACGTGCCGACCTCGAGCGCGACGGCCCGTACAATACCTACACGCGGACGGGTCTGCCGCCCACCCCGATCGCGCTGCCCGGAACCGGTTCGCTGCGTGCCGCGGTGCAACCCGACGAGCGTGGCGAGATCTTCTTCGTCGCGACCGGACTGGGCGACGGCTCGCACGTGTTCTCGAAGACGCTGGCGGAGCACGAGGCGGCGGTCGGGAAATACCTGGCGCGGTACCGCCGGCAGATCTCGCCATGACGACAGAAGGGGCTCGCGTGACCGGCCGGTTCATCACGTTCGAAGGTGGCGAAGGCGTCGGCAAGACAACGCAGGTCGGACGCGCAGCGCAGTGGCTGCGCGCCTGCGGGCTCGAGATCGTGCAGACGCGCGAGCCGGGGGGCACGCCGCGCGCGGAGCGGCTGCGCGAGTTGCTGCTGCAGCGTTCGGACGAAGCCATGCCGCCATCCTGCGAATTGCTGCTGATGTTCGCGGCACGCGCAAGTCATCTGGCGACCCTCATCGAGCCCGCCATCGCGCGCGGCGCGTGGGTGCTCTGCGACCGTTTCAGCGACGCGACGTATGCCTACCAGGGCGGCGGTCGCGGCATGGCCACGGCCGACATCGACGCGCTCGTCCGCATCGTCCATCCACGACGGCAACCCGACCTGACGCTGCTGCTGGACGCGCCGGTCGAGATCGGCATGAGCCGGGCCCGTGCGCGCAATGGCGGCGACGGACCGGACCGGTTCGAGACCGAACGCGTCGAGTTCTTCGAGCGGGTGCGGCAGGTCTATCTCGAACGCGCGGCGCGCGAACCCGGCCGCTTCCGCGTGGTCGATGCCGGCCGTGCGCCCGAACGAGTCGAGGCGGACGTGCGCGACGCGCTGGAATCGCTCGGCGTCCGGGACAACCGCGCATGAACGACGACGCGGCGGAACGTGCAGCGGCAGGCGACGACGGGTCTGCCCCGCCATCGATCGACTTCCTGCCATGGCACGCGCACGCGCGTGACAATCTGGGGGCGGCGCTTGCGGCGGGGCGCCTGCCGCACGGGTTGCTGCTGCAGGGCCCGGCCGGCGTCGGCAAGGAACGGTTCGCGTCGGCGCTCGCGGCAGCGCTCCTTTGCTCGGCACGCGGCGAGTGTTTCGAAGCCTGCGGGCACTGTGCCGAATGCCGTCTTTCGCGCGCGGGCACGCATCCGGACGTGCACTGGGTGCGCCTGCTGGTGGACCCGGAAACCGGGAAGGACAGGAAATCCATCGGCATCGACCAGGTTCGCGACCTGTGCGAACAGCTCGCGATGACCAGTCTGCGCCGCGGTTACCGCGTCGCCATCCTCGTCCCGGCCGCAAAGATGACGACGTCGGCGCAGAATGCGCTGCTCAAGACCCTCGAGGAGCCCGCGCCGCGCACGCTGCTGGTCCTCGTCACGGCGCGCCCGTCCGCGCTGCTGCCGACCCTGCGGAGCCGGTGCCAGCGCATCGAGATCGCCCGTCCGGATGCCGGCGCGGCGCTGCGCTGGCTGAGCGATGCACTCGGCGGCGAAGCGTCGCCGCGCCTGCTCGACGTCGCCGGCGGTGCGCCCGTGAAGGCACTCGCCCTGGCGGAGCATTTCGACGGCCTCGAGCAGCAGATGGCCGGCCTGCTCGACGCCTTGCTGACCGACCGCATCGACGTGACCCGCGCCGCCGACGAGATGCAGGGGGAGGGCCTTGCTACGCGTCTCGACTGGCTGGAGGGGTGGCTCGGGGCAGCGTTGCGACGCGGAATCGGCCTCGACGCCGAGACGGGACTCACGTTTCGCGCCGGGTTGCCCTTGCAAAGGGCAGCGGCCGAGTTGAACATAACCGCGGCGTTCCAGGTGCTGGATCGCCTGCGCGAGGCCCGCCGCCTGCTCGAAGGAGGCTCGGTGTCCCCGCCCCTGGTGGTCGAGATGCTGCTGCTGGATCTGCGGGCGGCGCTGCGGCCCCGTTGACGGAGCAGTCATCGAGATGAGCCCTGCCCACGCGCCGCGACAGCCGAACAAGCCGGGACTGCTGACGCTCACCATCAAGGACAAGAGCGCGTTGTACCTGGCCTACATGCCGTTCGTGAAGAACGGCGGTCTGTTCATTCCCACGAGCAGCAACTACCGCCTCGGCGACGAGGTGTTCATGCTGCTGAACCTGATGGGCGAGGACGAGAAACTGCCGGTCGCCGGACGCGTGATCTGGATGACACCGAAGGGCGCGCAGGGCAAGCGCACGGCGGGCATCGGCGTGCAGTTCAGCGAGCAGGACCGCGGCAATACCCAGCGCAAGATCGAGGCCTACCTCGCGGGAGCGCTGGGCGGGGACAAGCCAACCCATACCATGTAGCGCCCGGCCGTCCCCGGGCGGCCCCGTCGCCTTCCGGCTGCAGACGTCGTGGAAGGGCGTCGCCGTGCCCTGCGGCAGCCAGCCGACGGGATCAGGAGTCGCCTGTGCGGATCAGCGCGTCGGCGATATCGGTCGCACCGATGCCGCCGCGCAGCACGCAAGCGTCGAAACCGCGCTCGTTGAGGATGTAGGCGGCGGCCGAGCTGCGGCGACCGTTGTCGCAAACGACGACGTAGCGCACCGCCGGGTCCAGCGTCTTGAGCTTGAGACGGATGAAATAGAGCGGCACGTTGAGCGAAGGCTCGAGGTGGCAGTGCTCGAACTCGCTCGGCAGCCGCACGTCGATCCACGTGCCGCCGCCCGCGACGACCTGCCGTGCCTGCTCGTAGTCGACCCACTGCAGCATCGGCTCGTTGAGCAGCGTGGTGAAGTCGTCTTTGCCGAGTCGCATCAGCGAGCCGTCGGTCAGCATCGACACGGTCGCGTTGCGTCGCGCGCCGGAGATCAGCGCTTCCTCGCCGAAGGACTCGCCCTTGCCGAGTTCGGCGAGCCGGATGCCCTCTCGGTTCAGCGGCGTTTCGCGGCTGACCACGCAGCGGCCCTCGACGATCACGTAAAAGTAGTCGCCTTCATCGCCCTGACGGATGATGACGTCGCCCGCCACGTGGTTCATGCGCTGCATGCGCAGGAAGACGGCCTGCAGGTTCGCCGGCGGGATGCGATGGAACGCGCCGTTCTGCAGCAGGATCGTCATCCAGTCGTCGCCAGCTTCGTCCCCGACGCGCAGTTCGCCCACCTCGTACTGGCCTGTCTGGTCCCAGGTCAGCAGCACGTCGAGCATGTCGCTGTCGATCACGATGTACTCGATGCGGTCGGAAGCGACGCGCGCCACGCAGCGACGCGGCAGGACAGGCGCGAGCGGGTGACGCGCGTCCGGCGTGCCGCCACGCACCGTTCCGACGACACGGCCGTTGGTCATGAACTCGACCGTGCCGGTCACCAGGTAGTAGGTGCGCTTGTCGGTGTCGCCTTCCTTGAACAGCAGACGTCCCTGGCCGAGCTCGCGAACGGTGGTCTTGCGCGCGAGGGCCCGCAGGTTCTCGTTCTTGAGTCCGTCCAGCGGCGAGAATGCCCGCAGGAATCTCAGGTCAACGTCGCGCTCGCTGCTCATGCGGAAGGCAGTGGCAAAAGATTCCAGATGATATCACGCGGTTCCGGATCCGAACGTCTGCCAGCCGGGGTCCGGCCGGAATCTCGCGCCGTGACGCGCCGCGAGCCTGTCGAGGGTTGCGACGACTTCGTCGATGCCACGCTCGCGCGCGTACCGCAGCGGGCCACCACGAAACGGCGCAAAGCCGGACCCGAAGATGATGCCGGCGTCGACCAGATCGGCATCGGCCACGACGCCCTCCCGTAGCACGGCCATCGCCTCGTTGACCTGCGCGAGCATGAGCCGGTCCTGCAGGTCGGCAGGTGCCCGCGCGTCGGCTGCCACCGGCGGCTTCACGGCGTGGCCGTCCCGCCATTCGTAGAGGCCGTGGCCGGTCTTCCGGCCGAGCTTGCCGGCCTCGACCAGCGGCGCGACGGCGTCGGGCGCCGGGCCGCCAAACCTGGCGGCGAGGATGCGGCCGACCTGCAGGCAGACGTCGAGCCCGACGATGTCGGCAAGTTCGATCGGGCCCATGGGCATCCCGAAACTCACTGCCGCTGCGTCGATCAGCGCGAGCGGTACCCCTTCGTGGGCCGCGAGCATCGCCTCGGTCATGTAGGGCATCAGCACGCGGTTGACCAGGAAGCCGGGCGCGCTGCGGCACGGCAACGGCAGGCGATCGAGGGCGCTCGTGAATGCGAGCGCGGCGGCCGTGGCCCGCGGGTCCGTCACCGCGGACTCGACCACTTCGACCAGGGCCATCTGTGCGACCGGATTGAAAAAATGCAGTCCGACCAGCCGCGACGGCTGCGCCAGACCCGCGCCGAGCGACTCGAGCATGAGGCTCGAGGTGTTGGTGGCGAGGAGCGCGCCCGGCTTGAGGCGAGGTTCGAGTCGCGCGTAGAGCTCGCGCTTGGCGTCCGCGTCTTCGTGGATCGCCTCGATCACGACGTCGGCCTGCCCGACGCCGGCGCCCGCGACATCGCCGCGCAGCCGCGCCCGGTACTCCTCGAGCCGCGCGGGCGTCTTCGCGCGCTTCGCGAACAACGCGGCCGCACGGTCGAGGGCGGGCTGCAGGAACTCCTGCGCGCGGTCCTGCAGCGTCACGTCGAACCCCCGCACGGCGCACCAGGCGGCGATGTCGCCTCCCATGACACCCGCGCCGACGACGTGAACCCGGCCGCCCCGGGGCAAGTCATGGCCGCCGAGACCCTTGAGTCGCTCCCGCAGGAAGAACGCCCGCACGAGGTTGCGTGAGGTTTGCGTGCACACCAGGTTCGCGACGGACTGCGCCTCGGCCTCGTAGGCCGTGCGCGGATCTGCGCCGTGTCGGCGCCAGAGGTCGACGAGAGCGTAGGGCGCGGGATAGTGCTCGCGACGCACTTTGCGTGCGACCTGCTGCTCGACCCTGCCCGCCACCAGGCTCCGCACGAGCGGCAGGCCAAGCAACCGCTGAGCGAACGGCGCGCGGCGCGCGGCCGGCCGTTGCGTCAGAAACCGCCTCGCCGCTTCGTGAAGCTGCGCCGGAGGCACGACGGCGTCGACGAGCCCGATCGCGAGCGCCTGGTGGGGGCGCAGGTTCCTGCCCGTCAGCATCAGGTCCATGGCTTTTGTGACGCCGAGGAGCTGCACGGCGCGTACCGTGCCGCCGAACCCCGGGTGGATGCCGAGCAGGACCTCGGGCAGGCCGAGAGTCAGCTTCGGGTCGTCGGCGCAGACCCGGTACCGGCAGGCCAGCGCGAGTTCCAGCCCGCCGCCGAGCGCGTAGCCGTTGATCGCGGCGACCGTGGGAAAGGGAAAGTCCGCGAGCCGCCGCAGCACGCCGTGCGCGGCGCGGATCCACGGCACGGCTTCTGACGGCGTGGACACCTGCGCGAATTCGGCGATGTCCGCACCTGCGATGAAGCCAGTCTTGGCGGACGCGATCACCAGCCCGAGCGGTTGCCGTCGCTCGACCTCGGCGAGGTGTTCGTCCAGTTCTTCCATGACCGGTCGCGACAGCGCGTTCGCGCTCGCACCGGGCTTGTCCAGGGTGAGCCAGACGATGCGCCCGGCATCGACTTCGAGCGTCCAGTGGCGCGGGGGGGCGGAATCTGCGGCGGTGGTCATGGGGCCCTCCCGGGCCTTCCGGCTCAGCCCGTGACCTGGAAGTCGCAGACCAGCGGACGGTGATCGGAATACGTGACAGCGGGTATCTCGAAGCTGTCGACCCGGATGCCCTTCGAGTGCAGGATGAAGTCGAGTTCGAGACGCGCCTTGCGCGCGGGATAGGAGGGCAGGCCTTCGCGGTTGGCGCTGCGCAGGCCGCTGGCCTCCATGAACAGCGCCATTTCGTGCTCGCCCCAGAAGGTGTTGAAGTCGCCGGCCACGATCACCGGCTTGACCGAGCGTTTGACCAGCTCGTGGATCTGCCGCAACTGCACGTGCCGGTGACGGAACTTGAGCGACAGGTGCACGAGGAAGACGCACAGGTCGTCGAGCTCGAGCTCGATGATCAGGCGCTTGATGCCGGTGTCGAAGTAGTGGAAGCGCTCGCCTTCCACGCGGGGCGCCGCGAGGAACGCGTTCGCCTGCTTGTTCACGATCGGTACGAAGGTGTTCAGCGAGTCGGCGCCGTACTTGCACTGGTAGGTCGAGTAGTGTCCGAGCGATTCGGCGATGACCTCGGCCTGGTTCACGCGGCCGGTCCGGATCGAGCCGGTGTCGACTTCGACGAGGCCGACGATGTCGGGGTCCTTGGACTTGATGAACTGCGTGATGCCCGAGAGGACGCGCGAATTGCTCCGCAGGTAGCCCGCGCCGGGAACCGGAAGGTGGAATGCCGCGCCCGTGCCCGTCGCGTAGCGGATGTTGTAGAGCAAAAAGCGCATCAGACCGCAATTCTACGGGCCTGCGGCACGATCCGAAACGCGTGCGCTAGGCTAGACTAGGCGTCGCCAGGGGCCGGTACGTGGCAGGAGTCCTCATGAGCAGCGTCACCCAGAAGAATCCGATCCGTCTGTTCGTCGCGCACACATGGGTGGAGGACGAGGATTACCACCGGATCTTCGAGTACCTGGAGAGCGCGCCGAACTTCTTCTACCGCAACACCAGCACGCCCGACCAGCGCCCGTCGGGCGACAAGGAAGCGTTGCGGGAGTCGCTACGCCGGCAGATCGGCGACGCGGAGGTGACGCTCGTGCCGGCTGCCTTGTACCGGCGCAGCGTGGAATGGATCGAGTTCCAGATGCACTGCGCCAAGGCGTACGACAAGCCGGTCATCGTGCTCGAGCCGTTCGGCGGCAAGGACACGATTGCGCCCGCGGTGCAGGAGCTGGCGGACGACGTCGTGCCCTGGGATCAGCGCCAGCTCGTCGACGCGATCAAGCGCCAGGCCCGCCACGAGGAAACGACGCGCTTCGACGTGATCGAATTCAAGCTCGACTGAGGAAGGCGGGCAGGTCGCCCGGGTCGCTGTCGTGTGCGGTGCCGACGACGCGCAGCCGCGGTGCGCCCACCGCCTCGCCTTCGCTGCTGGCGACCTGCGCATACATCTCGAGAATGCAGACGGCATGTGCCGCCGCTTCCGCTTCCGACATCTTGCGCACCGAGACCTCGGGCGCCGTCATGCCACCGGTTGCATGGGCTGAGTGCATCGCCGCGCGCAGGCTCTGCAGTCGAGGTCGCAGGGTGTCCGGGAGGTCCTTGTCGTGCAGCGGCGACAGGTGGTCGCGCCACGCCTCGATCAGCCGCTGCTTCACCGGGCCGCTGCCCACCAATATGCGCACTGCGTCGTCCAACACGTCCCACGTCGTTGCCATGGCTCGCCCCGATGAAGACAATTTTGTTTTATCCGACAATTAGTTGGCGTTTGTTATTAAAGTGAACTATAGGAATTCAGTGCACTTCAAAAACCCGATATGAATCAGCCATCTACGTGCCGAATATACGCCACTGCATGAGAAGTGCAACGTCCCGCGTTTCAAATAACGTGACATGGCTCCCAGACGGCCACCGTCAGCGCACACCGGCCGTCGCGGACCCAGGACCGCTGCGCAGGACGCGGACCCCGACGCGGCCGCGCGGATCGGCGGCCACCTATAATCGCACCATCGCCGCTGAACGCACGCCGGCGCGGGCCCGCGTCGCGACTCGCATGGGCACGAGAGGGCGCCAGAGTTGATCGTCACGACGACCCTCACGGGCAGCAATGCAGACGTCATCGGTGAGGCGATCGCATCCGTGGTCGACCAGGTCGATTGCTGCCTGGTCATCGACACCGGAGCCCGCGACCGTTCCATCGAGGTGGCCCGCGAGTCGGCCGGCACGAAGTTCCTGCTGCGCGAGTTCCCCTGGAAGAACGACTTCGCGGCGGCCCGCAATTTCGCGCTCGCGGCCGCGACGGAAGCCGGCGCTCACTGGGCGGTCACGCTCGACACGGACGAGCGCCTGCTGTTCGACGCAGGCTTCGTCTTGCGCCACGCGCTCGAGACGACGCGCGCCACCGTGCTGCTGGTAGCGGAAGTCGCCGGTCATTACGCGAAGGAGCGCATCATCCGGCTGCCGGCGGCGGTGCGCTGGAATGGCCCGACGCACGAGGTGCTCGAAGGCCAGCGCACCGGCGGCTCCACGCAGCTCGCCGGCGTGCGCTTCCGGGAACTGCCCAAGACGCCCGAGGCGCTCCGGCGCAAGTTCGAACGCGACGTCGCGGTGCTGAAAAAATACACCCGACAGCACGCCAGGCAGCCGCGCTGGCTCTATTACCTCGGCGCCTCGCACCAGGATCTGGGCGAATACGCGGCCGCGATCGATGCCTATCGCGCCTGCGCCGAACTCGGTGGCTGGCCGGAGGAAGGGGCGTGGGCGTGTTATCGCGCAGCCGAATGCTGCTGCAAGCTCAGCCGCTGGGGCGAGGCCATTCACTACTGCTCGGCAGGACTCGCGGTACGTCCCGCGACGGCAGAACTCGCCTGGCTCGCGGCGTTCGCCGCGTACAAGGCCGCTCGCCACGAGGACGCGATCGCATGGGCGCAGATGTCCATCGCGAACGGCCTGTTCGACGGGCAGGGCGCCCGCTTTCCACGCATCGGATTCCGTTACCCCGTCGCGCTCTACGAGGGCCCGTACGACGTGCTCCGCTGGGTCTACAGGGCCCAGGGCGATGCGGCGGCAGCGGCAGACGCCGAAAGGAAGTTCGAACAGGCGAGACGCGCCCGCGAGACCGCGAACGGCGCGTCGGGCTGAGGGCTCGTCAGGCGCTGCCCGTGTCCGCCGGGAGCGCGACCGCCAGGTCGAAGAGCAGGTGCGTGCGTTCGAGTGCGTCGACCAGCCAGTCGATCGCCTGGTCGCGCGTCTCACCCCAGGCAATCAGCTTGGCGAGCATCGGGGCGTAGAACGGCGAAACGAACTGACCGCTGCGGATGCCTGCGTCGATGCGCACGCCTGCGCCGGTGGCAGGCCGCCAGTGGCGCGCGCGGCCGCTCACGGGCAGGAAATCGCTGGCGGGATCCTCGGCGTAGAGGCGTGCCTCGATGGCGTGGCCGCGCAGCGCGACGTCGGCCAGTGCCACGTGCGGGACGTCCGCGTCGGCGTCGGCGTACACTGCGACGTTGCGCAGCGCCGCGGCGCAGGCCGCCGGGTTCATGCCGCCCGCGTTCGTGATGGCCTTGACTCCCTGGCGCGCGATTTCCGCGAGATTCGGCGCAATCGCCGCCGTGACGAAATCCGTCGCGCAGCCCAGATCGGGCTGGTGGTTCTTTTCACGCGCGTCGGCACCTCGGGATGCGGCGCGCCTGCAGGGAGAGACGACGTTGCCGTTCACCAGAGAGCACGAGAGGCTCGCCGAAGCCGTCAGGCGCTTCGTTCACGCCGAGATCAATCCGCACGTGGACGACTGGGAGCGCGCGGGCGCGTTTCCGGCGCACGAGCTGTTCCGCAGGCTGGGTCAGCAGGGCTTCCTCGGGATCGTCAAGCCCGAACGCTTCGGCGGCCTGGGGCTCGACTGGAGCTACAACCTCGCGTTCTGCGAGGCCATGGGCGAGGTCGACTGCGGCGGCATCCCGATGGCCGTCGGCGTCCAGACGGACATGGCAACGCCCGCGCTCGCGCGTTTCGGCTCCGACGAGCTGCGCGAGGAGTTCCTGCGGCCGGCAATCGCCGGCGAGCAGGTCGCCTGCATCGGCGTGTCGGAGATCGGTGCGGGTTCTGACGTCGCGGCGATCCGGACCCACGCGCGGCGCGACGGCGGCGACTACGTCGTAAACGGCGGCAAGATGTGGATCACCAACGGCGCGCAGGCCGACTGGATGTGCCTGCTGGCGAACACCGGCGACGGGCCGGTGCACAAGTCGAAGTCGCTGATCGTCGTGCCGCTGAAGCAGAAGGGCGTGACCGTCGCGCGCAAGCTCGACAAGCTCGGGATGCGTTCGTCCGACACCGCGCAGATCTTCTTCGAGGATGTGCGCGTCCCGGTGCGCTATCGCATCGGCGAGGAGGGTGCGGGCTTCACCTACCAGATGCAGCAGTTCCAGGAGGAGCGGCTGTGGGGTGCGGCCCAGAGCCTGCGCTGCATGGAGCGTGCGATCGAGGGTGTCATCGCGTACGCGCGCGAGCGGTCGATCTTCGGCGCGCCGCTGCTCGACAACCAGGTCGTCCATTTCCGGCTCGCCGAGCTGCAGACCGAAATCGAGGCATTGCGGGCGCTGGTCTACCGCGCCGTCGAACTGCACGTGGCCGGGGAGGACGTGACCAGGCTCGCCTCGATGGCCAAGCTCAAGGCCGGCCGGCTGGTACGCGAGGTGGCGGACAGTTGCCTGCAGTACTACGGCGGCATGGGGTACATGAACGAGAATCCGATCACCCGTCTGTATCGCGACGGGCGGCTGACGTCCATCGGCGGCGGCGCGGACGAAGTCATGCTCGGCATCATCGCCAAGTACATGGGGACGCTGCCCAGGCGCCGCTAGTCAGCTACCATGGCCGGGCGAACGGCCGCGAAGAGCAAGGCTTCATGCGTCAACCCCTGAGCCGCGTGATGATCACGTGCGCGATCACCGGCAACCTGACGAGGCCGGAGCAGACGCCGTACCTGCCGATCACGCCGCAGCAGATCGCCGAGAGCGCACTCGCGGCGGCCGAGGCGGGTGCGGCCGTCGTCCACCTGCACGTACGCGACCCCGCCACGGGCAGGCCGTCGATGGCGCTCGAGCACTACCGCGAGGTCGTCGACCGCATTCGCGACAAGAACTCCGGGCTGGTCCTGAACCTCACGACCGGCCCGGGAGGCCGTTTCGTGCCATCCGAGGACGAGCCCAGCGTGGCAGGTCCCGGCACGACGCTGGTGCGGCCGGAACTGCGCGTGCGGCACGTCGCCGAATTACGCCCGCAGGTGTGCACGCTCGACCTCAACACCATGAACTCAGGCAGGGAAGTGGTCATCAACACGCCGCGCAACGTGCGGCGCATGGCCGCCGTGATCCGCGAGGCCGGCGTGCTGCCGGAGATCGAGCTGTTCGACTCGGGTGACGTCGCCCTGCTGCACGATCTGCTCGCCGACGGCTCGCTGCAGCGCCCGCTGCTGTGCTCCTTCGTGCTCGGCGTGTCCTACGGCTTCCAGCCTTCGGCCGAGACGATCGTCTATGCGCGCAACCTGCTGCCGCCCGATGCGCAGTTCACCGCAATCGGGATCGGACGCTGGATGTTCCCGATGGTCGCGCAATCGTACCTGGCCGGCGGCCACGTCCGCGTGGGCCTCGAAGACGGCGTCCACCTGGCGCGGGGGGAACTCGCCAGAACCAACGCCGAACTGGTGGTCAAGGCGAGACGCATCGTCGAGGATCTCGGCGGCGAGGCCATGAGCCCGGCCGAAGCCAGGACGATGCTGGGTCTGACATAGAAGAGGGAGGAAGCCTGCGATGGAATGGTATCTGAAGGTCCTCAGGAACTACGCCGTGTTCGATGGGCGTGCACGGCGTCGGGAGTACTGGTACTTCGTCCTGTTCAACGTCGTGATCTCGATCGTGCTCGGCGTCGTCGACGGCGTCACCGGGACGCTCAGCGAGGAACACGGTTTCGGCCTGCTGGGCGGCCTGTACATGCTGGCCGTGCTGCTGCCGTCGCTGGCCGTGGGCGTGCGCCGGCTGCACGACATCGGGCGCAGCGGCTGGCTGCTGCTGATCGGCATCGTGCCGATCGTCGGCGCGATCGCCCTGCTGATCCTCGCCTGCCTGGACAGCCAGCCCGGCGACAACGAGTACGGCCCGAACCCGAAGGGCGTGGCGCAGGGCGCGGCGGCGTGAGCGGGGTGGCGCCGGTTCGCTGCGTGAGCGGCTGAATCGGGCGAGGGCGGCGCTGCGCGCGGTCACCAGCGCAGCAGCGCGGCGCCCCAGGTCATGCCGCCGCCGACCGCCGCGAGCATGACCCGGTGTCCGGCCTGGATGCGTCCGTCGCGCACGGCCGCATCCAGCGCGAGCGGAACCGACGCGGCCGACGTGTTTCCCTGATGCTCCAGGGTCAGGACGACGCGTTCCGGCGGCACGCCCATCTTCTGCGCGGTGGCGTCGATGATGCGGACGTTCGCCTGATGCGGCACGAGCCAGTCGATCTGCGAGCCCTGCAGTCCGTTGTGCTCGAGCGCCTCGCGGCAGACGTCGTCGAGTGCGCGGACCGCGTAGCGGAAGACCGCCGGACCGTCCATGTGCACGAAAGCGCGCCCCTGCACCTCGCCGCCGTGCAGGGCGCCCGGCACGCAGAGAATGTCGCTCTGCTCGCCGTCCGAATGCAGGTGCGTCGAGAGGATGCCCGGGGTGGAGGAGGGCTTCAGCACCACCGCGCCGGCCCCGTCGCCGAACAGCACGCAGGTGCGCCGGTCGCTCCAGTCGAGCAGGCGCGAGAACACCTCGGCGCCGACCACGAGGGCGCAGCGGTGCTGACCGCTCGCGATGAATCTGTCGGCGATGGCAAGTGCGTAGACGAAGCCGGTGCAGACGGCCTGCACGTCGAAGGCGGCGCCGCGCTTCACGCCGAGCTTGCGCTGCAGCAGGCAGGCGGTCGACGGAAACACGATGTCGGGGGTGGTCGTCGCCACGATGATGAGGTCGATCTCGTCGGCGGTCACACCGGCCGCCGTCATGGCGGCGAGCGACGCCTGCACGGCGAGGTCGGACGTCGTCTCGCCCTCGGCGGCGACGCGCCGCGTGCGGATACCCGTGCGCGAGAAGATCCATTCGTCGGACGTGTCGATGCGGCTCTCGATGTCCTTGTTGGTGAGTTCCTGCGCGGGCAGGTAGCTGCCGGTGCCGACGATGCGCGAGTACCCCGGCGTTGCGGCCCGGTCCGATTCGTGAGTCACGCTCCACCCCTCGCGCCGTGAATTGCGGGCACGGAGGATAGCAGGGCAGGGCGCCGTGCGAACTCGTGAGGCTTGGAATTCGCGGCGCATTCGCCTAACGTGCGCCGGTCTGGATCTTCTGCCCGTTTCCCTCAACCTCTAGAGGTCACCGTAGACACATGGCAAAGGCCAAGAAGTCCGTGAAGAAGGCGGCGCCCAAGGCGGCCGTGAAGCCCATCAAGTCCGTGCTCAGCAAGTCGGCGCTGGTCAAGCACCTCGCCGGCACCAGCGGCGCGGCCGCCAAGGACGTGCGCGCGGTGATGACCGCGCTCGAAGACACGATCCGCGCGGCGGTCGGCAGGAAGGGCGGGCGCACGTTCGTGCTGCCGGGCCTGCTCAAGATCAGCGTCGTGAACGTGCCCGCCAAGCCGAAGCGCAAGGGCATCAATCCGTTCACGGGCGAGGAAACGATCTTCAAGGCGAAGCCGGCGACCGTGAAGGTCAAGGTGCGCCCGATGAAGAGGCTCAAGGACGCCGCAAGCACCTGACCGTCCCGCGGGGCCGGCCGTGGACGTCCTGGGCGCCCGCGGCTGGCTCCGTGCGTCGTGGCGCGGTCCTGCTCGAATGCGTCGCGCCGCTCACACCGTGCCGGGCACGACCGGCAGCTTGCGCAGCCGCTGGCCGGTGGCCGCAAAGATCGCATTGACGACCGCAGGTGCGGCCGGCGGCAGACCCGGTTCGCCGATGCCGCCCGGCGCCTCGGCACTCGGCACGATGTGCACCTCGACCCTCGGCATGTCCGTAATCCGCAGCATCGGATAGTCGTCGAAGTTGGACTGCTGCACGCGGCCGTTCGTGAAGGTGATCGCGCCGAACAGCGCCGCGCTCAACCCGTAGGCGATTCCGCCCTCGACCTGTCGCCGGATGATCTCCGGATTGACGGTCGCGCCACAGTCCACGGCCGCGACGACGCGATGCACCCGGGGCTTGCCCTGCGCGTCCACCGAGACTTCTGCGACCTCGGCGACAAAGCTGCCGAACGAACTCGCGACGGCGACGCCGCGATGCACGCCCGAGGGCAGCGGTGAGCCCCACCCCGCCTTCTCCGCGACCAGATCCAGCACGCCGCGCAGCCGCGGCTGCCTGCCGAGCAGCGAACGGCGGAACGCCACCGGATCCCGGCCTGCGGCGGCAGCCAGTTCGTCGATGAACGACTCGAGGAAATAGGCGTTTTGCGAATGCCCGACCGAGCGCCAGAACCACACCGGCACGCCGGGCTCCGTCCGCGCGTACTCCACGCGCAGGTTCGGAAAGGCGTACGGGCAGTCGCCGATGCCTTCCACCGCGGAATCGTCGATGCCGTTCGGAAGGTCGGTCGCGAACCCCGCGGCGATCATCAGCGCCGGCGTGGCGACTCGCGCGGTGAGCGACACCGGGTTGCCGTCCGCGTCCAGGCCGGCCCTGAAGCGCGTGACGGATGCGGGACGATAGAACCATGCACGGATATCGTCCTCGCGTGTGTAGACGAGCTTCACGGGAACGCCGGCCACCTTGGCAATCGACGTCGCCGCGACGATGAAGTCGTCGGCAAAACGACGACCGAAACCGCCGCCGAGGTAGGTCGTGTGGATCAGCACCTTGGCCGATGGCAGGCCCGTCAGTCGCGCGACGACGGTCTGATTCGGGCCCGGTGCCTGCGTCGGCGCCCAGATCTCCGCCGCGTCGGCGCGCACCCACGCCGTGCAGTTCATGGGTTCCATGCAGGCGTGGGCGAGATAGGGCGCCTCGTACACCGCCTCCACCGATTTCGCTACCGCCGCATTCACATCGCCTTCGTTGCGGGCGACCCGGCCCGGTTGCGTGGTCGCCTCGAGCAGGGTTCGCGAAATCGACCCGGAGGACAGACCGCCGAGCGGACCGTCGTCCCACTCGACGACCAGGGCATCGCGGCCCTTGAGCGCCGGCCAGTAGCCGTCGGCGAGGACGGCGACGCCCTGCGGAATCCGCACGATCCGGCGCACGCCCGGGATGGCCTTGGCGGCCGTGCCGTCGACGGACACCACTTTGGCGCCCGGCACGGGCGCATGCGCCATCACGGCCGTGAGCATGCCCGGCAACTTCACGTCGATGCCGAACTGCGCGCTGCCGTCGACCTTCGCCGGTGTGTCGAGACGCGGAGCCACCTGGCCGAGGAGGCGGAAGTCCGTCGGGTCCTTGAGCGGCGGATCCTGCGGCACCGGCACTCGCGCCGCCGCTTCGACGAGCTCGCCATACCCCAGCGAGCGGCCATCGGCGCCGTGGACGCGGCCGCCTTCGGTGCGGCACGTCGCCGCGTCCACGCCCCAGCGCGCGGCCGCCGCCGTCACCAGCATCTGCCGCGCCGCGGCGCCCGCCTTGCGCATCGGCAGATAGTTGCCGCGGATCGAGGTCGACCCGCCGGTTGCCTGCATGCCAAGCGCCGGATTGCTGTAAGCCGGATCGACAGGGGCCTGTTCGAAGCGGATGCTGCTCCAGTCGGCGTCGAGCTCCTCGGCGACGAGCGAGGCGATGCCCGTGTGCGCGCCCTGGCCCATCTCGGAGAGCCCGCTCAGGATGGTGATCTCGCCGTTGGCCGCGATGCGGAGGAATGCATTCGGGGCGAAGGGGCGGGCGAGTGCGGCCGTCGTTGCCGCCGCCGCATCGGCGAGACGCGCGAGGGCCGGGAGCGTGAAACCGATGACGAGCGCGCCCGCCGTGGCGGTTGAGCCCCTGAGGAAGTCGCGTCGCGAGGCAGTGAATTCGTTCGTGCTCATGGCTGCGGCCTCCGTGTCCGTCAGGCGCCGAGCGCCGTGGCGGCGTCCCTGATCGCTGCGCGGATCTGGTTGTAGGTGCCGCAGCGGCACAGGTTGCGGCGCATGGCCTGGTCGATCTCGGCGTCGGTCGGTTGCGGTCTGCTCGCGAGCAGGGCTGCCGCGCTCATGATCTGCCCGCTCTGGCAGTAGCCACACTGCGGCACGTCGTGCCGGATCCAGGCCGTCTGCAGGGCCTGTCCGATGCGCTCCGACGCCATCGCCTCGATCGTCGTGATCCGTTTGCCCGCGACCTTTTCGATGGTGATCGAGCACGCCCGGGTGGGCTTGCCGTCGACGTGCACGGTGCAGGCGCCGCAGACGGCGACGCCACAGCCGAACTTGGTGCCGGTGTAGCCGAGTTCGTCGCGCAGCGCCCAGAGCAGCGGCGTATCGGCTGCGGCGGACAACTGCACAAGCTTGCCGTTGACCGTGAGCGTGATCATTGGATGTCCCCTCCTGCGTAGGTTTCGCGCCCGCCCATCACCGTCAGCAATATCTTCGTCTCGAGAAGTTCATGTGGCGGCACGGCAAGGATGTCGCGCGACAGCACGACGAAATCCGCCGACTTGCCCGCGCTGATCGTGCCCTTGTGCTGTTCTTCGAAGCCCGCATAGGCGGCGTCGATCGTATAGTGGCGCAGAGCCGCCTCGACGCCGATGCGGTTGGCGGGGTACCAGCCGCCCTCCGGTGTGCCGTCGGGCAACTGCCGCGTGACGGCCGTGTAGATGCCGAGCAGCGGGTTCATCGGATACACCGGATAGTCGCTGCCGAAGCACTGCACGGCGCCGGCGTCGTCGAACAGGCGGAACGGCTGCGCGCGCGAGGTGCGTTCGGGGCCGATCAGCGGTGCGTAGTTTTCGAGCGTCGCGACGTCTGGCGTCGCGAAGATTGCCTGTGTCGCAGCAATGACGCCGAGTGCGCGGAAGCGCGGAATATCGGCGAGCGCCGGCACCTCGATGTGCTCCACGCGATGGCGTCGGTCGCGCGGACCGTTGACCCTGGCCACGTGTTCGTAGGCATCGAGGGCCATGCGGATGGCGCCGTCGCCGATCGCATGCAGGGCGACCTGCAGGCCGGCTCGGTCGTAGGCGACGACCGCACGCTCGAGTTCGGCCTGCGACCACATCGGCAGCCCGGTGCCGCCGCCCACGTAGGGCCCCAGCATGTACGCGGTGCGTGCATCGACCGTGCCGTCGAGCATCCCTTTGGCGAAGCCGTAGTAGAGCAACTGCCCGCGGGTACGGTCGCGCATCGCGGCGTACTCGGCGATCTGCGCGGGCGTGGCGTCCTTTTCCAGAGGAACGGCTGCACGGTAATGCACCAGCAGCCGGCCCTCAGCCTGCGCGCGTTCGAGCGCGGCGCGCTCGGCGTCGGTGAGACCGACGTCGGTTGCATCCTGCAGCGAGGTCAGACCGAGCGATGCCGCGGTGGCCAGCTCGCCGAGCAGCAACTGATACGTGTCCTCGGCCGACAGCCGCGGCAGCAGACCCGTCACGAGGTCGGCGGCCGCTTCCTGCAGCAGCCCCGTCGGATCGCCGCTCGTATCGCGGGCGATGCGGCCATCGGCCGGATCCGGCGTCGTGCGGTCGACCTTCGCGAACTCGAGCGCGCGTGTATTCGCCAGCGCCTGGTGTCCGTCACGATCACGAATGACGACGGGCCGGTCGGGAAAGACCGCGTCGAGGTAGCGCCTGTGCGGCGTGCGGTCGGGGAAGTCGGTCGGCATCCAGCCACGACCGGTGACCCACCCCGTGGCCGGCAGCGTGCGCGCGTATTCCTGCAGACGTTGCTGGATGACTTCGACCGAGCCGGCGGCGTCGAGCCTCGCGCTGCGACGCGACGGCAGGTGCCAGTGCGAGTCGTTGAAGCCCGGCACGACGCGCCGGCCCTGCAGGTCGACGGCTTCTGTCCCCGGGCCCGCGAGCTTGCGAACCTCGGCGTCGGTGCCCACTGCGGCGAATCGACCATCGGCGACCGCGAAGGCCCGCGCGACCGGTTTCGCGGTATCGCCGGTCCAGACGTCGGCGTTGACATAGATGCGTTCGGGCGCGTCGGCTGCGCGGGCCGGAAGAGCACAGGCGAGGGCGCAGGCGAGGAGGGCGAACGGTCGGAGGGAGGGTGTCACGGACGATTCCCGGCTAGGAGCGGT